>Ga0302275_10000548_pt1 | contig 42214 bp, 43 predicted proteins | sample III_Bog_N2_2_FD_200229 | JGI IMG/M metagenome (GOLD analysis project Ga0302275, IMG submission 200229) | Peat permafrost microbial communities from Stordalen Mire near Abisko, Sweden - III_Bog_N2_2 | ecosystem: Environmental > Terrestrial > Soil > Wetlands > Peat | place: Sweden: Abisko... | reverse complement strand
TCTCCGGAGGATAGGGTTGGGAATACTGACTCAGATTGTGAATCTGGCTGTTCCCGCCGGTTGACTGCTCCGCCCTTGTGAAGAGGCTGGTCCAATGCCGGTCCGTGCGCAAATGATCGAACGCTTCGAAACATACTCCCAAATCAAGTTGACCCAGCCTAGAAGGGGCGGATTGCGACGGTCGCCAATCCGCTCAAGAGACATTACGCCGGCGCTGTAATGGGCTTGAGGCTGAGAAACTCTCGCAGCCTGTGTCTCTTTTGTTCCCACTCAGCTCGAATTGGCTCACGGATTTACCCGGACACCGTGTTAGATTGTGGGCAGCTATGGACAGGCGCGAGGAAGTCGGGGAGATCACCCTGCTTTTGGATAGCTGGGCCCGCGGTGAGCCTGGGGCGATGGATCAGCTGCTTCCGCTGGTCTACGATCAGCTGCACCGGCTGGCGCAATCGATGCTTCGGAACGAGCGGATGGACCATACGCTGCAGGGCACGGCGCTGGTGAATGAAGTTTTTGGGCAACTGTTGAAACTCCGCAAGGTGACCGTCAAGGACCGTGCGCACTTCTACACGTTTTCAGCAAAACTCATGCGGCGGCTGCTGGTGGACCATGCGCGGCGCGTAAATGCAGCCAAGCGGGGAGCGTTCCTGACCCGTGTTCCGCTGGAAGCAGAACTCGCGTGGGTGACTCCCTTAGATGAAAGTTCGATCGACCTCTCGCGGGCGCTGGATGAACTTGGGGAACTGAATCCCGTAAAGGCGCAGGCAGTGGAGTTGCGCTATTTCCTGGGATGCACGGTGGACGAAGCGGCAACGCTGTTGTCGGTTTCTCCGTCAAGCATTGACCGCGACATTCGATTTTCTCTGGCCTGGCTGCACGAACGGCTGCACCCGGCGCAGTGACGTTTATCAAGGCGCGTTTGCGCCGTACATTGCTATGAGCCCTCAATCGCAGGAGTATTTCGCGCGTCTGGATCGCCTGTTTCAACAGGCGCTTGAGCTTCCAGCAGGGGAGGCGCGAGAGGCGTTTCTGCTTTCGTCGAAGAGCGTCAATCCGGAGCTGGTGGAAGATGTTTGCCGGCTGCTGGAGCGGGACGAGATTGTGCAACAAGCGGGGCAAGCGACACCGCAAGCGTTTCCACACTTCGGCCCTTATCACGCTCGGGAAGTGATTGGACGCGGCGGGATGGGGACGGTTTACCGGGCCACGCGCGAGGACGGCGAGGTGACCATGGAGGTGGCCGTCAAGTCGATTTCTTCGCCCATCTGGTCATCGGTGCTGGGAGAGCGTTTTCGGCGGGAGCGCCAGATTCTGGCGCAATTGAGACATCCGCAGATCGCGGCATTTCTCGACGGCGGCGTGGGCGAGGATGGGTTGCCGTATCTGGTGATGGAGCTGGTGAATGGGCGGCCGATCGATGCCTACTGCGACGCCGAGCGGCTGGGACTGCGGCGCAGGCTGCAGATTTTTCTTGAGGTGTGCGCGGCAGTGGATTTTGCCCATCGGCAGTTGATTGTGCATCGCGACATCAAGCCAAGCAATCTGCTGGTAACGGCAACGGGCGAGCCGAAGCTTTTGGACTTTGGGCTTGCGCGGTCGATGGAGCTGACAGCGCCGCAGCAGGACAATCCGACGCTGTTCTTTACGCCCCTTTACTCGAGCCCTGAGGTGCTCCGGGGCAAGCCGGCAGCAGTGACGGACGATGTCTATTCGCTGGGGATTCTGCTGTACAGATTGTTGATCGGCGCGAGGCCATTTGATTCGGCGGGGAGCACACCGGCGGAGATTGTGGACTCGGTGTTGCATTCGGAGCCGCGCAGGGCGAGCGCGGTTTTGCGGACGATGGAACCGGCAAAGGCCGCGAAGGTAGCCGAGGCGCGTAGTGAGACTGCCGGGAATCTGCGGCGGATGCTCGAGGGGGATCTGGACGCGATCGCGCTCCGGTCAGTGGCTGTTTCCGCGACGGAGCGCTATGGGTCGGTAGCAGAGTTTGCCGCAGACGTGTCTCGACACCTGGAAGGACGGCCGGTTCGGGCGGTGGCGGGAGGGTGGACTTATCGCGCCAGAAAGTTTGTGAGCCGGTACAAGATTCCTGTGGCTGCGGCAGTGGTGGTGGTGTTATCGCTTTCGGCCGGGGTGGTGGCGACGTTGCTCGAGGCGCGGGAGGCGCGAATGCAGCGGGCGACTTCTGAGCGCCAATTCCAGGATGCGCGGGGGTTGATTCGGTACATGATGTTCGAACTGCAGAACTCGATCGAGAAGCTGCCGGGGGCGACGCCGATCAAGGCGGACATGGTGAAGCACTCGCTGGACTATCTGGATCAGATTGCCGCGGAGAAGAGCACCGACGACTCTCTGCGCGTGGACACTGCGGAGGGGTACACGGAGCTTGCGGATGTACTGGGGCATCCGCTGCGGCCGAATCTCGGCAAGGCGGAGCAAGCACGCGAGATCTATGGGAAAGCGATTGCTCTGCTTGAGCCGGTGGTTCTGCGCAATCCGCAGGATGAACGCGCTCGCCGCGCGCTTGGGAGGGCACGGCTGATGCTGGGCATGAGCCTGATCTTCTATCGCCAATGGGACAAGGGAGGGAAGCTTGTCGAGAGCGCCTCCGACGATTTGGTGAAGCTGGCGGATGCTTCACCGCAGGACTTTGCGATGCAGCGTGCAGCTTCAGATGCACTTGAGTCTCTCGGCGTGGCAAAGAGCCAGCCGGACGGATACACATCCGGGGGGCACGAAGATGCCACCATCGACTTGAAGAAGTCGATCGACTATGCAAACGCTGCCCTGCGGCTGAAGCCGGGCGACCCGGAGACCGTGTCTCAACTCGCAACCAGCTATACCCGGCTGGCTCTGCAGACACAGACGCACGACCGTCCCGCCGCCGCGACCTATTTTTCCCAGGCAATCTCGGCGCTCGACAAGCTCCCCCTGGAAGAAAGGCAAAGTGCGCCGATACGCAGCAGAAGGGCGCAAGTCCTCCTTGGGATGGGTTGGAATTTGGGCAGCATGGGCAGGTTCGATGACGGCATTGCGACCATCAACGAGGCGCGAGCGATGATGGAGCAATTGGCGGCAGAAGATCCGCAGAACCGCATCTACCCCCAGGCCCGGGCAACGATCTATCGCAACCTCGGAGTAATCGAAGACTACGCGGACCGCACAGTGGCAGCCTTGGCGGCTTATAAGTCCGCGATTTCCATCTACGAGCAGATGCTCGCCGCAAACGGCAACAACCCGTACTTCCGCACTACATTGGCGGACGTTCAGGCGAACGCGGCATTACTGAGTCTGAAGCTTGGCCGCCATGCCGAAGCCGAGAAGCTAATCGGCGCAGGCCTCCCGGTGCTGAAGCAGACGGCGATGCAAAAGGATGCAAGTTCCTCGGAGCTCAACCTTGCTGCGCGCTTCCTGACCAAAGAGGAGTTCCCCAAGTTCTGCGATGCCCGTCTGGGCCTGGAACTGGCGCAGCGAGCGAACAAGGTCGCGGAAGGCAAGGATTACGTTGTGCTGGAGACACTCGGCCAAGCCTACTGGATCAACCGGGATCGGGACGGCGCCGCACAATCCATTGAGCAGGCTCTCTCGCTCATCGAAGCGCCAACACCAGGTAATCCACCGACCCGAGTTCGGCGCGTATACGAGGAAACCCTCAAGAGTTACAAAACAGATAAGCTCACTACCGGCTGTCCGGCCGTGGCCAGGCGGTAGAAACCACCCTTCATCGGTTGCCCAGGCGAAACACCACACCTGCGCCGATGCGGAAGTTGTTCTGGCGGTTGTTGGAGCCGTTGTCAATGGTGGTGAGCAGGTAATCGGCCTCAACGAGGCGGATCGCGATCTTCGAACTGGCACGCAGGTCGAGACCTCCGCCGACGTTGGTTGCAAAGGCCGCGCCGGCGTTGGCCGAGCCGGGATTCGAACCCTGGACCAGGGTTCCGCTGGAGTGGGCGAGCCCAATGAGCACCTGGGCGAAGGGCTGCCAAACTGAGTGGCCGACAATTGGTCGATAGCGGCCCCCGGCGGTGTAGGTGCTGAGCGTGAGGCTGTCCCCCGTGATTGAAGCCGCGCCCGCATGAACCACGTCAATGTCTCCGGCGACGGCAAACCTGCCCGATTTCAAAGGCCAGGTGAAGGTGGCGCTGCCGCCGTTGAGGCTGAAGCAACCGCAACCGCCCGGAGGCACGTTGCTGTGGACATAGGTGTATCCGAAGGCCAGCTCAGGGCGAGGCGCGTCCTGCTGCACGGGCGCGGCCTGAGCCAGCGAGACGGCCGGTAGCGCGGAGACCGCGGCTATGGCCAGCAACCGAACGAAGGGGAAATTGATCGTGAGTCGCATCGAGTCTCCTTTACTGCACTATGAGCTGGACGGTTGTGTTCTGAACGTCGGTTCCGCTGGTTCCGGTGACGGTGATGGTGCAGGACTGGGAGGGAGCCTTGAATCCGAAGCCTCCGCCGCATGCGGTGAGTACGGTGAACGCGCCCAGAGATGCGATCAGCAGCACAGCCAGTGTGATCCAGCGGCGGCGACGTCTACCCGGCACGAGGCATAGAGCGATGACCGCGAGCGCCGGCGCGTCCAGTGGCCATGTGGAACCGGTCGGCGCAGATGCTGTCGCTGTCGACGCAGTCTGGATGCTGAGCGTGGAGTTGGCCGAGGAGCCGCCGGGTGTAACGGATGCCGGCGAGAAGGTGGCAACCGCGCCGGTGGGAAGGCCGCTGGCCGAGAGGCTCACGGGGTTGGAGAATGTTCCGTTCTGCGCGGTAGCGGTGATCGTGTACTGCGCAGTGCCGCCGGGTTGAACGGTCTGCGGCGCGGTGGTCGAGCTGAGAGTGAAGGTTGGAGCAGCTGTCCCCGTTCCGGTGAGGCTGGCTGTCTGCGGCGAACCTGCGGCATTGTCAGCAACGGAGAGCGTGGCGGAGAAGATGGCCACGGATGCTGGGGTAAAGGTGACGTAGATGAGGCAACTCGAGCCTGCGGCCAGCGTGGTCCCGCAGGCGTTCGCCCCGGTGGAAACGGCGAAGTCGGCCGGGTTGGTTCCGGTGATGGTGATGCCGGTGATGTTCAGTGTGGCATTGCCGGAGTTTGTGAGCGTAGCGCTCTGTGCAGCGCTGGTGGTGCCTACGGTGGCCGTAAAGGTGGGCGGCGAGAGGGCCGACAACGAGGCAACGGGCGCGGCAACGACAGCGCCGAAGTTGGCGGTGACGCTCTGCGGCGCGCTCATGGTGATGGTGGTTGCATCGCTGTTGGCCGAGGCCACATTGCCCGTCCAGTTTGTGAACGAAAATCCCGTGTTGGCCGTTGCTGTCAGGTTGACCACGGTTCCCGGCGCATAGAACGTCCCCGAAGCGGGAGTCACCGTCCCATCCGCCGCAGGGCTGGCCGCCGTCGTCAGTTGGTAGGCCGTCGCCGTGAAGCTTGCGGTGTAGGTTCTTGCGGTTGCGGGTGCAGTTACTGAGTGCGAGATGGCTCCCGCGTCGGACCATGCGGCGAAGGTGTCCTGTGTACCAGCCATGTTCTGCGGCGAAGTGGTCGAAATGGTGTGGCTGGAGCCAACGGTCCACGTCAGGCTCTGCGTGGCGGAGTAGCTGGTCCCGTCCACACTGAAGGATAGTCCGGCGGGGCTTGTGCCCACTGTTACCTGGAAGGTGGCCGCAGTCACAGTAACCGTGTTCGATCCGGTCGCGGAGTTATAGGTTGTTGAGCTCGCGGAGTCCGGTGTGTAAGTAGCCGTCAGCGTGTCCGTACTCGTCGCCAGCGACCCGGCGGGGATGTTAATCGTAGCGCTGCCGCTGCTGAGGGTAACTGCTCCCGACGAGTAAGTTCCACTCGTCAGTGTTACTGAGCCGGTAGGTGCCGGATTCCCGCTGCCGCCGCTGACCGTGACGGTCGCTGACAATGCCTGCGCGCTCGTAATGCTTGATGGGGTTGGAGAGACTGTTACGGTAGGCGTGATCAACGCGGGTGTGGTCACCGTGACCGTGTTTGAACCCGTGGCGCTGGTGTACGTTGAGGAGCTTGCGAAGTCAGGCGTGTAGCTTGCGGACAGTGTGTCGGTGCCCTTTGCGAGCGACCCTGCGGGAATGTTGATGGTGGCGTTGCCGCTGGTGAGCGTGACCGCGCCAGATGAATACGTTCCGCTGGTGAGGGTTACCGAGCCGGTTGGCGTTGGAGTTCCGCCGACAGTTACGGTCACTGATAGCGCCTGCGTGGTTGTGATGCTGGCAGGCGATGGAGTGACCGTTACTGGTGGCGCGGTGGTAGCAGGCCCGCTAACCATAACCGTGTTCGTTCCTGTCGCGCTGTTATAGGTTGTTGAGCTGTTGGAGTCTGGGGTGTAAGTGGCCGTGAGTGTATCCGTGCCCGTTGCCAACGACCCCGCCGGGATGCTAATCGTCGCAGTGCCGCCACTGAGCGTCACCGCTGCTGAAGTGTAGCTGCCGCTCGTGAGTGTTACCGAGCCGGTGGGAGTGGGGCTGCTGCCGCAAGTGCCTGCGCTGACCGTGACCGTTACCGTCAGGCCTTGCGTGTTTGTAATGGTGGAGAATGATGGGGATACGATCACCGTGGGTGTAATCATTCCCGCCGAGCTGCCCGTACCCTGCGACGTGCTCACACCAAACTGATATTCCCAAAGATCGTTGAGGTCTCCGGTGTTGTTCTTACAATCGCTGCCGCTCCCCCCGAAGAGCCAGAAATGGCCGCCCTTGTCGACCCAGGAGGAAGCTTGCGAGCGTCCCCCGGGGATGTTGGCGGGATTGGGGGCTCCCTTTACGCCGTACACTCCCGGCTGGCCATTGGCATTACCAGCCGTGCTGCTACCGCCCGTCCACGTCCATTGGTTCGTGGAAGCAGAGAACTCCCAGAGATCGTTGAAATTGCTACTTGTGACACCTCCGTCGTAGCCGGCCCCACCAAAGAGCCAGAAGTTGCCGCTGCTATCGGTCCATGCCGACGCTCCGTGACGCCCGCCAGGAATGTTTGCAGCAGCGGGCGTTCCCAAGGTGCCGTACGTTCCAGGCTGGCCTACGCAGGAAGAGGAATTGCATTGGCTGTTGACGGGGTTGTTGCCACCCATCCATGTCCATTCCAAGGTTGAAGGGGTGAACTCCCAAAGATCGTTGAAATCCCCAACCGGGCCGAAAGATGCGCCCTGGGCCAGGCTGAAGACTCCCTGGCCACCAAAAAGCCAGAGATTGCCGCTGCTGTCGACCCAGGTCGCACCCAACTCGCGGGCTCCCGGAACGTTTGCCGGAGAGGGTGTGCCCAGGGTTCCGTATACGCCGGGTTGGCCATAATTGGCCGCGGAGGTGGTGCTTCCGCTCATCCATGTCCATTCCAAGGTGGAGGGATTGAACTCCCACAGGTCCTGCAAGTATCCAAATGCGCCATCGTCAAAGGTTGAGTCTGCACCGACTCCCCCAAAGAGCCAGAAATTGCCTTTGCTGTCGGTCCAGGTCATGGCGAAAGTTCTGCCCCCAGGGATGTTTCCTGGGGCAGGAACTCCTAACGTCCCATATACTCCGTTTGGTCCGTTTCCTACAAACACATCGCTTCCAGCAATCCAGGTCCACTCGTTGGTGGAAATATTGAACTCCCAAAGATCGTTTAAACCACTCTGGGTGCCATTGATGTCGAACGCGTCGCCGCCAAAGAGCCAGAGATTGCCCTTGCTATCGGTCCAGGTCGCAGCGCCAAAGCGGCTTCCTGGGAAGTTCCCTGCGGCAGGGACTCCTTGCGTGCCGTATACGCCGGCTTGGCCATCAAGGCCAGTGTTATTGGAACCGCCCATCCAGGTCCACTGGTTCGCAGTAGGGTTGAACTGCCAAAAGTCGTTGAGATAGCCGGGCACCCCGGCGTCAGCCCCGCCTAGAGTACCTGCGCCGCCAAGGAGCCAGAAATTGCCGTTGCGATCAATCCAGGATGAGGCGGCGTGCCGGCCTCCCGGAGTGTTCCCGATTGCGGCGGTTCCCAGCGTGCCATAAGTAGGTGGCTGGTTGGCCATGTCGCTGCCATTCATCCAGATCCAACCAGCCGTGCCACCACCCGATGAGGCTGCGGTGACGCTCACCGTGTTCGTTCCCGTCGCGCTGTTGTAAGTCGACGAACTGTTGGAATCTGGCGTGTAGGTGACAGTGAGCATGTCGGTGCCTGCCGGAAGTGAGCCAGCAGGCACGCTGATAGTGGCGTTCCCGGAGAGGATGCCAGGGCTGAGAGTGACCGCGGCGGAGGTGAACGTGCCGCTTGTAAGCACAACTGAGCCAGTGGGCGAGGGACTACCGCTGACGAATACTGCCACGCCTAGACCCACGGCTGTCGTAATGTTAGGAGCAGACGGCGTCACAGTAATGGTGGGTGTGGTCTTGGCGGGCGCGGTTACGGTCACCGAGTTCGACCCCGTTCCCGAGTTATAAGTTGCTGCGCTGTTCGTGTCGGGCGTGTAAGTGGCCGTCAATGTGTCCGTACCAGTCGCCAGCGTTCCAGCGGAAATGTTGATTGTTGCACTCCCGCCGCTCAGCGTTACCGCTCCCGACGAATAACTGCCGCTGGTCAAGGTAACCGACCCCGTCGGCGTCGGCGTCCCGCTCACCGTGACGGTCACCGAAAGAGCCTGTGCCGTTGTGATGCTGGCGGGCGAAGACATGACCGTAACCGTCGGTGCCGTTGCGGCTGCAGTCACTGTGACCGTATTTGATCCCGTGGCGCTGGTGTACGTTGAGGAACTTGAAGAGTCAGGAGTGTAGGTTGCTGTCAGAGTATCGGATCCCTTCACCAACGATCCGGCGGGAATGTTGATGGTCGTGCTGCCGGCGGTGAGAGTGACCGTGCCTGACGAATAAGTGCCACTCGTCAGCGTGACCGTCCCGGTTGGCGAGGGGGTGCCGCTGACGGTAACCGTCACCGAGAGCGCCTGGGCCGTTGTGATGCTGGCGGGCGAAGGCGTGACTGTAACCGTGGGCGTCGTCGCCGCGGAATTGGCTACGACGAGTTCAAGTTTCAAACTATGGACAACCCCGCATTCCGTCGTGCCGATTAGATTCAACGGGAAATTCCCGAAGCCCAGCGAGGCTGCGGAGATGAGCATGACCTGGATGTTTTGGCTGCCTCCGGGAGAGAGGGTGACAGAGGCCGGAAACGATACGCCCATCGCCGGATTGCCATTTACGCTGAAGGCGATGGCCCCGCTGAAACCATTCACCGAACTCACAGTGAGCATGTAAGTTATGCCGTCGCCTGCCTGGGAGACCTGCTCTGTTGGGGTCGGCGTGGTTATCGTGAAGTCCGGTTCGGTGTTTGGCGGCGAATCCACCCTGCGGATGCGCAGGTTAAGTTCATCCGCAATAAAGAGATTCCCGGCCGCGTCGAGCGCAGCCCCCGTGGGGAGATCAAGCATGCCGCCGGTGGCCAATCCCCCGTCGCCGCTGAAGCCTTCAGAGCCTTTGCCGGCCACGGTCGCAATGTCGCCCGGAGCAATGGTGAGTCCCAGCACGTCGATGGCGCAGGCCTGGTTATTCACCACGCGGAAGGCGCTGTCGTTCGAAGGGGTGTAGCCAGATGCGTCGGAGATATAGAGGTTGCCTGACGAGTCTGCCGTCACTCCATAGGGTCCAATGAGTTCAGCACTGGTAGCGGCCCCGCCATCGCCGCTGTAGCCCTCTGTCCCGTTGCCGGCGACTGTCGTGATGGTTCCACCGGTGTCCACCTTGCGAGCCCGATCGTTGGCGCCGTCGGCGAAATACAAGTTGCCTGCCGCGTCCAATGCTATGCCGAGCGGGCCGGAAAGCTCCGCACTGGTGGCCGCTCCGTTGTCGCCACTGTAACCCGGCATTCCGTTGCCCGCCACCGTCGCAATATTTCCCGGAGGAATGGTGACGCCCAGCACTGTGATGGGGTAGGACTGGGTGTTGACCGCTCGAATTACATTCCCGTAATTATCGGAGACAAAAATGTTTCCTTCCCAATCCAGCGTCAAGGCTACAGGGAAATTAAACGCTGCGCCTGTGGCCGATCCGTTTTTGTCCCCGATCAGGTCGCTCCCGGCCACTGTGGAAATGGTTCCACTGGTGTCCACCTTGCGGATGCGGGCATTCTCGGAGTCGGCGATATAGAGATTGCCGGCCCCATCCAGCGCCACTCCACTGGGGAGATTGAGCAGCGCGCTCGTGGCCGGGCCGCCGTCGCCCCCGAAGCAGAATATAGAATCGGTCGAGCACGAGAAGTGCAGGCTCTCGTTGCCCGCGACGGTGGCAATGTCTCCCGGAGGAATGGAGATGCCCAGGACTGTGATGGTGCTGGACTGAGTGTTCACCGCCCGGATGACGTTATTGGAGGAGTCGGCGATGTAGAGATTTCCGGCCGCATCCACCGCGACGTCGTCTGGATAGTAAAACTGTGCGCCGGTGGCTGTTTGCCCGTCACCGCTGTAGGTTGCGTTGCCGTTGCCGGCCACGGTACTGATCGTCCCGCCGGAAGAAACCTTGCGGATGCGGTAGTCAGTGACGCCCTGGGCCGCAGCCTCGGAGTCAGCGATATAGAGATCGCCGGATGCATCCAGCGCAACGCCGAATGGGGCCGCTATCTCAGCGCTGGCGGCGGGGCCGCTGTCGCCGCTGTAGCCGGGCGTGCCGTTACCGGCAACAGTGCCGATGGTTCCGCTGGTATTCACCTCGCGGATACGGCTATTCACGGTGTCGGCAATGTAGAGATTGCCGAACGAGTCCAGCGCCACTCCGCGGGGAAAATTGAGCTCCGCGCTGGTGGCCGCGATGCCGTCGCCGTTGTAGCCATTGACGCCGTCACCTGCTACGCTCGCGATGTTCCCCGCGCCAATCGTTACCCCAAGCACGGTAATCGTGCCGGCTTGAGTACTCACTACCCGGATATTGCAGCCGGCATTGTCGGCGATATAGATGTTCCCGGCCGCGTCCGCCGCTAACTCAGCGGGGGCGTTAAGCTCCGCACTCGCCGCCGCTCCTCCATCACCAACGCAGCCGCGGGTACCATTCCCGGCGATTGTGGTGATGGTTCCACTGGCATTCACCTTGCGTACGCGGCTATTCCCCGTGTCGGCAATGTAAAGATTGCCTGAAGAGTCCACGGCCACACCGCTGGGCTCGTAAAGCTGCGCGTTGGTGGCCGGTCCGCCGTCGCCGCCCGACCCGAACGTGGAGCTGCCGGCAACTGTCCCGATGTTCCCCGGAGCAATGGTCACGCCCAGCACCGTGATCGAGCTGGGCTGCATGTTCACCACGCGGACACGGCAGCTGAAACTGTCGGCAATATAGAGGTTCCCGGCTGCATCCAGGGCCACCGCCATCGGAGTGTTCAGCACCGCACCGGCGGCCGGGCCGCCGTCGCCGATAGACGCTGGGGTGGGGCAGGCATTCCCGTTGGCGCCAAGGGGGAAAATCCCGGCGACGGTCTGGCCGGCGATCCGCGTCAAATGGTCCGTCGTGTCGAGCTTGTACACAGCTTCGCCGCTCGAAAAATAAACGTTGCCACTGGCATCGACTGCCGGAGATTCGGCAGCGATTGAGGCGGATGTAGCAACGATATTGTCCGGCGGTCCCCCCCCAGCTACCGTGTGGATGACCTGGGCCTGGATGGGCAGCGCAGGCAGCAAAACCGCGAGAGTCAATATCGCAATGGGAAGCCTGGGAATCCGCATCATTTACCTCCAGTGTTCGTGTTCACGACCGCGCGAAGTAGGCCCTGCGGCACAGGGGTCGGGCTAGCCAGCCCCACATTTCTTCTGCCAATTCGGAAGCACCACCGTCGGCGCAGAGTTCCCGCAGCCAAAAGCCTGCTTGCCCAATACGGCGTGGAACAGATCGGAAACACGTCAGTCGGTTCGGGAGAAAGGAGCGAGATCCATCAAAAGCAGGACACGACCTGCCCAGAGCTGAAGGCCAGGTTCGTCATTTCAGTAGGTTTTGGGTTGTACCAGAACGCAACTTTTGACACGTCCGGATCGGGAGATCCGGACGTTGATTTAGTTTGGTTTGGACGAGGGATTTTCAAACGCCTTTTGGAGCAGCGGCGGTGGCGGCTATTTGTTTGTTGGTGGACAACTCGGAGCACTTTCGCGCGGGAGATGTGGTGCGCTTTGGCGATCTGGCGGAGGCTCTGCCCGTGGCTGCAAGGGACTATCGTCGACTTGTGCAAACCCGAATCAAACTGGACGACACTGTTGCCAACTCAATTACGCGTGGGATCTGGTCGTTCTTGCGGTGGTCGGCACACTGTACCTCATCGCTGCATCAACGCGGGAACCTAACAAGGGAAGAATCTGTTTGAGGTCCGGTTCAAATTCCGCGGATCCTGGCTTGACCAATCCGCATTGGCGCGAGCACAAGGATGTAATAGTTTTCTGGAAGTTTCTGCCAGAAAACCGCTATGCGCAAAGCATATATCAGATCCGACCGCCCGGCTAACGAGAGCGACCCTTACTCCAAGTAATTGCACTTACATTACTTAAGTTGCGATTTCTCTTGCGGCAACTTGAATTGAGTTCCCCGTTTTGGGGGCACGCGTGCTGGACGCTCGCTCAACAATCAAAACTTCCCGTTCCGAGACGTGACTTTGCAGAGCATTCATTAGGCACACAGAGCTACTGTTATCTTTATTAAGCTGCAGCAAAATACGCGGTCGCCGACGCATCAGACGCTATTGGAGCGAATCGGTAGCCTGCCTCACCGTGCTGGGTGGCCAGCATCTGAGAATGTCTAGATATCAGTCACGAGCGGCCTGCCCGACCTCCGCTTCGACTATGACGAATAGGCGTGCGCGTGTCAGATTTCTCCACTTGGATTCCCTGCCGCTGCGGCGTTCTCGGCGCCAATCTGTGAATGCCGTGAAGGACCCCACAGCGACTGGTTGCGTGGCTGTGTCGCTCTGGATCAGCAGGGCTTCATTCTTACAGGAAGAGATTTGGATCCTGTTCTGGCAAGCGCACCCCAAAAGTGACCGCTCGGCCGTCCGCCGCAGATGATTGAGACGAGCTTGCCGGCAGTTTACGCGGTTGGCGACATCCGCTCAGGAAACGTGAAGCGGGTTGCGCCAGTCACTGGCGAAGGTGCAATGTCGATCCACGTTGTACCGCGCGCCCTGGCGGAAATGTAGCATCGCCCCAGCGAGCTCCGACGCCACGGCGTGCATCATAAAAATCCAATCCCGGCCAAAGCATGAAACCAGTTCTGCATGGGAACAGACTGAATTCGAGGCCCGGTTTATATACTTGATTTGGAATCAGATCGGCCTTTCGACGAGGTACGGATTAAAGATTCGGCACCCTACTTCGCTCTCAAGCACAGGTGCGATGCCGTATTTCGTCCTAGGAGACAACAAATGACGGTGAATCCGAAGTGGATGGCATTGCCGGGAATCGTTGTATTGCTTGGATTGGTTCTGCCGCTGCAAGCGCAATCGATTTATCGAACTCGCCTGGACGATCCTGAGGCCATCTACCTCGGCAGCGCGCGTTTCCCCGTTGATTCAGACCAGTCCGCCGACAACAGCGCGGTCATCCAGGCTGCCATTGACGCGGCGGAAACCGAGCACGTTCAGGGCATCGTCTTCGTTCCCGAAGGTCGCTATCGAATCACCCGCACTGTCTACGTCTGGCCCGGAGTTCGCATTATCGGGTACGGCGATCATCGCCCGGTTTTCGTGCTTCCCGACAATAGTCCCGGTTATCAAAATGATCTCGGCTACATGTTCCTGTTTGCCGGTGGCCGCCCCGATAGCACGCACGCGCACTTTCATTATCCCGTCCGACCCGATCAACCGCCCACACCTGGAACCGTGCCGCCGAACAACTCCATCCCCGATGCGAATGCGGGGACATTCTATTCAGCGATGAGCAATGTCGATTTCGACCTTGGGTCCGGCAATCCAGCTGCGGTAGCCATCCGTTTCCACGTCGCGCAGCACTGCTATCTATCGCACATCGACTTTCGCATCCGCTCCGGCCTCGCCGCTCTCAAAGACATCGGCAACGAAGGCGAAGACCTGCATTTCTACGGTGGCAAATACGGCATCATCACCACGCAGACCTCCCCCGGATGGCAATACACGCTGCTCGACTCCACATTTGAAGGCCAGAGCGTTGCCGCCATCAAGGAACATGAGGCCGGCCTCACGCTGGTTCACGATTCGTTCCGCAATGTTCCCCAGGCCATCGACATCGACGCAGGATATCCCGATGAGCTGTGGGTCGAGAACTCGCGCTTCGAAGACATCGCTGGACCTGCAATTACCATCAGTGACGAGAAGAACGCGCGGACAGAAATCAACATCGTTAACTCGACCGGTCACAACGTAAAAACCTTCGCCCATTTTCGCGATAGCGGACAGGACGTCGACGGCCCGGCGGAGAATTACGAAGTGAGCTCCTTCGAGCACGGGCTTGTGATGCGCGGCCCAACAGACACGGGTGAAATCCGCACCAGCTTTAATGCGCATGCCGTTGCGACGCTTTCTCCATTCGGCGCGCCCGCCATTCCGCCGCTTCCTCCGGCGAATACGTGGGTCAACCTTCGTTCACTCGGAGTGAAGGGTGATGGGGTTACAGACGATACCGCCGCAATATCAAAAGCCATCACTGAACATGACGTACTTTATGTGCCCACGGGCCGCTATGTCGTTACGGGAACCATCAAGCTACGCCCGGATACAGTGCTCATCGGCCTGCATCCGAGCATGACCCAGTTCGAGATCCCCGATTCGACGCCGGCGTTTCAGGGTCCGGGTACCCCGGTCCCGTTACTTGAGGCCCCGCGGGGCGGCCACACCGTCGTCAGCGGCATTGGCCTCGACACCAATGGCATCAATAGTCGCGCGGTCGGCGCCCTGTGGATGGCAGGCGCGGACTCGCTGATGGACGATGTGCGGTTCCTGGGCGGTCACGGCACGAATGCGCCGGATGGAACTCGGATCAATCCCTACAATGACACCCACACCGCCGATCCGAATATCCTCCGCCGATGGGACAGTCAGTATCCGAGCTTGTGGGTGACAGACGGGGGTGGCGGCACCTTTGCCGATATCTGGACCCCGAGCACATTTGCCCAGGCCGGATTGTATGTTTCCGACACCGACACTCCGGGCCATGTTTACGAGCTCTCTAGCGAGCACCATGTGCGCAACGAAGTGAAGCTGGTGCGCGTGAAGAACTGGGAGATCGATGCGCTGCAAACCGAAGAGGAGCGCGGCGAAAGCGGCTTTGCGCTGCAGCTTTCCATCGAGCAGTCGTCCAACATCACGATCGCCAATTACCACGGCTATCGCGTGGTCAGCAGCTATCAGCCGTTCTCCAGCGCCATTCGCGTTTCTGATTCGAGCGGAATTCATTTCCGCAACGTGCACGTAAACAGCAACAGCAAGGCGCCTTTGGATGATTCGATTATCGATGCGACCCATCACCAACAGGTTCGCGCCAATGAATTCGCTTCGCTCGATCTGCCGGGCGCTCCCGCACCGCCAGATCACGGAGACTTGTCGTCCATCCTTCCTGAGGGTGCGCACTTAAAGCAACTCGCCACCGGATTCTTTAACATCTCCGGTGCTGCCATCGATCCTGCCGGCGAACTCTACTTTGTGGATGCACACTGGCAGCGCATCTACCGCTGGTCGGTGCAGCATGCCGAAGCCGTCGAGGTTCGCGATAGCCCGCTTGATCCCATCAACCTCGCCTTCGATCGCGCCGGCGATCTGTTGGTTGTCTCGTTTCAAGGGAACGGAACGGTTTACACGTTTCGCCCCGGCTCGCCGGAGACGGAGATGACCCTGCTCAAGCCGCAACCGGCGCAACCGCGACCAGGAATGACGGCATTCGTCCCTGTTGATGTCTGGGCCACACCCGATCTGTCGGTCAAGACACCGTGGCAATACATTTCTCCCGACGGTAGCGTGTTCATCCCTACCGGCGACGACTTCGTGAAGGGACAAATGCGATGGGGCACAAAGCTGGCCAATGTCTTGCACGCCTTTGGCCTTGAGAGTGTAGTTCCGGGACACCCCGTCTATATCACGGACCAGTCGGACCAGAAGACCTACAAGGTCGACGTTCAGTCAGACGGATCCATCGGTGCGATCACGCTCTTTGCCGAAGACGGAGGACAGGCTGTAGCGCAGGACAAGAATGGCAATGTCTACCTCGCGGCGGATCAGGTAATTGTCTACAGCCCGGAAGGAAAGCTTTTGGGGAGAATTGATGTTCCCGAACGGCCGATCGATCTGGTATTCGGCGGCGCAGGTCATCGTACCCTCTATATTCTGAGTCATGCCTCGCTGTACGGGGTTCAAACGAGCATCCCTGGTCTTTAAGGTCGATTCCTTGAGTATGGCACCACAGTATTGACGCTCCGCGTGTGGGATTTCGTGGTGCGCCGCATCTGTTGATGGCCGCGCCCGTCGACTTTAGTAGCCGATGGTGAATTGAGCGCGCTCGTGGGCAGGCCCCTCCAACTCATCCACCAAAGCGATGGCATAGTCTTCGAGGGAAATTCGGCTATCGCCCTTGCTGTCCGCAATGAGCTGGTTCGTACCGAGGCGGAACTTGCCGGTGCGCTCGCCGGGCTCGAAGTAAGCCGCTGGGCTGAAGTACGTCCAGTTGATGTCTGAAGCCTGAAGTAACTTCAGTGCGTTGACGTGGGAGGCAGCAATTGGAATCCACTGTGCGGGCAAATGGCCGGAAGCAAACAGCGTAACGCCCGGAGCCACTTCCAGCGAGCCCGCTCCACCAACGACGATGAGACGAATGTTGCCGGTCTTTTTGACAGCTGCAATCTGACGCTCCGTCACTCCGAGCAGGGCTTCGGTGTTGTCCTGGGGCGGCCCGTAGGCGCTGACCACGGCATCCGCACCCTGAATGATCGATGCGATGGTGTCGACGTTGCTGAGATCGTCCTGCTTGCCTGTGACAGTGGACGGCAGTTTCGCAATGTCGCGAGCGACTGCGGTGACCTGATGGCCGCGCGAGACAAGTTCCTTCAGGATGCGGCTTCCAGCTTTTCCAGTTGCCCCGTAAAGTACCACGTTCATGCTTTGCCCTCCTCAGATTGGTCAACTTCATCCCAATAGATGCTCGAAAGCTCGAAGCGACACACGAACTCTCGCGCCGGCACGAGAAGTGGAGTAAAAATCACGAGCGGATTGTATGCCTCCTTTGGAGGATTTCCGCACTCTAAAGAAGAGAGAGGGGAATCACCGATGGAAAAGCGAAAGCTGGGATCTGCCGGGCCTGAAGTGCCGGTAATTTGTTTAGGTGGAAACGTCTACGGATGGACGGTGCCGGAGGCGGAGGCGTTTAGGCAGCTGGACGTGGCGCTCGATGTGGGACTGAACTTTGTGGATACCGCCGATGTGTATTCGCGCTGGGTTCCGGGGAACAAGGGCGGCGATTCGGAGACGATTATCGGCAAGTGGTTTGCGAAGACCGGGAAGCGCAAAGACGTGATCCTGGCGACGAAGGTCGGGATGGAGATGGGCGAAGGCAAAGAGGGATTGAAAGCGGCCTACATTCATCAGGCGGTTGAGGATTCGCTGCAGCGCTTGCACACCGACTATATCGACGTTTATCAGGCTCACAGAGACGATTCGGAGCCCGCAATGGAAGAAACGCTGGGCGCTTTTGACGAACTGGTGAAGCAGGGGAAGGTGCGGTATATCGGCGCATCGAACTACAGCGGGGCGCGCCTGGCGGAAGCGCTAGAGACAAGCCGCACGCATGGGTTTGCCAGTTATGTCTCGCTGCAGCCGCATTACAACCTTGTGGAGAGACAGGTTTACGAATCGGATCTTCTACCGGTGGTGGAGAAGTACCATGTGGGCGTGATTCCATACTTTTCGCTGGCAGCAGGCTTCTTGACCGGGAAGTATCGCAGCCAACGGGACACAGAGAAGGCGGCACGGGGATCGATGGTGCAAAAGTACTTGAATGACTGGGGATTCGGAGTGGTTGCGGCGCTGAACGAAGTGGCGAATGCACACGGATCGACTCCGGCGTGCGTGGCGCTAGCCTGGTTGCTTGCGCAGCCCGGAATTACGGCTCCGATTGCCAGCGCCACGAATGAGAAGCAGCTGGCAGATCTGGCTGAAGCGGCGAAGCTCAAGCTGAGTGCCGAGTCTATTCAGAAGCTCGGGGACGCAAGTGCCCGGTAGGTTTTGGCTTAGGTTTTGGCCGGATGAGGGCAGGAAGTTCGCTGCAGATGGGGGCTGATTCTTTGCTCAGTCTACAGCGGAATCGGTCCCTTGGGTTTGCGAGGCACGGCCAAGTCAGCGGAACGGCGCGGGCCCGTTATCCTATGACGAATTGCTCCGACATTCCCAAAGCCGCTCAGACTTAACTCCGCAGCGGGACAGTTCCTTCGGATCTGCTGAATTCAGTTCGTCCAGGGCGAATCGCCGGCTCTGAACTTTGACCAGCCCTAGCAGGTTGCGCCGGTATTTGAATTTGGGAAGGCGTCCTCGTTCTGATCTTCGCTTCGATCGAGACAGGCGAAATCCTTCTCAATCAGGAGCGTAAGCGCCCCGAGGTTTCCAAGGCTGATGTTTTCTGCGATTCCGACCTGATCACTAGCTGTGCACCTACTATTCCAGCAATTCCTGGTATGCTTCCATCGCAATTGCTGGAACGCCGTCCCGACATCGCCTCTGCGGAGCGCAACATGGCGGCGGCCAACGAGCAGATTGGCATCGCTCAGGCGGCGTACTACCCCACGCTATCGCTCTCGGCCGTGGCTGGCCTCGCAGGCACATCCGCGATCAACTGGTTTTCGTGGCCAAGCCGCTCTTTCGCCGTCGGCCCAACGCTATCGGAGACCCTCTTTGATCACGGCCGCCGGCGCGCCACGTCCGATATCGCCCTCGCGCAGTACGATGGCACCGTTGCTGCCTATCGTCAGACCACGCTCACCGCATTTCAGCAGATTGAAGACAACATGAACGCGCTCCAAAACCTGGAGATCGAAGCGCGCCAGCAGCACGACGCTACCGCTTCGGCGCAGCAATCGCTCGACCTCTTCAGCACACCTTATGAGGATGGCGTCGATACCTATCTCCAGGTGATTACCTGGCAAACAGCGCTGCTCCAAAACCAGCGCGACGACATTGAAATTATGCAGCGACGCTTCGAAGCCAGCGTACTGCTGGTCAAGGCTCCTGTAGGCGGTTGGAATGCATCCCAGCTTCCGAAAAAGCCCTGAAGATGGTTTGCCTCTTCAAGAGATCTGGCAACGAAATGCATTACAGTCCATTGCAGTCCTCAAAAAGTTTGCAAATCACGGCCTGTTGTTGTGTTGGTGATGCTGGTTGGTTCCGTCAACGGAACAATCCGGGGCAGCGACGATCCGCCAGTTGCTTATATCGAGGGTGGCATTATAGTTTCGCTTTCAAGATGCACGACTCGATCATATCTTCCGACCGTAGACGTTTTTGTATATGGCGTTGCATTCACAGTTCGGTGGAAGACACAATATTCCCGTCCCAAAGCACCTGGGTCAATACCCGAGGGTCGGGGGTGCTTGTCTTTAAGTTATTGAAAATGATGGTTGGGGAGAGAGGATTTGAACCTCCGACCCCCTGGTCCCGAACCAGGTCATAGCACCTATTGAAATCTGTTGAAATTCGGCGCTTCTAAGTGCTTTTGATGGAATGGTTTGCAAGCAGCGCCTCGGCGCTTGTTGATCCTTGCGGTTTCTGAGTGCTTTGGCTGCTACAAATTTGACTACAGCAAATGAATCTCTGCACGGCCCGAATCGGGGCTCCACGCATATCAGTTTATATCTCATTACGGCTGGTACAGAAATTCCCGGACAGGCCACTTCCAAATCCCGAATCCTTCCCTGCCAACGACGCGACTTAATATACAGATTAACGCATTTTCAAGCCTGGATGGCATCTTGGCGAGGGACAGGAACATCCCGTCTGTTCCCAGGTCTTAGGTTCATTCGCTTCGTAACGCGAATAAGATGCGAGCCCAGATCACCACAAGCCAAACCATATAAGCTCCACCGACGATGAACGCGAATAAGTAAGTATGAAACAGCGTATGCGTATGACCAAGCACACGGTTGACTGGGCTCGGTGTTCGGTTTTATAGGCTATCGGAAGTGTGTTTTTTGATCCATGCGGCCGGTGTGAGATCGGCCAGCTGCTGAATAGACCGATTAGCAAGCCCGGGCAGGGTCTCATTCAGGTACTCACGAACCGGGATTTTGAGCCTGCGACAGCTTTCCAGCACGGATAGGATCGCGGCGACACGCGGTCCGGCCTGCTTGCTGCCGATATGGGTCCAGTTTCTTCTGCCCAAGGCGACGCCACGCATCGAGTTTTCCGCAAGGTTGTTGCTGAGTTCCAGTTCCGGATGTTCGAGGAAGCACAAGAGTTTCTTCCATAGTTTGACCGTGTATGTGCAGGCTTCGCCTGCCGCACTTTTCGGCAACACTTTCTCGCGCAGTTCGAGGATCTGGGCGTGTATCTTGTCGAGCAGGGGCGGAGCCTCTTTCTGGCGCAGCGCATGGCGCGCAGCATGGTCCATCTTCTCCTGGCGAGCCCCAGCGTCGATCGCGAACAGTTTATCCATCAGCTCAACGATGCTGATCGAGGCGACATCCAGTTTGTTTACCTTGACCGCGTCGACAAAGCCCCGCCTCGCATGGCTCCAACATGCTGCATGCACCATCTTCGGGCCGCCTACACCACTTTCGTAGGCGATATAGCCGTCGGTCTGTAAGATTCCCTCGAACTTGTCCAGGAAGCGCGCCGGTCCTTCGCGCCCACGGCCCATAAGAAAATCGAACACCACCGAACCCCCCGGAGAGCCGTATTGCCACAAGTATGCTTGGTGGTTCTTGCCACGACGATCGTGCGTCTGTACATCGACAGTTGTTTCATCGGCCTGGATGTAGTCGCCTGCTAGCAGCTGGGTCCGCATCGCACCCACGACTGGCGCAAGCATTTCACCGACGGTCATGATCCAGCCGCACATCGTGGCGCGGCTGATGTCGATGCCCGCGTCACGCAGCAGGATGGCGCTTTGACGATAGAGGGGACTGTGATTGCCGTATTTGCCGACGATCGTGTCGATGATAATGCCGTCCGACACCAGGCTCTTGTCGATGATCCTCGCAGTTATCGGTGCGGTGGCTACTCCTTGCTCCTCACACTTGCCACAGGCACGCTTTTCACGCTTGACGACTTGGACGAAATACTCGGCTGGCTTCACATCGAGAACTTCGCTGACTTCGTAGCCGATCACCTTCGTCTCAGCGCCGCAGCTGCCGCACCTGCACTGCTCCGGTGTGCACGCAACTATCTTCTCGACGCGAGGCAGATCGGCAGGCAGTGTCTGGCGGCCAGGATGCGGACGCCTCTTCTTCTTCACGTCCTGCGAAGAACCGGGTAGCGTCTCGCGTTCGCTCTCGGCAGCCACCTCTACATTACTAACGCCAGGTTCATGCTCCAACAGTTCCAACTGCAGATTGCTGAGCTTCTCGCTGCCGGGGCCATACTTGGCAATTCGCGCCAAGCGCAACCGCTCTTCAAGAACCTGTACCTTCATCTGCGCATTCTGCAGTAGGAACTCGTACGAGTTGAACTTGCCGCTCACTGCGGCGAAAAGCGATGGATCAAGATGAGCTTTGAGTTGCTCGAGAAGGGCGGCGCGGGAAGACGAGCCATCGGTCGAACTTGACGTTGTGGAAGGATCGAGGTTCGCACTCACGATGCTTATTTAATAGCAGAACGTCCTGTGGATGAACAAGTGAAATGTACAGTATTCATGCGGTCTTTCGTGACTCAGATGATTCATCTACGAGGCGCTTGCGAAACCACTTCCGTTCACGTGTCTGGGTGAGATCGATACCGCCAACAAGCATCGTAAATTGCTCCTGACTCAACACCACTTTGCGCTGCTCCTTATCCACACAAGGCCAGTGCATTCGTCCCTTTTCAATTCGCTTCGAGCAAACCCATAGTCCTGTCCCATCGAAGAAAATGATTTTAAGTCTATTCCTCTTTGCGTTAGAAAACAGGAACAGATGACCGCTCAACGGATCGCACAACAACTGGTCGCGAACAAGTCCATAGAGGCCATCGAACGATTTGCGCATGTCAGTTGCGCCGGGTGCTAGATAGATGCGCGTCGCTGCGCCTAAACCGAACACGCTACGACCTCTCGAGAGCAGCGACCAGACGTCGAAGCGTCTGATCGTCGAATCCATCGCCGACTTCCACCCTACGACCATTCGACAACAGCACCTTCAGAGATGCCGCCCGATCAAGACTCGAAACTGGACTTACGACATCCGCCAGTTTCACTTCGACCAAAGCGCCCCGTCCAACAACATCGCTGTCTCGACGGGCATCCTCTTCAAACTGTCTCTGCAAATGACGGTTCAGCGTGCTCAATGCCAAGCCATGACGCCGGCAAAACTCGCTTCGCCCCAATCCGCTCGCTCGGTAAGAACCTGCCACCCGGGCGATCTCCGCCCGACCACGACGACGAACCACAACTCCAGTTTCTCCGCTCATGGAATCAGTCCATCACAGCCGAGACACACTTAACAGATGTGGTTGGTCAGACGGATACCATTATTCCCTCAATTCAGCCTGCTCCGCGAATCCGCTGCCTCAGCGGGAACACGGGGATGCGCTCTTTCCTGAGTGGAATGCATCGCGGGAGGAGCTCCTCATTCGCACCGCGACTCGGAAGCCCTGTCCCGCATTTTGGACATCCAACAAGTTACTTGACGATAGCTCGGACAATAGTTTTGAAAACAAATGAGTTATATTAAACAGTTGACAACTGTTCTTTAGTGCGCCTATATTGGTGATGGGTACTATTGGACCACTGGAGGTACTTCATGCGTCGTATGCTAATTGCAAGCGTTCTGCTCTCCCCCCTGTTTTTCACCGCAGCCGCAGTCGCAAGCCAGCCTGTTGCCGATGATGCTGCCTCAACCCCGGTCTCGACCGGCGTAACTCCTGCTCATGTCCTTTCGTCCGTCCCGGTTGAACTGCCGACCGTGACCCCTGACATCGCAGCCTTTCACCAAGCGGAAGTCGTCCTGAGCCTGAAGGTCGACGAAACCGGCAAGCCCACCAATGTTCAGATAACGAAGTCCCCAACCGTCGATCTGGATCAGCCTGTACTCGCGGCGGTTCGCAAGTTCCGCTTCGAGCCTGCCACCCTCGACAACAAGCCGGTCACGGTCCCCATGACCTTGACACTCGAGGTAACCCGCTAACTTTCGGCCCTCCCACCGACATGTACGAAACCCAAGCGCCACTCCGCCCTCCGACAAACTTATCGGAGGGCGGAGGGCGTTTTCGTTTGCACAGTGTGAACGGCAATAAGAAGACGGGCACCCGCCGAAGCGAATGCCCGTCTGTTGCGATGAGGCAGATTGCGGTGATTGCTGAGAAGCTTAGGCGGCCTTCTCGTCTCCGCCGTCTTCCTTCTTTGACTCTTCCAGATGCTTTTCGAGCTCGGCCCTCTTCTTGGCCTTGATCTCGCCCCGCTTCTGGCGCTTGGCGTCGAGTTGCTTTTCGGAACCAAGCAGTTCGATGAAAGCCTTCTCGGCGCCGTCGCCCTTTTGGAACCCAGTGCGAACGATGCGAAGGTAGCCGCCCTGGCGATCGCCGTAGCGCGGGGCCACGGTCTCGAACAGGCGCTCGACAGCCTTGTCGGTCATGAGAAAGCTAAGCGCCTGGCGGCGCGAGTGGAGATCGCCCTTCTTGCCGAGGGTGATCATTTTTTCAACGTGCGGGCGAACGGCCTTGGCCTTGGCCACGGTCGTTTCCACACGATCCTCAATAATGATGGACGTGACCAGGTTACGCAGCAGAGCGCGACGGTGGCTGGTGTTGCGTCCGAGCTTGAATCCTGCATTGCGATGGCGCATGGTGAAACTCTCTTTCGATTTGAGCTTCTAGCCCTCTAGCTCCTAGCTGCTAGCTCGATCACCGCGGAACCAGCGTTTTGGCTCTCACAGAGAAAAAGCTAGAAGCTAGAGGCTAGAAGCGAGTAGCTGGCTCTAGAAATTCTCGGTCTCAGTGGGCAGTTGCAGGTCCACGGAGTCCAGCGGCTCGTCCTCATCGTCATAGCGGCCATAGCTGGCAGCCAGTGCGGCGGCGGGAGGAATGCTGGTGGGTCCGGGAACGGCATTGCCGTTTTCGTCGATCTTCATACCCAGCGAAAGGCCCATCTGAGCAAGGATTTCCTTGATTTCATTCAGGCTCTTGCGGCCGAAGTTCTTGGTCTTCAGCATTTCTGCTTCGGTCTTCTGCACGAGTTCGCCAATGGACTGAATGTTGGCGTTCTTCAGGCAGTTGTAGCTGCGGACCGAAAGCTCGAGCTCTTCAACGCTGCGATTCAGATTGTCGTTGCGTATCAGGGAGCGGCCTTCTTCACCGCGCGCCTCGGCTTCGATTTCCTCTTCGAAGTTGATGAAGATGTTCATGTGGTCCTTGAGCAGTTTAGCGGCCAAGCCGACAGCATCGGCGGGCAGCACGGCTCCGTTGGTCCACACTTCAATGGTCAGCTTGTCATAGTCGGTAATCTGGCCAAGACGGGCAGCTTCAACCAGGTAGTTGACGCGGCGTACTGGCGAGTGGACCGAGTCGACGGGGATAAAGCCCAGGCCAAGGTCGGCGTCGAAGTTTTTGTCGGCGGAGATGTAGCCGCGGCCGCGCTTGAGGCGCATTTCCATGTCTAGCTTGCCGCCTTCAGACAGCGTCGCCAGGTAAATGTTCTTGTCAAGAATCTCCACATCGCCGTCGGCTTCGATCATGCCAGAGGTGACAACGCCGGGCTGGTCGGCGCGCAGATACAACGCCTTTGGGCCATCGCCGGCAAGCTTGAAGGGAACCTGCTTGAGATTCAGGATGATGTCGGTCGCATCTTCTACGACACCAGTGATCGACTGGAATTCGTGAAGCACGCCCTCGATGCGAATGGCGGTTACAGCCGCGCCCTCAATGGAGCTGAGCAGAGTGCGGCGAAGTGCGTTGCCGATGGTCGTGCCAAACCCACGCTCGAATGGCTGTGCGCTGAATTTGCCGTATGTATCGGTCAGCGTCTCGGCTTCAACTGCCAGGCGCTTCGGTTTTTGGAATCCTCTCCACAACATAGGTCTCTCTCTTTTCCCGCGCGGCTGGATGCGTCGCGATGCATTCTGCGGCGGCCGCGCAAGTTCTCCTTCGTTTTGAGTTCGTAGTTCACAGTTCGCAGTTGGTCGTTGCCAGCCGAAGCGCGTCGAGCGCCTCAGCGAGAACTAAGAACTACGAACCGTGAACTGCATTCTTACTTCGAGTACAGTTCGACGATCAACTGCTCATTGATGGGCAGATTGACGTCCTTACGCTTGGGCAGCGAAAGCACACGGCCCGAGAGGTTTTCGAAGTTCGCTTCAAGCCAGACGGGGACGGGGTTCTGCGCGGCATACTGCGCACCCTGCTCGACGATCACCAGCTTCTTTGCGTTTTCGCGGATGGCAATTTCGTCGCCCACGTTCACCTGGAATGAGGGGATGTTGACCTTCTTGCCGTTCACAGTGACGTGGCCGTGGCGAACCACCTGGCGTGCCTGACGGCGCGAGATGGCAAAGCCCAGGCGGAACGCTACGTTGTCCAAACGGCGCTCGAGCTGCTGGATAAGGAGCTCGCCGGTAACGCCGGTGGCGCGGCTGGCCTTCTCGTAGTACGCGCGAAACTGACCTTCGAGAGTGAAGTACATGCGCTTCGCCTTCTGCTTCTCATGCAGTTGGAGGCCGTAGCCAACGATCTTGGCCTTGCGGTCTTTTCCGTGCATGCCGGGCGCAAAGTTGCGCTTCTCCAGCGGGCAGCGATCGGATGTACATTTTGTGCCCTTCAAAAAGAGCTTGGTGCCTTCGCGACGGCAAAGGCGGCATACTGCTCCGGTATAACGTGCCATTTCTTCTCCTACTTCGGATGTCGGCCGGTTTACGTGCAACGGTGCGCACTTCGTCCCGGCCCATGTTTGAGTTCTCAGTTCAGAGTTCGCAGTTCACAGTGCCAAAAACTAAAAACTGTGAACTATCTACTGTGAACGGCTTCTTAGACGCGGCGTCTCTTCGGCGGACGGCAGCCGTTATGCGGCATCGGCGTAACGTCGCGGATGGAGCGCACTTCGATGCCGGCTGCTGCGAGTGCGCGGATGGCCGACTCGCGGCCCGAACCGGGACCGGCTACACGGACATCGACTGCACGCAGACCGTGATCCCGCGCCATGCCGGCGGCGTTCGAGGCTGCCTGCTGGGCCGCAAACGGAGTGCCCTTGCGGGATCCGCGGAAGCCAAGCGAGCCAGAGCTCTTCCAGCTGAGCGTGTTGCCCACCGGATCGGTAATGGTGACGATGGTGTTGTTGAACGAAGCTTGAATGTGCGCAATGCCAAACGGCACATTCTTGCGTTCGCGCTTCTTGAACTTCTTGTTCTTGGCGGCCTTGCCGCCTGCTGCCTTCTCTGGTTTCGCCATTTAGGTTTTGCCCGTCGCTTTCTTCTTGCCGGCAATCGTTCCCTTGCGCGGGCCCTTCCGAGTGCGGGCATTGGTGTGGGTACGCTGACCGCGCACCGGCAAAGAGCGCCTATGGCGCGTGCCGCGGTAGCTCTGAATGTCGATGAGGCGCTTGATGTGCATCTGGACGTCCTTACGCAGGTCGCCCTCGACGTTTCCTTCGTCCTCAATCACCTGGCGGATGCGGTTGACCTCGTCTTCGCCCAGATCCTGAACCTTCTTGAAGGCATCTACATTTGCCTTCTGCAGAATCTTGAGCGCACGCGGATCGCCGATGCCAAAAATGTATGTGAGCGCGATTCTTGCCTGCTTGTTACGGGGCAGATCGACGCCAGCAATACGTGCCATTGGTTATCCTTTGCTGCTACTGGTTGTGTGCCCACGGCCTTAACCGGTTCGCACGGTGGGGCGGAATGTTTCCAGAGGTTCATCGCAAGCCTTGACTCAAGCTAACTAGCCTCTTGCCAGTGATCAGTGATCAGTTGTCAGTTTTCAGTCTGTTCTTGCTGCGTCTTTCTGCATCGACTGATAACTCAAAACTGAGGACTGACAACTGCTGTGGAACTTCCGCCATTGCCAGGCTCTTCTTAGCCCTGACGCTGCTTGTGCTTTGCGTTTTCGCAGATCACCCTGACCACCCCACGGCGGGTGATGACCTTGCACTTAACGCAAATCTTTTTTACTGATGCACGGACTTTCATTGTTGATGCCCTTCTCAGCGACCCTAAAGAGCGGCCGCGCGGTTGAAAACCAGCGACTTGTAAGTTGCGAATAAGGGCCATTTGAGCCCAGTTCCCCGCTCACTCATTCACTTGTAGCGGTACACAATCCGTCCGCGATTCAGGTCGTAGGGACTCAGCTCCACGGCCACGCGGTCACCGGGCAAAATGCGAATAAAGTTCTTGCGCATTCTTCCCGAAACATGGGTCAAGACTTCATGGTTGTTCTCGAGCTTGACCTTAAACATGGCATTGGGCAAGGTCTCAGTGACCACTGCCATTACCTCAATCGCGTCTTCCTTCGACAAACTGTATCCTGCTTCCGCCGGTGCTGGTACCTGGAACCTGGTATGCGCCGGCTAGGTTGCTTACTCCGTTAAAACTCTTGCACCCGTCGGTGTAACCGCGACCGTGTGCTCAAAGTGAGCGCTCATGCTTCCGTCGCTCGCCACCGCCGTCCAGCCGTCGCCCAGAACCTGGACTTCAGGCTTGCCGGCGTTGACCATCGGCTCGATGGCGATGACCATACCCGCTTTCAACTTCATGCCGTGACCGCGCATGCCAAAGTTCGGCACTTGCGGATCCTCGTGCATGTGAACACCAATACCGTGGCCGACAAAATCCCGGACCACGGAAAAACCTTCTGCTTCGACCACTCCCTGCACCGCGGCCCCCACATCGCCCAGAGTAGCGCCCGGTTTGACCGCCGCGATCCCGGCATGAAGAGAAGCCTCAGTAACCTTGAGCAGGCGGGCAGCTCTGTCGTCGATCTCGCCCACCGGCACAGTGATTGCGGCGTCGCCAAAGTAGCCATCCACTACCGCGCCGAAGTCGACCGATACGATGTCCCCGCTCTTAAGGACACGCTGGGCCGACGGAATACCATGAACCACTTCGCTGTTCACAGACGTGCAGAGTACGCAGGGGAATCCGTGATAGCCCTTAAATGCAGCCTTCACGCCGAGTTCCTTCAGACGCACTACGGCGGCATTCTCGAGGTCAAGGGTGGTGGCACCAGGTTTGACCACGCTGCGCACCAACTCTAGAACCTCGCGGACCACCTTGCCCGCCCGGCGCATCTTTTCTATCTCCTGCGACGACTTTAAAACCACTGCCACGTTTGCAGACCAGCCTTCAAGAACTTCGATTCCAGTCATCAGCCTTGAGTAGCTCGTTGCTGCCGGTGGGCTGACAACCGAGGACTGTTTCTGACAACTGGCGATTAACGCGCAAAGTCACCGTGCCAGCTACGCAACCTTGCGCAGCCGCTCAACGGCGGCAACAATTCCGGCCGCGATCATACTGATCGGCCGGTCTCCATCCACCTCAGCGAAACGTCCCAATGCCCGGTAGTGATCGACAACCGGCGCAGTCAAGGCTCCATAAGCGCGCATGCGCTCCTTGAAAACCTCTTCTGTGTCATCGGCTCTCTGCACTAACGCTGCACCTTCCACATCGCAAAACCCATCCCGCTTGGGCGGATTCATGAAGACGTTGTAGATGGTCTGGCAGACAGGACAGTTCCTGCGCCCCGTAATCCGGCACAATAACTGATTATAGTCTACTTGTATGCTTACGGCAACGACTGGAAGCGACTTGCCGTCGGCGGCCAGCCGTCCATCCAGCCAGCCTGCCTGGCCCAGCGTCCGGGGAAATCCATCCAGAATGTAGCCGTTGACTGTGTCGGGGGACTTTAGGCGGGCGGCAACCATCTCGTCCACCAGCGAATCTGGCACCAGCTCTCCGCGGCCCATGATCTCCTTGGCTACCCGGCCCAGTTGCGTCCCCTGAGCCACATTGGCGCGCAGAAGATCGCCGGTAGAGATCTGAGGAATGCCCCAGATCTTGACGAGCTCCTTGGCCTGGGTTCCCTTGCCCACGCCCGGCGCCCCCAACAAAAGAATCGGGCCGGGATGGGCTGTAAAGCCCGTTTCCCGGCCCTTCTCGACTGCAACTACGGATGAAGACATTACCAGGTTTTCCTTCCGCGTATGCGACCGGAGCGCGGGGAAAAGCCGTCATAATGCCGCATGATCAGCTGCGATTCGATCTGGTTGACGGTGTCCATGGCCACACCCACCACAATCAACAGTGAGGTGCCGCCAAAGTAGAACGTGACCCCCATACCATGCGTGGTCCATGTGGGCAGGCTCTCAAAAAAGCGCCCAACGAGCCAAAGCTTGTCGAATCGGATGCCGGAGATGAGGAAGGTCGGCACCAGTGAAATAACGATCAGATACAGCGCTCCCACAAGTGTCAGGCGGGTGAGAATGTCGTTGATGAAGTCCGAGGTACGCTTGCCGGGGCGGATTCCGGGAATGAATGAGCCCGATTTGCGGAAGTTGTCGGCGATATCGTCCGGTTTCATCACGATGGAAATATAGAAATAGGCAAAGAAGATGATGCCCAGAATATAGAGGGTCTCGTACCACGGATATCCCGGCTGGAGGGCTTGAATGATTGGCTGCAGGAAGCGGCTGTTCTGCACAAACTCCGACTGGCCGAAGAGCATGGGTGCAGAGAGGATGGAACTGGCGAAGATTACAGGCATGACGCCGCCCGCGTTCACCTTGAGCGGCAGGTGACTGGACTGACCGCCCATCATGCGGCGGCCGACAATCCGGCGCGCGCTCTGGATCGGAATCCGCCGCTCGCTGCGCTCGACGTAAACGATGAACGCAACAACAGCGATCATGGCAATCAGCAACAGGATCACGGCAAAGATGGTGAACGAACCCCAGGCGTTGGTCTGGATTTTAGAGTAGAGCTCTGCCACACCGCGAGGCAGTCCGGCCACAATGCCCGCGAAGATGAGCAAGCTCATGCCGTTGCCTATACCGCGGTCGGTAATCTGCTCGCCGAGCCACATGATGAAGGCCGTGCCGGTGGTCAGCGTGAGAACGGTCATGAGATTGAAGCCGATTCCGGGATGCAGCACCATGCCGCCCCTGGTGAGCATGAAGGAGATGCCGATCGACTGAAGCGCACCGAGAATCACCGTCATGTAGCGGGTCCACTGGGTGATCTTGCGGCGGCCCAGTTCGCCTTCCTTCTGGATTCGCGCCAGCGGCTCATACACTACGGTGAGCAATTGGAAAATAATTGAAGCCGTGATATAGGGCATGATGCCCAGCGCGAAAACTGTCATCCGGCGCAGGTTGCCGCCGCCGAAAAGGTCCATCAGGCCAAGGGCGGAGCCGCCCTGGTTGTTGAACATCATTTCCAGTTGGTGGGCGTTGACGCCGGGGGTGGGGATATGCGAACCCAGGCGGTAGACAGCAAGAATTGCCAGCGTGAAGAGAACACGCTTGCGCAGGTCGGGAATCCGGAAGATATTGAGAAACTTCTCAAGCATTTTTAGTCATCCGCTTCAGAGCGTTTTTCGCCCTTGGAATCACTCACCAAACAATCTTAGTCGATTCCCGATTGCGCATGATCCTAGCCGAACCGGGAGGACGCGTATATGCGTTCCGTCACACCTCGTCGATTTTCGTTCTCCGCCTTGGAACTCATTTGTCCTGAGCGTCTGGAGCTCGAAAAGGAACGAGGCGTTGCCGGTCTAGGCTGTCGCCGGAGCCGCGGGCCCGCCAAGCACAACAGCCTTGCCGCCAGCCTTTTCGATCTTTTCGACGGCCGACTTGGAGAACTTGTGCGCGTGGATTGTAATGGCCGAGGCGAGTTCGCCGGAACCGAGAATCTTGATCAACGCCTTCTTGCTTGAGGCGAGACCAAGCTTCTTGTAGTCATCCAGAGCGATCTCGGTTACGGACAAGCCCTCGACGTGCTCAGCGATGCGGTCCAGATTCACAACCGTATATTCGGTGCGGAAGATGTTGGTGAAGCCGCGCTTGGGAAGACGGCGATGCAGCGGCATCTGCCCACCCTCAAAACCACGCATCAGGCTGAAACCGGAGCGCGATCCCTGGCCTTTATGGCCGCGAGCTGAGGTTTTTCCCATGCCGGATCCCATACCGCGACCGACACGCTTGCGCCCAGTGTTTGCCTTCTTGGGCGCGCGTAAGTTTGAAAGATTCTTTGCCATTTTTTCCTCGCTGTAGCGCCGGCAGGGTTGGTCCCGGCCGACTCGCGTTAATGCAGTTCACAGTTTGCAGTTCGTAGTTCTCGGTGGAAGAATCACTGCGGCTCATCACGGCAGTAAGCAACTATGAACTAAGAACTTTGAACTAAGAACTAGCTTTCCAGTATCCGTACCAGATGCGGAACTGTCTTGACCATGCCACGGATCGACTCGTTATCGACGCGCTCGACGATCTGGTTGAGACGCGTGAACCCAAGGCCCTTCACCACAGCCTTGTGTTTGGCGGGGGTGGAGTTCTTCGAGCGGTAGTACTGAATGCGAATCGTCTTAGTTTCAGCCATGATTTAGAGCTCCTCCACGGCCTTGCCGCGCATGGAGGCCACTTCGGCCTTGTCGCGCAGTTGCACGAGCGCGTCGAAGGTGGCCTTGATAACGTTGTGCGGGTTCGCCGAACCGAGGCTCTTGGTGAGCACATTCTGCACACCGGCCGAGGTCATGACCGCACGAACTGCGCCGCCGGCGATAACTCCCGTTCCCTCGGGGGCGGGCTTGAGCAACACCTGGCCCGAACCGTAACGGCCCAGAACCTGGTGAGGAATACTGGTCTCGGTCAGGTTGACGTGGAAAAGGTTTTTCTTGGCCGACTCAATTCCTTTACGAATCGCCTGGGGAACTTCTTTGGCCTTGCCGGACCCGTAGCCGACGACGCCGGACGCGGCGTCGCCCACCACCACCAACGCTGCGAAGGACATGTTTTTGCCGCCCTTCACAACCTTGGTCACACGATTGATCGCCACCACCTGATCTTTCAGGTTGTACTGGTTGGCATCGAGTTTCTTCTTCAACATCGTCATCGCTTCGTCCCTTTTTGAGCTGCCAGTTACTGACATTTAGCTCACCCTGCTAATTTGAAGCCCATCGACTCACTACGCTGAGCTAGCAGCTAGAAGCTAGCGGCTAGAAGCTGCTTCTAGAATTCCAATCCGGCTTCGCGCGCCGCATCGGCCAGTGCCTTGATGCGACCGTGATAAAGGAAGCCGCCGCGATCGAAGACCACCTTCTTGATGCCCTTCTCGACGGCCAGTTCGGCGACCTTCTTGCCGATCTCTTTAGCTGCCGCCACGTTGCCGCCGGTCTTCATCTTGATAGTGGAAGCCGACACCAGGGTGACGCCGTTCTGGTCGTCAATGACCTGAGCATAGATGTGGTTGAGCGAGCGGTAGACGTTCAGCCGAGGACGGTCTCCGGTTCCCGACAGCTTGGCCCGAATACGCGCGTGAATGCGCTGGCGGATTGCGTTTCTCTTGGTCTGCGTAATCATTTGTCTCTTTCCTATCAGCGGAACCGCCCAGCGGCCCCGTTCGGTTGAATTTGAAGTTCACAGTTCGTAGTTCACAGCTCGAAGCTGCATATCGCCGTGGATCACCAACTGTGAACTGCTAACTAAGAACTACGAACTGTTCTTCTTACTTCGAGCCCGTCTTGCCGGCCTTCTTCTTCAGCTTCTCGCCTGTGTAGCGGACGCCCTTGTTCTTGTAGGGGTCCGGCTTGCGCAGTGCGCGCATGTCGGCGGCCACCTGGCCCACCTTCTGCCGGTCAATGCCGGAGATGGTCACGTGGGTCTGCTTGGGATCGACGGCTACTTCAATACCCGTGGGCAGCGGCACCTCAATGGGGTGCGAATAGCCCAGAGTAAGAACGACCGTCCCCTTGCCCTTCATTTCGGCGCGATAACCGATGCCGACGATATCAAGTTCCTTCGTCCAGCCCTTGGTCACACCCTCAACGGCGTTGAATACCAGCGCGCGCGTGAGACCATGAACCGCGGCGTACTTGTCTGATTCGCGGTTGACGTGGAGAACGCCATCTTTGGTCTCAAGAGAGATGCCTTGGGCTATCATCGCGGAGGTTTTGCCCTTGGGGCCTTCGACCAGAACGGTGCGGCCTTCAACCTTATACTTGACGCCCGCCGGCAGCGGGATCGGTTTCTTTCCAATACGCGACATTGATTCAATCCTTCATTTGGCTTGCGAGTCCCGAAGCATGTCTTACGCGCGCTTCGTTCCACTGCAGCCGGAAAAACAGTTCTTAGTTCGTAGTCCTCAGTTGAAAAGCCCGAAAGCGAGAAGATCACGCTGCGAACTCTGAACTAAGAACTGTGAACTGCCTTTACCAAACTTCGCACAACAGCTCGCCGCCAACGCCTTCGCGACGCGCCTGACGGCCGGTCATGACGCCCTTAGGGGTGGTCATGATGGAGATGCCGAGGCCTCCCTGCACGCGCTTGATCTCGTCGCGGCCGATATAGACACGGCAGCCGGGACGCGAGATGCGCGCCAGGTCACGAATGGCCGCTTCAGTTCCTCCGTACTTCAGATACACGCGGAGGATCAGCTTGCCTTCCTCTTCCTGGGTCTTGTAGTTCGAGATGTAACCCTCTTCCTTGAGGATGCGGGCAATCTCAGTCTTCAGCTTGGAAGCCGGAACATCGAGCTTCTGATGACGTGCCCGGATTGCGTTCCGGATGCGTGCCAGAAAATCTGCTACTGGGTCGGTCAGACTCATTCATTCTCCTTCATTCCCCGTTCGCTCCCTGTTGAAGGGAGAACCCGCGGAAATGCGTGTTACAGTTCTTAGTTCTTAGTTCTTAGTTCTCAGTTCGTAGTCTTCAGTTGCAGGCTTTGATCGAGGCTAGCCGAGGCCAACTGTGAACTACGAACCGTGAACTCTAGAACTTGCATTGCTACCAGCTCGACTTGACGACGCCGGGGATCTCGCCCTTCAGCGCAAGCGCCCGAAAACACAAGCGGCACATGCCGAACTTGCGCAGGAACCCGCGCGGCCTGCCGCACAGCTGGCACCGGTTATGCTTGCGGCAGCTGAACTTCGGCTTCCGCGCGTCCTTGACTCGTTTTGCAGTCGTTGCCATAAACCCTCTTAAAACCAGTTCTCAGTTCCAAGTTCACAGTTCTCAGTTTCCTGTTCCAGCGTTTGCCGTGGACTACGAACTGCGAACTACGAACCGCCTTTACGCGCCTTGCCGGAACGGCATGCCGAAGTGCTTCAACAGGGCACGCGCCCCGTTGTCGTCTTTGGCCGTGGTGACGATCGTGATGTTCATACCCTTGAGCTTCTCCACCTTGGAGTAATCGATCTCGGGGAAGATCAACTGGTCGCGCAGGCCGAGCGTGTAGTTGCCGCGTCCGTCAAAACTCTTGGTCGAAACCCCGCGGAAGTCGCGCACGCGCGGCAGAGCCGTGGAAATCAGCCGGTCAAGAAACTCATAAGCCTTGTCTGAGCGCAGGGTCACCATCGCGCCGATCGACATGCCGGCGCGAACCTTGAATGCCGCGATCGACTTCTTCGACTTGGTGGTCACCGGCTTCTGGCCGGCAATGGCCGCCAGATCGGCAACCAGCGGGTCGAGCAGCTTGGTGTTCTGCGTCGCTTCTCCCAGTCCCATGTTGATGACGATCTTCTCCAACTCGGGCACAGCCATCGGATTATCCAGGCCCAGTTCTTTCTGGAGTGCCTGCTTGATCTCCGCGTGATACTTCTCTTTCAGTCGTGCTGCCATTTTGCTTTGCTCTCTTTCTTCCGGCGCCCGGAGTGGGTTGCCGTGGCGACCCGTTTACCGTTGCGGAAGGACTTGCCCGTACAGGTCGACTCCTTGCGGAGTGCAGCCAGATCGAGCTGGGGTTTACTTCTTGGTCGGTAGCGTCTGTCCGCACTTCTTGCAGACGCGGACCTTGGTGGTGCCTTCAACCTTGTAGCTCACGCGGACCGGCCCGCAGTTGGGGCAGATCAGCATGATGTTCGAGACGTTGATGGGCGATTCCTGCTCCGCGATTCCGCCCTTGGTGCGCTGTCCCTGCTTGCTCGAAACGGTCTTTTTGACGACGCGAACGTGCTCAACGAGCACAGTGCCCTTGTCAGGGAAGACGCGCAGAACGCGGCCCGTCTTGCCGCGATCAGAGCCGGTGAGGACCTTGACGGTATCGTTGCGATGAATATTCAAACTCGGCATTTCTTCTCCAAAAAACAGCTCTCAGTTCTTAGTTCGTAGTTCTCAGTTGCTCCGTGCCATGGATGAAAATCGGCGACTACGAACTGTGAACTACCTGCTGCGAACTGCCTTTACACAACTTCCGGCGCCAGGGAAACAATCTTCAAAAACTTCTTCTCGCGCAACTCGCGGGCAACCGGCCCGAAGACACGCGTACCAACCGGCTCATGCGCGTCGTCGATCACCACGGCCGCATTTTCGTCGAACCGAATATAGGTCCCGTCGCGCCTGCGGTATTCCTTGCGGGTGCGGACGATGACCGCTTTTACAACCTTGCCCTTCTTCACCGTTCCGTCGGGCGAAGCTTCCTTGACCGCCGCGGTAACGATGTCGCCCAGGCTGGCCTTTTTGCCCAGTCCGCCGCCCAGAGGCAGGATCACTTGCAGCTTGCGCGCGCCGGAGTTGTCGGCCACCGCGAGCATGGTTCTCATTTGCACTGCCATCGGTTCTCCTCCTAAATCCGTTCGCCCTACTTGGCTGCGGCGATATCGACGGCTGCTGCCGCATCTTCAATCTGCCCGAGCGTCGAGCGCCGGACAATCTCTTCTAAAGCCCACCGCTTGAGCTTGCTCAGCGGGCGGGTCTCACGGATACGGACCACATCGCCCAGCCGCGCCGAGCTCAGCTCGTCGTGGGCATAGAACTTCTTGGTCGAGCGGACGATCCGCTTGTACTTGGGATGAGCCTTGCGCATTTCAACTTCAACCACAATGGTCTTTTCCATCTTGGTGGAGACCACCTGGCCAACCTTCTCGTTGCGCCGCGCGCCCGCTGTCGGCGCCTGTGCTGTTTCCGTTGTCGCCGTCATCTATCGGGCTCCCTTCTTCTTCGCAGCCGCCACAGGCTTGTCGTCAGCGGCAGCGTCCTTCGCTGCTCCGCCAATGCCCAGCTCGCGCTCTTTGGCCACGGTCTTGATCTGTGCGATCTCTTTGCGCAGCTCGCGGATCTTCTTGACTCCATCGTTCTGCCCCAGCGAGACCTGAAAGCGAAGCCGGAACAGCTGCTCGGAGGTTGTCTTCTCCTGGTGCACCAATTCTTCGTCGCTCAAACTACGAATCTTTGCGAGTTCCATTGCTTTTCAGCTCCTAGCTACTAGCTTCTAGCTCCTAGCCTCATCGTTCTTGCGCATAACTCTTCGATCAAACTTGAAGAGCCAGAGGCTGATGGCTAGCCGTCAAAAGCTGCGTTCCTACTTGACCGCGGTCTTTTCGGGCCTGACTGCGCCCGGCCGCATAACAAACTTAGTGCGAAGGGGCAGCTTATTCGACGCCAACCGCATTGCTTCTTCCGCGACATCCGGCGCTACGCCTTCCATCTCGAAAAGAATCTTGCCCGGCTTGACGACGGCAACCCAATGGTCGAGAGCGCCCTTGCCTGATCCCATTCGAACTTCGGCCGGCTTCTTGGTGATCGGCTTGTCGGGGAACAGGCGCAGCCAGATCTTGCCGCCACGCTTGATAAAGCGAGTCATCGCGATGCGGCTTGCTTCAATCTGCCGGTCGGTGATGAAGCCACACTCCAACACCTTCAAGCCGTACTCACCGAAAGAGAGAGAGGAACCGCGCCATGCCTTGCCGCGGCGCTTGCCCTTCTGCTGCTTCCGATACTTCACTTTCTTTGGCATCAACATAACGAAAACCTCAAACTCAGTTCACAGTTCACAGTTCTGAGTTCGCAGTTCCCAGTCTCGGATTCAATTGCCGCAACGGCAACTATGAACTAAGAACTGTGAACTATGAACTGCTTCTAAAACACGCTCGTGCCGACGGTCGGCGTCTTGCGACGCTTCTGCTCGTAGATGTCGCCACGATAAATCCAGGTCTTGACGCCGATCACGCCGTAGGTCGTGTGCGCCTCGGTGAAACCGTAGTCGATGTCGGCGCGCAGGGTGTGCAGCGGAAGCTGCCCATCCAGATACCACTCCGAACGCGCGATTTCGTTGCCGTTCAGACGACCCGAGACGCGTACCTTGATGCCCTTGCAGCCGAAACGCTTGGCCGAGTCCACGCTCTTACGCATGGCGCGGCGGAAGCTGACCCGCTTCTCGAGCTGCAGCGCAATGTTCTCAGAGACCAACTGCGCATCAAGCTCCGGCTTGTTCACCTCGATAATGTCGATGAACACGTCGCGGCTGGTGCGCTTGCCAAGCTCGGTCTTGAGCTTCTCGATCTCGGCGCCCTTGCGACCGATAACGATACCCGGGCGCGCGGTGCGGATCAAAAAGCGCAGCTTGTTGCCCGGGCGCTCAATCTCTACCGAGCTCACGCCGGCAGCCTTCAGCTTCTCGCGCAGCTCAGCCTTCAGCTTGACGTCCTCGACCAGCAGCTTCGCGTAGTCGCGCTCAGAGAACCAGCGCGAACGCCACGGCTTGTTCACTCCGAGCCGAAATCCGTAAGGATGGACTTTCTGTCCCATATGCTTCCTCTCAAAAAACTCTAGGCCTTGCTAGCGGCCTTCTTCTTGGGTGCCACGGCCTTTTTTGCCGGGGCCTTTGCTGCTGCTTTTGCCTTGGGAGCCTTGGCGGTTTTGGCTGCCGCGTTGGGCTCGACTGCCTTCGCTGCCGGCTCATCTACCTTCGTCGCCAACCCTGCCTGGCCTTCACGCTCGGCCACCGACAGCACAATGTGCGTAAGCCGGCGCTGGTAGCGGAAGGCGCGGCCCATCGGAGCCGGCCGGATGCGCTTCATGCGCGGTCCGTCGTTGGCGATAGCCTGCTTGACGTAAAGGTTATCCACGTCCAGATCCAGACCCTGCTCGCCAGCGAAGTACTTCGCGTTGTCAACCGCCGAGGTCAACAACTTGTGAATCACCGGGGCGATCCGCTTCTTCGTAAAAGCCGCCGTTGTTAGCGCCTCTTCAACTCCAAGGCCCTTGATCAGTTCCAGCACAAGCCGCGCCTTCTGCGGCGAAACCCGCTGGAACCTTGCCTCCGCCCGGAATTCCTTTGTCTCGACTGCCATCTCGTCTGTCCTCAAATCAAATGCTAGCTGCCTTCGAACTACCTTGGCTTGGCGCCAGTTTCTGCCTTGCCGCCAGCGCTATGGCCCTTGAATGTGCGCGTAGGCGCAAACTCGCCCAGCTTGTGGCCCACCATGTTCTCGGTCACATAGACCGGAACAAACTTCTTTCCGTTGTGCACGGCGATCGTGTGCCCCACAAACTCGGGGAAGATCGTCGAGCGCCGCGACCAGGTCTTCACTACCTTCTTGTCGTTCGCCTGGTTCAGCACCTCGATCTTGACCGTGAGGTGCGCATCAACGAACGGGCCCTTCTTTGTGGAACGTGCCATAAAACCAGCTCCTAGCTCTTAGCCGTTAGCTTTTTAACTCCAAAGCTAACCGCCGGGCAATGCCCTAAATCTGTTCGCAGGCCAAGCTAAAAGCCAAAGGCTAATAGCTAAAGGCTGCCCTTCTTACTTCGCTCTGCGGCTGACGATAAAGCTATCGGTCCGCTTGTTGTTTCTCGTCTTGTAGCCACGCGTCGGCTGACCCCATGGGGTAACCGGATGACGGCCGCCGGAGGTCTTGCCTTCGCCGCCGCCGTGCGGGTGGTCGACCGGATTCATGGTCACGCCGCGGTTGGTAGGACGGATGCCCAACCACCGATTGCGGCCTGCCTTGCCGATCGAGATATTCTCGTGGTCGGTGTTGCCGACCTGGCCGATCGTCGCCATGCACTCAACAAGCACCTTGCGCGTCTCGCCGGAAGGAAGCTTGAGAAGAGCGTAGTCGCCTTCCTTGGCTACCAACTGCGCCTGCGTTCCCGCGGACCGGGCCATCTGCGCGCCCTTGCCGGGGCGAAGCTCGATAGCATGGACCGTGGTACCGGAGGGAATGTTCTTGAGCGGCAGTGCGTTGCCGACAAGAATGTCAGCTTCAGGGCCGGAGTTCACCGTCTGGCCAACCTTGAGGCCAATCGGCTGCAGAATATAGCGCTTGTCGCCGTCTGCGTAGTGCACCAGGGCGATACGGGCCGAGCGATTCGGATCGTATTCAATGGTGGCCACGCGGCCGGGAATGCCAAACTTGTCGCGCTTGAAGTCGATGAGGCGCAACTTCTGCTTGTGCCCGCCGCCATGGTGGCGCATGGTCAGGTCGCCCGCGTTGCGGCGGCCGCCGGTGCGCTGCTTCACCGCGAGAAGCGGCTTGTGCGGCTTATCGGTGGTCAGATCGTCGTTCACCTGCGTGGTCTTGAACCGCAGGGTCGGCGTTACCGGTCTGTATGTCTTGATTGCCATTGTCGTTTCCTAAGGTTCTCAGTTCGTAGTTCTCAGTTTGCCCGCGCTCGTTGCGTTCGCTTCTAACTTTGAACTGCGAACTGCAAACTGTCTTAAAGGTTGCTCACATACTCGGGCAGCTTTTCGCCGGCCTTCAGCCGGACATATGCCTTCTTCCAATCCGGACGGAAGCCTGCATACTTGCCACGGCGGCGTTCCTTGCCGAGCACGTTCGAAGTGCGGACAGCAGCGACCTTCACTTTGAAGAGCGTTTCAACCGCCTCTTTAACTTCAGTCTTGGTGGCCGCCGGGGCAACTGCGAATACCAGCGTCCCTTCGGTTTCCTTCACGCTCAGTCCCTTTTCGGTGATGAGCGGCTTTTGAATCACGGTATACAGGGTAGGCATTACACAGCCTCCGTTTCAGCCAGCTTGCGCTTTGAAACCGTCTTGCTCAGCACCTCGACCAACTGCTCGAGAGCAGACCTGGAGAAGATGGCACGCTCGTAGCGCAGCAGATCGTAGGGATGCACTTCGTTGTTGAGCACCAACTCGACGCCCTTCAAATTGCGCGCCCCCAGAAGCAGCGACTGCGTGAGAGTCTTGCCGTTCTCGACAAGCAGTGCCGTACGCGTCACATCCAGCTTGTCAAGAGCAGCACGATAGAGCTTGGTCTTGGGCTCCTTGAGTTCGAGCGTGTCAACCACGGTCAGCTTGCCATCCGCCAGCTTTGAAGCCAGCGCAGAGCGCAGTGCGCCCAGCAGCTTCTTGCGCGGGAACGCGTAATCGTAGCTGCGCGGCTGCGGCCCGTGCACGGTGTAGCCATGGCGCCACAGAGGCGAGCGCACCGAGCCGATGCGAGCGCGGCCCGTACCCTTCTGCTTCCAAAGCTTCTTGCCGGAACCGGCAACCTCGGTACGGCTCTTGGTCTTGTGCGTACCCTGGCGCAGGCCGGCGCGGTAGTGCTTCACCGCTTCCCACAGCAGAGCCTCGTTCACCTGGTCGGGCGCAAATAGCGCGTCGGCCAGCTCCATCGAGCCTACCGTTTCTCCATTCAGATTCAGTACATCCACTTTTGCCATCGTCTTCTTCTTCTGCCGGATTCGTTCTCCGGCTCTCAATCTCAATTCGTGCGACTCGGGACATTCCTTTAGCTTCAACCCGACCGCAGTTCCTAAACCCTCATGCGCCGCAAGGCGTTCTGCATGGCGAACCGCACCGCAGGTTGCCTACTTGCGCTTGCCGCCCGCCTTCTTTGAAGCTTTCAGCGGATCGACCGTACCGGATCCGGCAAAGCCACGACGCTCGCGCGGCGGAGCCTTTGCCTTCGAAATCAAAACATAGCCTTCACGCGGCCCGGGCACTGCACCTTCGACCATCAAGAGGTTCTCTTCGATGTCGATGCCGCGAATGCGCAGGTTGCGTACCGTCACGTTGTCAGTTCCCATATGGCCGGGCATGCGCTGGCCGGGGAAGACGCGCGACGGAAAACTCGAGGCGCCGATCGAACCCTGCACCTGGAACATGTGACCGTGTGACTTGGGGCCGCCTGCGAAACCGTGACGCCGAACAACACCGGCGAAGCCACGGCCCTTGGAGCTGCCAATCACATCGACAAACTTGGCGTCGGCAAAGATGTCGACCAGAACACGATCCCCTGCCTTGGTTTCGACTACGCCTTCTTCGGCAGCCAGGACCGGAACTTCCTTGATTACCTTTACCGGAGGAGCATCGGTCTTGGCGAAGTGACCAGCCTGTGGCTTGGTGACATTCTTCGACTTGATCCTGGGCTCCACAAAGCCAATCTGTGCGGCGTCGTAGCCGTCGCGAGCAAGCGTCTTCAGTTGCGTAATCACGCAAGGGCCGGCTTGCAGCACCGTAATCGGGTGCACGTCGCCCTTCTCGTCGAAGACCTGGGTCATGCCGATCTTTTTTCCAAGTATTCCTGTAACTGCCATCTCGTCCTCACCTCATCATGCGATGTTGAATTCATCGCACTGCCGGGGTCCTTTCGGACCTTTCAACCTATTTCTGATTGCTGCTATAGGCTTGGCGGCCAGGGGCCGCGTCCGCCATAGCGCAACCCTTTACTTTTCGAAGGCTTTGATCTCTACATCGACGCCGGCGGGGAGATCGAGCTTCATCAGCGCGTCCACCGTCTGCTGCGTCGGCTCGAGAATGTCGATCAGCCGCTTGTGCGTGCGAATCTCAAAAGCTTCGCGCGATTTCTTGTCCACGTGCGGCGAACGCAGCACGCAATATTTGTTCTTCATCGTCGGCAATGGAATCGGGCCGGCCACCGATGCTCCGGTGCGCTTGGCCGTCTCCACAATCTCGCCGGTCGAGGTATCGAGCACGCGATAGTCGTATGCCTTCAACCGAATGCGAATTCTCTGTCCAACCATTTCAAGCCTCTTGAGTTCTCAGTTCGCAGTTCTTAGTTCTCAGTTGCCTGCCTAACGAGCCGCGGAATCAACTGTGAACTAAGAACTGCGAACTGCTCTTCCTACTTCGTAATCTCTGCCACCGTACCCGCGCCCACCGTGCGGCCGCCTTCGCGGATCGCGAACCGAAGACCCTTTTCCAAGGCCACCGGCGTGATCAGCTCAACTGCCAACTCCACGTTGTCGCCA
>Ga0302275_10000547_pt1 | contig 42232 bp, 35 predicted proteins | sample III_Bog_N2_2_FD_200229 | JGI IMG/M metagenome (GOLD analysis project Ga0302275, IMG submission 200229) | Peat permafrost microbial communities from Stordalen Mire near Abisko, Sweden - III_Bog_N2_2 | ecosystem: Environmental > Terrestrial > Soil > Wetlands > Peat | place: Sweden: Abisko... | reverse complement strand
GTTGACCCGCTGCCTGGTAAAGAAACTGGTCCAGTCATTTTCGTTATCCGCCAGCGTCAAGAGCCTCTGACGGTTTCCCAATCCGAGTTCCAACTCTTTGCCTCTGAGGTAAATACATGGCTCCATGTTACCTTTTGTCAAATTTTTGCATTTTCAAAACAGGGTATCAAAACGGCACAAAAAGTATCAAATGGTATCAAAAAGTAACCTTACGGTTCAATTAATCCATGGGGCCCGTCCGGAAGGGTTGGCAAAGAAACGGTAAGTTCCGGGTGCTCTATCAAGCACTTACAAAAGTTGGCCCGCTGCCTGGTAAAGTTTTGGTAAACCAGCACATTGGCCGAAAAGAGGTGGCGATGGACAGCAAGTACTTTTGGTTTTTGGCGAGGTTTCAGCGAAGGCGCGCCATGACTTCACGTCTAGCTTCCCGATGCCGCGCCAATCTGCTTGGGCAAGTGACGAGCTGCGCCCATCGACAGGCCAAGGTATCGCTTGACCCGCTGACCGATTCAATAGACATGCGCGTAATTCAAACGGTTCTTGTCGCTGATGCACCAGAGGTTCAATGGCGACATCGCAGTCGGAACTTTGTAGTAACGCGCACTGCCGTCCGCGAAGACATAATTTGAACCGCCATTTCCTGCCGAACCCGAGGTCGTGCTGAGCGCGCCGCTGGCGTCATGCCGGCTCTGTTCCAGTACCTGGTCAATGTCGTTACCATTGCCTTCCAGCAAATCCATGTAGTAATCCCCAGCAGACGTGAACTTCTCGCCCAGCACGATCGTGTCGCTCGCATGAATAATCGCCTCCTCCTTCAGCCCGCTTTGCGCCTCCGCCGCGGTTATGGCGGAAAAGGTCGTGGTGCCGAGGCTGTCCGCATACCAGTCGTTCCACCCGTTAATGAGGTAACTGCGTGGCGCAGCGTCTGCCACATATGGGGAAGTGGTGTCGGTCTGCGGAGCCTGACCATTCTGGCCATCCGTCGGGCAGAGCAGAATGTGTTGGTTCCGGCCGTAATTGGCGTAAAAATTATCCGGCCAGCGTTCAGCATTGGAACGCGGGGGATAACTGCCCTGGTAATCGTCCACATAAAGATGCGCGGCGATGCCCAGTTGACGCAGATTGTTCAGGCAGGCGATCCGCCGCCCAGCCTCCTTCGCCCGGCTCAAGGCCGGCAATAACATCGCCGCCAGTATCGCGATGATGGCGATGACCACCAGCAGCTCGATCAAAGTGAACGCCCGGGCCGCGCTCGCCGGCGGCGGGCAGGGGGCGGATGGTTGGTTGGTGATGTTTTTCATAACCCGGACGCTCCCGGCGGCGTCTGGACAAACAGTTCGACGCGTACCGCCCGTGCCATGTTACACCCTTTATCATGAAAAAAACCCGGCTCCTGCTTTTGCTGCTGGTGGTTTTGGCCGCTGGCTATGCGGTTTATTTCACCACCTGGTTCCAGCCCAAGACCATCCACATCTTCCACACCTACCGCCCGCTCCATCTGCGCCTGCAACCCGATGGCGTCCTGCCGTCCCTCGAATTCGGGCTCGACCGCCGTTATCCGCTCACCGAAATCAAAGTCCTCCCGCTCGTACCGGATCCGGCCAACCCGTACCCGCTGCCCCTCTGGCACGTCGTCTCCGACTCCAATTCCGTGCCGGTGATGACCTTTTTTTACGGACAAAACTTGCGCGGCCTCAAACCCGAAGTGCCCGGCAGCCGCCCGCAGCCCCTGGCCACCAATGTCACCTACCGCCTCTGCGTCACCGCCGGCAAATACCAAGGTGAAAATATTTTTGTCCTCAAATGATCGCACCCCCATCGGCTGGAGGTTTGTTTATTAATGGGTTTCACGCGCAACGAAACTAAGTTGATGATTGCTCTCCGGTCACTTAGCCAATAGCGTCACACCACCATTTTGTGCCAAGGCGTGAAATTAGGCCGGCGCTGCTGGGCCTTGGATTGGTGGTGGGGCAGCATTTCAAAAATCCATTACCCGTCTGATTGGTAAACACCTCACGGCGAATTGAGAAGGGTGAGGCAGCTCAAGACGAGTCAGTTTTCGGCGGATGCCTGGCCGCGGTGGAAAATTAATCTGAATTCTTCAACGGCGCCTGGCCGGTTCCGGCTTGGCGGCGGCCATTTTAAGCAGTCCAAAATCGCCGCTTTCGCAGGCGGCCACGAACCCTTCGGTGGCGCTCTTAAGCTCCTCCCAGCGGGCCCGGATCTGCTCGGCTTCGGGCGCTGTAATCTTTTCGTCCGCCGCCGCGTTGGCGACGACCGCGAGGAGGTCGGCAAATTCCTGGACGATCTGGTTGGTGGCGGGAATGAGATAGTGCGGGTGCGGAGCGTTTTTGGGGTTAAGGATAAAGAAGCCGCCGGCGCGCTGGCAGATCCACTGCACGATGCGCTGGTCGCCGGTGCTTCGAATGAGCGCCTCGATGCGGTCGAGGGGATTGCCAATGCCGCCTTCGAGGTTCGGCGGCTGCGCCCATTTGTAGATCATCGAAGCGGAGAGGGCGAGGTCAGCGGCGATTTCCTTGGCGGACTTTTGGTCAAAGACTTCCCGGAGCAGTTCGTGCGATTGCATGGTGCGACAATGAAAAAACCGGCGGCGGTTGGCAAGTGTTAAACGCCGGACGGCGATTCCAAAAATCGTGGAAAATTATCAATGCGTTGACCCGGGTATTCTGGTTGGATAAAGGGGTGATGCGATGGGCGATAAAATATTTTACGCTTCCAGCTTGCCAAGGTGGCGGGCGGGGTGGTGTAATCGAATCGTTAACCCAAAGCGGAGCGGGCTTATGATTATCTACGCATTCTGTCTGGTGCTCGGTTTGATGTTCACGGTCGTCAGCGCTTTTCTTGGACATCTGTTCGGCGGGCATGATGCCATCGGCACGGGCGGACAGGCGGACGCGGGCATGAATTCTGACGGGATGCCGGGGGCCAGCTTCCTGAGTCCCACGGTGCTGGCGTGTTTCATCACGGCTTTCGGCGCGTTCGGGTTGGTGTTCACCGAGATTCCCGCGACGCAGAGCGTGTGGCTTCATGCGCCGCTGGCCTTCATCAGCGGACTACTCATCGCGGTGCTGGTGTGGTGGGGCTTGAACAAGGTTTTCCGGGGTGCGAACAGCTCCAGCGAGGGCCGCGTGGCAAGCCTGGTCGGTCAGACCGCCGCCATCATTTCGCCTATTCCCATGAGCGGAGTGGGTGAGATTTCTTACGTGCAGTCCGGGTCCCGCTACACCGCTCCGGCGCGCGACGAAAAAGGTGGGATGATCGCCACCGGCCAGACGGTGAAGATTACGCGCATCGTCGGCACGCAATTTTACGTGGAAGCAACCAACTGAATTAACCCCCAACCCCCGACCCTTGGAAATAACCAATCCCATGAAACTGATCCCGCTGCTCGCCCAAATGGATGCCACCGGCACACCCTGGCTGAAAGTCGTCGTCGCCGCCGGTGCGGTGCTGTTTGTCGTGTTCGTCATCGCCCTCATCTGGGCCAGCCGTTACACGAAGGCCGGCCCGAATCAGGTGCTGATCATTTCCGGCAGCAAGCGTAAGCTGACCGATCCGGACGGCAACGTGAAGGAAGTGGGCTTCCGCGTGGTCAAGGGCGGCGGTACTTTCGTCATCCCGGTGAAGGAAAAAGTGGACGTGCTCTCGCTGGAGCTGCTCACGATTGACGTGCAGACGCCCGAGGTTTACACCAGCAAGGGCGTGCCGGTGAAGGTGGATGGCGTCGCGCAGATCAAGGTCAAGGGCGACGACATTTCGATCGCGACGGCGGCGGAACAGTTTTTGAGCAAAAGCGTGGACGACATCAAGAACATTGCCATGCAGACGCTCGAAGGCCATTTGCGCGCGATCCTTGGCACGATGACGGTGGAGGAAATTTACCAGAACCGCGACGCATTCGCTTCGAAGGTGCAGGAAGTCGCGGCGGGCGACATGGCGAACATGGGGCTCGGCATCGTGAGCTTCACTATCCGCGACATCCGCGACACACAGGGCTACCTTGATGCCTTGGGCAAACCGCGGATCGCCCAGGTCAAGCGCGACGCCATCATCGCGCAAGCCGAGGCCGACCGGGACTCGGTCATCCGTTCCGCGCAGGCCAACCAGGCCGGGCAGGAAGCCAAATTTCAGGCCGACACCAAGGTGGCCGAAGCCCAGCGCGATTATCAGTCCAACGTCGCGCAATATCAGGCCGCGGTGAACGTGCAGAAGGCGCAGGCCGACCTGGCCTATGATTTGCAGCGGTTCAAAACCGGCCAGCTGGTGAAGGCCGAAGAGGTGCAGGTGCAGATCGTGGAGAAACAAAAAAACATCGAGTTGCAACAGCAGGAAATTCTTCGCAAGCAGCGCGAGCTGGAAGCGACCATTCAGAAACCCGCCGACGCCGAGCGCTACAAAGTCGAGACGCTGGCGAATGCGCGGAAATTCCAGTTGGAAACCGAAGCCGCGGGCGCCGCGTCGGCAACGAAGGCCACGGGTTTTGCCAGCGCCGACGTCGTAAAGGCCACCGGTCTCGCCGAGGCCGATGCCAACAAGGCGCGCGGTCTGGCCGAGGCATCGGTCATCGAGGCGCAGGGCAAAGCCACCGCCGAGGCGATGCGCGTGAAGGCCGAATCCTTCAAGCAATACAACGAAGCCGCCGTCATTGAAATGATCGTCCGCATCCTGCCGGAAGTGGCGGGCAAGGTCAGCGAGCCGCTGTCCAAGATGGACAAGATGGTCATCATCAACTCCGGCAACGGCCCCGGCGGCGGCGCGAGCAAGCTGACGGGCGACGTGACGCAGATCATCAGCCAGTTGCCACCCATCATCGAGAGCCTGACCGGCGTGAAATTTGAGAAACTGATGGAACAGGTGCCCGCCTTGAGAAAGGCGATGGGCAAGGATGACGCCGGCGAAATGAAATGAATGATTATTTCGGAGGCTCAATCGCCGCGGGTCCCAAACTAAAATACGAATTCGTGTAACTCGTACTTCCGAATTAAAGAACGAAAGGCCAAGCGATGCTGTTTGGTGGATTTGAACTGCTGTTGATTTTGTTTGTGCTGTCAATCGGACTGGCCTGCATGGCCTTTTGGATCTGGATGCTGGTGGACTGCGCCACGAAGGAACCCAGCGCGGGCAATGAAAAGGTCATCTGGATTCTCGTCATCATCTTCACGCACTGGATTGGCGCGCTGATTTATTTCCTCGTGCGCCGGCCAGAACGGAAGAAACTACTGGGTGTATAAAATCATCATCTGATGCAACTGCGCCGTTCACATGACGATCACCAGATTGCCGGCGTTTGCGGCGGACTGGCGGCGAATCTCGGCTGGGATTCCGGCAAGCTGCGGATTATCTGGGTGCTGGCGACGATCTTCACAGCCTTTGCGGGCGTGGTGATTTATTTGGCGCTCTGGTTTCTGATGCCGGAAGAACTGCCGCCCGCACCGAGCTTTGAACCGCCGCCGATGCAGCCGTGGAAGAAATCAAATTTTTAATTATGAGCTGGCAAAAAAAGGACCCCATCCGTTTTGAAGCTCAAGGCTGCGAGTTAAATTTTTGGTTTAGCGCGAATGTTTGTTAAATGCGGTGACATCCATTACTTCTAGCGCAATAACTACACCCATGTTTTTTATTGAATCCATCATGTCAGCTAGCCAGGGCTTGCCGGGGAAAGGTTTTCTGGCTGATATGAATGCCTCCTTTTCGCCTGGGACAACTTTTCACAGTTCCAGTCCGTTCGACGGTCCACCGGCAATTTTCATGTTTGTCTTTGTGCTCATTGCCGTGGTGATTGTGGGTGGCATTATATTCAGCGTGGGCAAGGGCGTGTCCGAATGGGCGGATAATAATCAGCAGCCGGTTTTGACCGTGCCCGCCAAAGTGGTGGCGAAGCGCACCACCTTGGCGGTAACTTCCAACTTTGTCGGCGCCGGTTCCAACCCAACGTATAATCACGGCACTCGCAGTTCGACCAGCTATTTCGTCACCTTTGAATTTTCATCGGGCGACCGGAAGGAATTCAATCTTTCTGCCCATCAATATGGCCTGCTCGCCGAAAGTGACCGGGGCGAATTGACGTTTCAAGGCACCCGGTTTAATGGCTTTCAACGTCATTCAAATTCCAGTGAAACAACGACTTCGGAGCCACCTCTTGAATGTGCACCGGTTGTGACGGCAGCCCAAAATGCGTCGCTGCCGAATGCCAATAACTTTTGCCCATTTTGCGGCTGGGCGGTGAACGGTGATTTCAAATTCTGTCCGCAATGCGGCAAAAACCAGCCGGTTTACACGAGCCAAACCTGATTTATGAGCCTCTTCGAAGCTATCATTGATGCGAACCACCGGGCCGTAGCCGGCGATGCGAACGCCGGGCTGCATCCCGCCGACTTCGCAGACGCCCTGCCGGTCATCGCCTTAACGTGCATTGACCCGCGCCTGAACGCCCTGTTCCCAAATGCGCTGGCGCTGCCCGCCGAGCAGTTCATCTGGCTGCGCAATGCGGGCAACATCATCACCGGCACGTTAAGCAGCACCATGCGATCGCTCGCCCTCGCCTGTGCGGTCAAGGGCGGACGCGAGATCGCCATCATCGGTCACACGGATTGCCAGGTCGCCAAGACCACGACCACAGTTCTGCTCGACAAGCTTCAAGCGCTCGGCGTGGAGCGCAGCCGCTTACCGGATAACGTGAATGATTTCTTCGGCACATTCGGCAGCGAGCGGCAAAACGTCATCAAGGCCTGCAATTTTGCGCGCACCAGCCCGCTCATCGGCCCGAAAATTCCGGTGCACGGACTGTTGGTCGATGTCCAAACCGGCAAGTTGGACTGGGTGGTTAACGGCTACGAAGTGATGCCAACGGTGGCGAAAACTGATTTTGGCTCGCTCGGGAGCCTCGGCTCGTTCAAGGATTTTGAAATCGGCGAGATGAAATTTCCCGAGATGAAGATCGGCGACGCCGCGTTGCCGGAGGTTTTGGTTCCGGCGGATCCGGCTGTGCCCGTCGCGATTCCGCCATTGCCACCGCCCAAAGTGGCGACGCTGCCGCCGTTGAAAATTTCCGGCAGGATTCCCGTTCCGCCGCCGCTCCGGCCGCGTCCGACATTTTCCAGCGGCCGTCAAGACCAGCCGCCACGCCGGTAATCATCCATCCGCCAGCGTAAAAACGGCGTGCAATGCTTTGGAGTGGCCTGGTTCCGCACTGGCCAGAGCCGGTTGAAGTCCTTCTCCAGTTTTTGCAAGTCGCGTATGCCCTGTTGCGCGAGGCGAGGCGCTTCGGAAGAATTTCTTCCAGCCACCGCTTGCTGCCAGAGCATGAAGTGGCAGGATTGTTCCGCCATCCGCGCCGCCAAATCCAGTTCGCGCGTCAGAATTTTTCCCGAATCCGAATTTGGTTTTGCCCGGAGCAGGGCGACGCGTTGCTTTTGAATTTCTTTCAAAGTAGCGTGAATCTTGTTCGCCGGAATTTTGGTAAACCATTTTAGACCGTTCCGGCAGAACAACTCACGGTCAGCCGGCCTTGGCGCGGCGACCACCGTGCCGAGCGGAGTTTCGTTCACCGTTTTCACCCCAAGCTTTTGATGGGCGAAACCGAGCCGGAATCCGGCTTGGGCGGTCTTTCCGGCCGGATCGTTGAACACATCTCGATTGAGGACGCTGAGAAGGTTTTTTTCGTCCAGCGCTTTTGAATTCCACGCCAGCGCCGCACCGGCGGCCAGCAGCGGCCAGCATACGGCGAGGGGTTGCGGGTGGCCACCGTCGCCCCAATCGGTGTTGAGGAAGCCGGCGGCGCCATGCTTTTTCCCGGCCCGCGCAGCGGCGCGTAGGTTGGCGAGCGCATTGTCGTGCCGGCCGATCAGGCTTTGCCAGGTTGAAGTGCCAGGGCAGACATAGAACGGAATTTTAGCCTTCGCAAAGGTGGCGGATTCTTGGTCGAACGGATGATCCGCCTCATAGCCCCAGTTCAAGGCAACCGTTGGTTTTGGAAGCTCACGAATCAGCTTCGGATATTTCAAAATGATGTCGCCCCAGAACATCATCTGCTTGCCGCGTTTGGAAACTTCCCGGTGAATCTGTTTTAGAAATCCCAGATAGACGCGGCCCTGACCTTTGGCCTCGCACAATTCCCGGCTCTGTCCCTTGCCCAAATCCCACGTCTCGTCGCCGCCGATGTTGAAAAAGCGGCTGGAAAAATTGGGCAGCAGTTCATCGTAGAGGCCGCGCAAGAAGGGCAGGGTGCCGGAATGATTCGGCGCGAGGGTGGTCGGGCGGCGGAGAAAATCCCCGGTCTCCGCCTCGTACGGCGCGGATAATTCGCCCAGTTTTTTCAGGTGCGCGTCTTCAAGAAAATATCGCAGGTGGCCAAAAGAATTCTGATTCGGCACGAGGTCAATGCCCAGTTCGCGGCAGCGCGTGTCCAGCTTTTGAATATCCTTCGCGGTGAGTGCTCCCCAGCTACGCCAAACGGATTTATATTTCCGGAAGGCGAAGGTGTGTTCGGTGTAAAGCTGCAGTTCGTTGATTTTGAAATCCGCAAGTTTATCCGCCAGGTCGAGCAGCGTCGCCAGCTTAGGCACTCGGCCTCGCGAGACATCGACCATCACGCCGCGGCGGGCGAAGTCCGGCCAGTCGCGGATTTGCAGGCACGGCAGCCGGCGGCCATGTTCACGGAGCAATTGCCGCAAGGTCGCCAACGCCGCGCGCTGGCCACCAGCTTCACGGAATGAAATCGTAATTCCCTGCTGGGAAATCGTTAGCGTGTAACCTTCGGGATGATTGGGGGCGGAACTGCTGCCGATGGCTTGGACGAAAGCCAGGGGGTTACGCCCCGGCAGGGTGAATTTTCCCGGTCGCACTTTCAGCGAGCGCGGGCGGGGCAGCAGGTTCGGGGCAGCGCGGTTCGGCATCGTCATCAATTAGCCATAAACGCGGGCCGGATCAAATCCCAAACCAAATCAAGTCCCGGGAACGGCGTCGATTCGAGAACATCACCCCTTTGTCAAATCCGGCGGATGTCAACCGTGATGATGAATGGGAAGTCCGGGGGGTGCCGGCGCCCGGTCTTGGCAAATCAGTTGCACGTTTCGGCCGGGGCAAAAGTTTTTGCCGGCATGGAAGAATTTTAAGGCTTCAAAAGCTTTTCAATTTCGGCGGCAACTTGATCGGCTTGTAACGCGATTCCCCGGTCATTGAAATGAATGTTGTCGCTGTGATATTCGGGATGCCCGGCCATCAGCCCGTTCAGGTCGTCGGTTGGTATCTTCTGCGCCGTAACAAATTCGGCCGCAATGGCATTGGGCGCGGCGATGCGCTCGTCCGACGGGCGGACCTCGCTAGGTTTGGCCGGGCTGCTTTCCTTGAGCGGAGTGGTGTTGGCCCAGATCAGTTTGGCGTGAGGGGCATGTTTTCGGATGGTCGCCAGAAATTCCGGGAAGGCTTGGCGATATTCGTCCTCGCCATGCTGCCAGCCATGCATGCCGTTGTTAAACTGGATGACGTCAAACGACATGCTATCGAGCATCAACGTGACTTCTTTCAAAAACATGGGGTCGGACAAAAATGCGGAGGTCGCCAACCGCGCCACCGCAGCCTTGCCCGAAAGCCGATTGGCCACTTCGGGATAATAGCCCCGGGTGATCGAATCGCCGATGAGCAAGACCCGGGGCAATCCGGCCTGATCCGCCTGTGCGATCCAGATGTCGCACCATTCCGTCGCTTCACGAGTGGACGGCGGCACTTCAGCCGGCTCCGCCGGGGAAAGGGTAGCGAAACAGTAGGACAACAAGGCCAGTCTGAGCTTGGGTAATTTCATAATGCAAAAGTGGTATTGGCTCGGAGGCTACTGGAAGCGGCGAATTTTCGCAACCCATTGTGGGGCGGCGGGAGGCCGTTGCTGGAAAGTTTGATTGAAGCTAAAACCATGCTGGGTCTTCAGCGTCAGCGACAGCTTATTTTCGGTTAACTTTGGCTGGACTTGAATGCCTCCAAAGTGCAATTTGTTTTTTTCACCGATGCACGCCGAAACTACATGAAAATCATCATCACACTCATTGCTGCGTTCACTCTGGCAACCTTGGCTCAAGGTGCGGATTTAAAGTTTTTCGTCGCCCCCAACGGTTCGGACTCCAATCCCGGAACCAAACGAAAGCCGTTTCAGACCCTGGCCAAGGCCAGGGATGCGGTGCGGGTGGCCATTCCCCGGGCAAGTGGTGATATTGTCGTCACGATAGCTGAAGGCATTTACCCGATCACGAACACGGTGGTTTTTGGCCCGGAGGATGCCGCGACCGGAAGCAACCGGATTATTTATCGCGCGGCGCCGGGGGCAAAACCGGTCTTTACCGGCGGTATTTCCGTCACCGGCTGGCAGCCGTATCGCGATGGCATCTGGCAAGCGCCATTACATCGCGATCATAAACTCCGGGCGCTGTATGTGAACGGTCAGCGGGCTTTCATGACCAGCAGCGGCAAGATCAATGCCCAAGGCGGCTGGGGCACCTACACGGTCACCGCCGGGCAGGCGCCTTGGGCGTGGCAAAGCGGCTCGGCCGCCGACGGCGTCAGATATAACCGCTCCGACCTGCCGGAAATTGTGCGCAACCCGACCGATGTGGAAATTGAAAACCAGACGACTTGGAATGCCAACTTTGTCAGCGTGCGCGAGATCATCACCGAGGGGAACCAATATATTTTCAAGCTTCAGCAGCCTTATGGTGCCATCGCCCAACAGATCGGCTGGGGGGCCGGACTGACCTTGGGGAGTCAGCACATCATTCATAACGCCTTTGAATTGCTCAAGCAGCCGGGCCAATTCTATTTTGACCGGGACGCGCAGACGGTCTATTACCTTCCGCGCCCCGGCGAAGACATGCAGACGGCCAAGGTCATGGCTCCCGTCACGGAAACCTTGATCAAGCTTGAAGGCCAGCCGCTCAAGCAACGCGTGCGCAATCTCACCTTCGAGGGCCTCACCTTTGATTGCACCGATTACAATCTTCTGGACGTGGCCGGTTCCCATGGCGTGGCCACCTTGCAGACCGCCTGCGTTTATACCGCCTTTGCCAATCCCAACTGGCACTTGGATGTCTATCGCGCCTTTGACGTGCTGCCCGGCGCCATCGAGGCCGATGCCATCGAAGGTGTTGAATTCATCCGGAACACCGTCAGCCATACCGGATGCGAGGGCATTGTCTTGTGTAACGACATCAGCGATTCACGCGTGGTGGGCAACGTCATCCGCGATACCGGCGGCAGCGCCATCAGCCTTGGGCATCCGCAACACGTATACGAAAACGACACGCCGGACTTGAAAAACCCGGCCGGCGCCGGCATTGAGCACGAGAAGTTTCCGGCCGGTACGGAGGCCGCGCCACGCCGCGTTTTGATCTCAAACAATTTCCTCCCCGACGACGCTTTGCTTTTCCCCGGCCACACCATCATCACCGTCTTTTTTGCCAACTCGGTGACCGTCGAACATAACTGGATTCCCAGTTCGCCTTATTCCGGCATCAATTTTGGCTGGGGCTGGTGCGACTTCGACGGTTCGCCAGTGGCGGTGAACCCGGCTTGGGGCTTCGGTCAGCGCCCGTCCGTGATTCCTGGCAAACCCACGACGGTCGCTGGGAACAATCGCATCCATGCCAACCGCGTGGAAAACACGGTGTCCATTCTACATGATGCCGGCGGCATTTATCTCTTGGGCAACCAGCCGGGCACGGTCATGGATCGCAACTATGTCCGCCGTTCGGAAAAAGCCCTGTACACGGATGAAGGCTCCGCTGGGATTTATACTCATGACAATGTAGTGCAGTCGCCGTATTTCATGGCCCATTGGGCGGATAATTTCGGCCGCAAGCACAACATCACCATTGATCATTACTTCGTGACGGAAAATAAATTCACTGTCGCCGCGCCGGGTTGCACGCTCAGTAACACGGTGTTGTGTCAAGCTGGTCACTGGCCACCGGAAGCCCAGGCGATCATTGACGAAAGCGGCCTGGAGCCGGCCTGGCGATCCATTGTTCCGGCAGATTGGAAACAGGTCCCGGCAGACTGGGAAGGGGTGGATATGGCGTGGGTTGGCAATGCCATCGACTTCGTCTTGCCCGGCACCGACAGCGACGGCACTCACCTCACCTTGCAGCGCAATTCGAACTCGGGTCCTGCGATGGGGCGGACTTACCGCGATGGGGAAGAATTTGCTTATAGGGTGAAAGTGCCCGCCGGCAAACCCTCATTGCTCAAGGTCACCTATTGGGGTGAGGAAGCACAGGAACGCAAATTCGACATCTACTTGAATGATCATCTCGTTGCCACCCAGGAATTGTTCCATGCGCATCCCGGACAATTTTTCGATCAGGATTACGCCATCCAGCCGGAATGGTTGCCGTCGGGAACCAAAGGTGGAACCGTGGACGTGGTTATCCGTTTCGCCGTTGAACCGGGCGGCTTCACGGCGGGCGGCATCTATGGCCTGAGGATCCTGCCCGTGAACTGACTGCCGACTTTCAAGCGCATTCCATGAAAACCGACTCTCCGATCAAGCCATTGCCATTTCTAGAACGCATCAGTTATGCGTCAAGCGACGCCGCAGGTCAGCTCATTTTTTGCGTCGTCATAAATTACCTTCTGATATTTTATACCGATGTGGCTGGATTGCTCCCGGCGACCGCCGGCACAATCTTGTTGATTGCGCGCTTTGTGGATGCGGTGGATGCGCCGATGTGGGGGATCATCTTCGACAAGACCCACAGCCGATTGGGCCGGAGCCGGCCGTGGTTCCTTTGGCTCTGCTTTCCGTTTGCGTTCTTCGGGGTGATCGCGTTTCTGGCCCCGAATCTCAGCCCGACGGCCAAGGCGGTTTACGCCGGCGGCACTTATATCATCTGCAGCATTCTTTACACGGGCATCAACACGCCGGTGACGTCGATCCTCTCCGCCCTGACTCCCGATCCCCGGGAGCGCGTGGTGTTGACTACTTACCGGATGTTCGGTTCCAAGGCCGGCGTATTGCTGGTCAATCTCACGTTGGTGTCGCTCGTGGCTTGGTTCGGTGGCACCGACAAAAAACTTGGGTACATTTCCACCCTGCCGATTTACGGGATGATTTCCATAATTCTTTATCTGATCGCCTTTCGCAACCTCAGGGAAACCGTGCCGGACAAGCAAAAATCACTACCCATCCGGGAAGGGTTCGCCGCCCTCAATGGTAATTGGCCGTGGATCATTATTTTTTCCAGTTGCCTATGTTTCTGGATTGCCTTCATCTCCCGCGTCTCAATGGTGACTTATTATTTCAAATATGCCTGGCACCAGGAGAAGCTCGCGTCGCTGGCGTTCAGCCTGGACGTCGTCTCGCTCGCCGGAATTTTCCTGCTACCCTGGTTGTGCAAATGGACCGCCAAGGCCAACATCTGGGCCTGGGGCCTAGTCGGCTCGGTTCTCTGCCAATTCATTGTTTATGCCGGTGCCGTCAGCCATTCCTTGCCGCTGGTTTTCACCGGCTGGGTGGCGGGAATCATCACCAGCGGCATCGCCATGACCTTGCCATTCTCCTTGCTTTCCGACAGCGTCGATTACGGCGAATGGAAATCGGGCGTGCGGGCGGCCGGATTGTTGACCGCCATCGGCACCGCATTTTGCGTCAAGGCCGGGGCCGGATTGGGCGGTGCCTTTACGGGCTGGATTTTGGGCGCGACCGGCTACATTGCCAACGCCGAGCAGACCCCCCGGGCTTTACAGGGTATCAACTTCGGATTTATTTGGATTCCTGCGCTTTTCTACGCGCTCGCCACCGTGCCCGTGCTGTTCTACCGCCAATTCGAAGTGCTGGAACCGACGATTCATGCCGATTTGGAAGCGCGCCGTGCTGCCTTGAAAACCTCGGTTTCCTGAAAAATAATTTACCCGTTTCCCAAGTTCCATAAAATGCCATCCACTCCTCAACCTCATTACGCGCTGGAAAGCAACGACGGCGCGGTGGTGCTTGCCGCCGGAAAGAAGCGCCTGCGCATCGCCTTTGTCACGGCGGCCATCGCCCGCATCACTTTCACCGAAGACAAGCCTTTCCAGACCAAGCCGAGCCTGATCGTCACCTCGCCAGAGCGCTTCACCGCCTACACACTGCGCGAAGAAGCCGACTTCACAATCTCCACCCCGGCGCTGCAGTTGGTCGTCAACCGTGCTACGGGAGCCATTCGTTATTTGGATGCGGCCGGCAAACTATTGCTGGCCGAACCGGAACGCGGTGGCAAATGGCTGACCGCCAAAAAAATCACCCGCAACCTCTTCAACAAAGATGCGCAGATCGCCGCCAAGGAAAGCATTGATGGCGCCCGCGCCACGGCGACGGATTTCCAGACGGTGCCGAACGGGGAGGTCTTCGAGGCGAAGCTCGAGTTCGTTTTTGACCAGGATGAAGCCATCTTTGGATTGGGATCCCACGAGGAAGGATACGGCAATCTGCGTGGCAAATTCCGGGAACTATACCAGCAAAACATGAAGATCGTGCTGCCGTATTTCGTTTCCACACACCACTACGGCCTGCTGCTCGATTGCTGTTCGCTTATGACCTTTCGCGACGACGCCCTCGGTTCCTACTGGTGGGCCGATGCAGTGGATGAACTGGACTATTACTTCATTCATGGCGCAACTTTCGACGACCTCACGCGCGGCTATCACACCCTCACCGGCAAACCGCCGATGCTGCCAAAGTGGGCGTTCGGCTTTGCCCAATCGAAAGAAAGGTATGTGACCGCGGAGGAAGTGACCGCGATTGTGCGCGAACACCGCCGCCGCCGGATTCCGCTCGACTTGGTGGTGCTCGACTGGAAATCGTGGCCCGATGGTCCCTGCTTCGGACAAAAGTCGTTTGATCCGGTCCGCTTCGCCGATCCGGACGGGATGACCCGAGAATTGCACGAGATGGGGGCGCGGCTCATGATTTCAATCTGGCCGATCATGACCAACGATGGTCCCAACCATCAGGAATTACTCGCGCGCGGCCTGATGCTCGGCAACCAATCCACCGTGGATGCCTTTAATCCCGAGGCCCGCGCCGTATATTGGGAACAGGCCCGCCGGGGACTATTTGTCCACGGCATTGACGGGTGGTGGTGCGATTGCACCGAGCCGTTCGAGGCCGACTGGGCTGGCGCGGTCAAACCCGAACCACATCAGCGGCTCCTAATCAACACCGAGGCTTCCAAAAAATATCTCGACCAGCGCCTCATCAACGCCTATTCGCTACGCCATGCCCAGGGCATCTACGAAGGCCAGCGTCAGGCGACCAGCGCCAAGCGCGTCGTCAACCTCACGCGGTCCGCGTATGCCGGCCAGCATCGCTACAGCACCATCTCGTGGAACGGCGACATCTGCGCCACCTGGGAAACGCTGCGCCGTTGCATCCCGGAAGGCCTCAACTACTGCGCCGCCGGCGAGCCATATTGGACGGTGGATATCGGCGCATTTTTTATCAAGAAAGATCCGACCCTCTGGTTCTGGAGTGGCGACTATGACGAAGGTTGCCGGGGGTTGACCGACTTTAATGCCAAGACCGCCGACCCGAACGACACCGGCTGCCGCGATCTCGGATACCACGAGCTTTACACCCGCTGGCTGCAATACGGCGCGTTCCTGCCCATGTTCCGTTCACACGGCACGGATGCGCCCCGCGAAATCTGGCGCTTCGGCGAGGAAGGCAATCCGTTTTACGACGCCATCGCCAAGACCATCCACTTGCGCTACCGGCTGCTGCCCTATATTTATTCACTCGCCGCCCAGGTGACGCTCCACAGCTACACGATCCTGCGCGCCATTGCGCTGGACTATCCGCTCGACCCGGCCACGCACGACCTTACCGACCAGTTCCTGTTCGGCCCCGCGCTGCTGGTCTGTCCGGTTATATTCCCGATGTATTACGGGCGTCAATCCACGCCGCTCACCGGGGTGGCGAAAAACCGCGCAGTCTATTTACCGGCGGGCAATGATTGGTACGATTTCTGGACCGGAGCCAGGCACGCGGGTGGCACGACGATCACCGCCGATGCTCCGTTGGAAAAGATCCCGCTCTTTGTACGCGCCGGCTCGATTGTTCCACTTGGACCGCCAATTCAATTCACCGGCGAAAGGGCCGCCGATCCGATTGAGTTGCGCATCTATTGCGGTGCGGACGGCTCCTTCACGCTCTACGAAGACGAGGGGGACAATTATAATTACGAGCAGGGCGCCTGTGCGACCATTTCAATGGTTTGGAACGATCAACCACGAACACTGACCCTCGGCACCCGCCAAGGAAATTTCTCCGGCATGTTGAACGAACGGACGTTCCGGATCATCGTCGTGTCAGCCGGTAAGGCCATCGGGCTGGAACCGGCTGCCCAAGCCATGGAAATTCGTTATAGCGGGACTGAAATCAGGATGAAACTTTGACCGGCCAAAACTTCAAGCTGGTTTGCTTGGTAAACTACTAGGCATGTGCACGAATTTAAGGGATTTTTGAATTTCAGAGTTTTGCGACGGCTGCAGTGAGTTCCTGCCAAAGATGCGCGCTTAACCGCTGGCCGCCAGCGAAGCAGTCCAAGTTGAACTTCTCGTCCGGCGAATGCGCGTTGTCGTCCGGCAGGCCGAGCCCGAGCAGCAAGGAATCCGCGCCGAGGATTTTCTTGAACTCGTTCACGATAGGAATTGAGCCGCCTTCCCGCATGAGAATGGGCTTGGTGCCGAACGCCTTTTCCAACGCCCGCAACGCCGCCTGCGCCTGCGGTCCCTTGGGGGATACTTTATAGGCTTCCGCGCCATGCCCGGCGGCGATCTCCAGCCGCACCGTCGGTGGGCAGTGCTGCTTAAGCCAGTCGCACACAATCTGGCGGATGTGCGCGGGGTTTTGGTTGGGCACAAGGCGGCAGGTGATTTTGGCGCGGGCCCAAGCCGGCACAATGGTTTTGCTGCCTTCACCCTGATAACCGCTGGTCAGGCCGTTGATCTCAAACGTCGGCCGCGCGCTACGCTGCTCCGTCGGGGTGAAACCGTGCTCGCCGAACAATTCCGTCACGCCCAGCAGTTTTTTGAGTTTCGCATCCTTCATCGGATAACGCTGATTTTCCTCCCGTTCATACTTGCTCATGGCTTCCACATCCTCATAGAAACCAGGGATGGTGATGAAGCCCTGTTTATCGCGGACCTGCGCCAGCAATTGCGCCAGCGCCAGCGCCGGATTTTCCACCGCTCCGCCGAAGATACCCGAATGCAGATCCCGCGCCGGCCCGTGCAATGTGATTTCAAACGCGATGATGCCGCGCAATGCGTACGTCAACGCCGGATGCTGCAAGTCCGGCATGCCCGTGTCTGAAATCACCACGGCGTGGCAGGCCAGTTCATCACGGTTCTGCTTCAGAAATCCGGACAAACTTTTGCTGCCGACCTCCTCCTCGCCTTCGATGACAAAGGTCAGGCCGCAAGGCAGAGGTGTGCCCGTTTGCAGATAAGCTTCCACCGCCTTGAGATGCGCGAAGTTCTGCCCCTTATTGTCCGTGCTGCCACGCGCGAACAGGTTCCGTCCCTCCAGGCGTGGTTCAAATGGCGGCGTGGTCCACAAATCCAACGGCTCGGGCGGCTGCACATCGTAATGGCCATAGACCATGAAATGGGGTTTGCCAGCCCGCTGATTCAGTTTGGTTTTGGCGACGACGATGGGATGTCCGTCCGTGGCGCAGAGCCGGGCGTCAAGGCCCAGCTTTATGGCATGCGCCACCAGCCATTCCGCGCAGGCCAGCAGGTCGTTTTTGTGCTGTGGCTGGGCCGAGACACTGGCAAAACGCAGGTATTCACACAACTCGCTGAGGAAGCGGTCTTGATTTTTTTTAAGGTAGTTGAGAACCGGTTGCATGGCATCAGCTAACAACCGAAAGGCCCGCTTGCCAAGCAGAAGAAAAAAGTATTTTTGGTGGATTCAACCACGAACGTTTATGAGCTTGATAGCACTTTCTACTTAATCCTCGCAGCATCTAAATGAATTGGCGGCGCATCGTGGTTTTGGAAAAACGTTTCCCAATATAAATAAATTAGGTCGCAAGATTGGCAAATGGCGGCAAAAATCCGTGAATGCTTTGCTTAAAAATGTCAGGTATTATTGCGAGGTCAATCGCGCGGCGATCCTTGCAGGGCTAACCAGAAGGACGGCACAGTGCGCCATCCAAACAAAATCCAAACATTTCCACTGCGGGAACGATTAATGGTTTCAGGGCTTATTTGGCAATGGGCTGGGGACGGTCGAGGACGGGATCGAGCGCGGCGGTCTGGTCGTAATCGCGGTAATCGATCCCATAGGGCTTTAGTCGGGGCAGATTGGCGGGTTTGAATTGCTCAATGAGATCGCGGTTGACGGTGCCGCAATTCATGCAGTCAGGCAGAATGAGGGCTTGCACTTTGGTCGGGCCGATCTCGGTCATGTCTGGCAGTTGCCCGAAATATTGCAAAAAAAGCAATCAAATCTGGATGGAGATTTCAATGTTTACCCGGCAGCCTAGACTTTATAACCTGATGATCATGAAGACAAATCCGGAGCTCGGATGACCTAGCCTAAGCTTGGGCCTGAATTAAACCGGAATAGTATGTCCTCAAAATGACGCAAAAGGCGGGCAGTGGACGGAGGCATGGTTTTATCACACCAGTTTTCTTAATTCGCGGATTGATTTCGGGGCAGGGCTTTGGTGTCTTATGCCACGCAAATTATGAATTCAGAAGTCGCCCCCCAACGCCAAAGAAAATTGCTGGTCGCCAACCGTAGCGAGATCGCCATCCGTGTGTTTCGCGCGGCGACGGAACTCGGGCTGCGCACGGTCGCGATCTACGCGCAGGAAGACCGGCTGGCGATCCACCGCTTCAAGGCGGATGAGGCGTATGTGGTGGGCGAAGGCAAAGGGCCGGTGGGCGCATATCTGGACATCCCAGGCATTGTGGCGCTGGCCAAGGAGAAGGGTGTGGACTTCATCCACCCCGGCTACGGATTTTTATCGGAGAACGCCAACTTTGCGAAAGCTTGCGAGGAGGCGGGGATCATTTTTGTGGGGCCGCGGGTGGAACTCCTGCGCAGCATGGGCGACAAAACCGCCGCGCGGGCGCTCGCGCAAAAGGTGAGTGTACCGGTGCTGCCGGGCACGGAGGACGCAATCGAGGACCGGGAAGAGGCGTTGAAGGTGGCGAAGCAAATCGGGTTTCCGCTGATCATCAAGGCGGCGTTTGGCGGCGGCGGCCGCGGGATGCGGGTCGTCCACAAGCCGGGCGACCTGGCCGACTTGCTCGATGAGGCGCAGGGCGAAGCCGACCGGGCATTCGGCAATCCGGCGGTGTTTCTCGAGAGATACATCCCACGGGCGAAACACATCGAAGTGCAGATCCTGGGCGACCGGCACGGCAAGGTGGTGCATTTGCATGAACGCGACTGCTCGGTGCAGCGCCGGCATCAGAAGGTCATCGAGATTGCGCCGAGCGTGGAGCTGGATCGGAATGTGCGCGCGGAATTGTGCGACGCGGCGGTGAAGCTCTGTCGCGAGATCAAATATGACAATGCGGGCACGGTAGAATTTCTTTACGACCAGGATACGAAGGAATGGTTCTTCATCGAGATGAACCCGCGCATCCAGGTAGAGCACACGGTGACGGAAGTCATCACCGGGCTGGACTTGGTGCGCTCCCAGATATTGATCGCGGACGGCAAGCCGATGCACGGCCCCGAGGTGGGGATTCCGGAGCAGGAAGACATCCCCCGCAACGGCTACGCGGTGCAATGCCGCATCACGACGGAGGACCCGGAAAATAAATTCCAGCCGGACTACGGACGCATTTTGACTTATCGCAGCGCCGGCGGTTTTGGGGTGCGGCTCGACGGCGGCATGGGCTACGGCGGGTCGGTGGTGACGCCGTTTTATGATTCGCTGCTGGTAAAACTAACGGTGAGCGCGCCGACTTTCGATGCGGCGTTGCAGCGCATGGACCGGGCGCTGCGCGAATTCCGCATTCGCGGCGTGAAGACGAACATACCGTTTTTAGAAAACGTCATCCACAACGACGTCTTCAAGTCGGGTCAGGCTTCCACGACGCTCATCGACACCACGCCCGAGCTATTCCACCTGAAACCGAGGCGCGACCGGGCGACGAAGCTGCTGACATTCATCGGCGACGTTACGGTTAACGGCAATCCCCAGGCAAAGGGTCATGTGCCGAAGGAGGCGCTGATGGCCGCACGCATTCCAGCTTGTGACCGGAAGCAAGCGCCGCCCCAAGGCACGCGCCAGTTGTTGCTGGAACTCGGCCCGAAGAAATTTGCGGAGTGGACGCTCAAGCAAAAGCCGCTGCTCATCACAGACACGACGCTGCGGGACGCGCATCAATCGTTGTTTGCCACGCGATTGCGCGGCTATGACATGTTTGCGGTGGCGGAAACCGTGGCGCGGCGCACGCCGAACCTGTTCAGCCTGGAGATGTGGGGCGGCGCAACCTTCGACACGGCGATGCGCTTTCTGCACGAGGATCCCTGGCTGCGGCTGCGCGCGTTGCGCGAGCGGATACCGAACATTTGTTTCCAGATGCTTTTCCGCGGTTCTAACGCGGTGGGCTATTCCAATTATCCGGACAACGTGGTGGCCGGTTTCGTGAAACACGCGGCGGCGAACGGGATGGACATCTTCCGCATTTTCGATTCGCTGAATTATCTGCCGAACCTGACTGTGGCGATGGAGGCGGTGCAGGAAACGCACGCAATCTGCGAGGCGGCGGTCTGCTACACGGGTAACATTCTGGACCCGGCGCGCGACAAGTATTCGCTGAAATATTACGTCAAACTCGCGAAGGAACTGGAACGGATGGGCGCGCACCTGCTTGCCATCAAGGACATGGCGGGTCTGTGCAAACCGGCGGCGGCCAGTGTTTTGGTGAAGGCACTGAAGGAAGAGATTGGCATTCCGATCCATTTCCACACGCACGACACGAGCGGGATTGCGGCGGCGGCGGTGCTAAGTGCGGCGGAGGCGGGCGTGGACATAGCCGACCTCGCGATTGCCTCGATGAGCGGCTCAACCAGCCAGCCGAACTTGAATTCCATCGTGGCCGCGCTGCAATTCACCAAGCGCGACACCGGTTTAGATTTGGCCGCGCTGAATGAACTGGCGGATTATTGGGAACAGGTGCGGGGATACTATGCGCCGTTTGATACTGCACCGAAATCCGGCAGTGCTGAAGTATATCTGCACGAGATGCCGGGCGGCCAATTCACAAACTTGAAAGAACAGGCGGCTTCGATGGGCTTGGCGCATCGGTGGCCGGAGATCGCGCGGACGTACGCGGAGGTGAACCAGCTTTTCGGCGACATTGTGAAGGTGACACCGAGCAGCAAGGTCGTCGGCGACATGACGATGTTCCTCGTCACGCGCGGCATCAAGCCGGCGGATGTGTTGAACTTGGAGCCGGGTGCAACGCCGTTTCCGGAATCGGTGATCGACATGATTGGCGGCGGGCTGGGGCAACCGCTGGGCGGCTGGCCGAAGAAGCTGCAGCACGTGATACTCGGCGACCGCAAGCCGCTGAAAGGCCGGCCGGGCGAATCTTTAAAGCCGCTTAATTTCAAGAAAATCATCGAGGAGCTTACCGCTAAACTCAAGCGCCCGGCGACGGATGACGATGTGTTCAGCCACCTCATGTATCCGGAGGTGTTCGCGGCCTACACGAAGAACGAAACCAATTTCGGTGATCTGTCCGCGCTGCCGACGCCGGCGTTTTTCTATGGCATGAAGCCGGGCCAGGAGATTTCCGTGGAGATCGAGCCGGGCAAAACATTATTCATCCGCCTGGTGAACATCGGCGCGGTGGATGCCGAGGGCAAGCGCGCCGTCAACTTTGAATTGAACGGCATGGTGCGGCAGCTCGCCATCGTGGACCGTTCCGCCAAGCCGACCATCAAGGCGCGGCAGAAAGCCGATCCGGCCAAGCCGGCGGAAGTGGGCGCGCCGATTCCGGGCCTGGTCACCGCGCTCGCGGTAAGCGTCGGCGCCAAGGTGGGGAAGGGTGACAAGCTCCTGACGCTGGAAGCGATGAAGATGCAGACCACGATCTACGCGCCGACGGACGGCGTGGTGGACGAAATCTGCGTGCAAAACGGCGACGCGCTGGAGAGCAAGGACCTGATCTTGAAACTGCGGGCGGCGTGATTTGTTTCAGACTGGGAAGGCGGGGAGATTTAAAACTTGAAACATGGGCGGTTTGGTTTAAAAGGCGAAGTTGGTTGGGCTGGATATTTCATTTAGGATATGCGACGGGACATAGAGATCAGGAGAAAGATCATGTTTTTTTCATCATTGGCACGCCTGATCCTGAACATCATCGCGGTTTGGGCTTTGTTCATGGAGCCCGTGAGACGATTTATGCGCATCCCTTGGATTGGGAAGCGGCCTGGTGCAGCCTCAAAATCATCCTCTTCAGCCTCGGACTGGGTTTGCTGATTGAATCCGTCGGCGTGTTTTTCATGAGGATGGAATTCACCTTGCTGGGGTTTTTTGTCCACCTGATGCACATTGTGCCGGCGCTAGGTTTGCTGGCCGGTGGTTTTTATTTGATTAAATCACTGGTTTAGCCGGCGATTTAGCTAACTTAATCCTTTGTCGAATTATCTGGTTTAACTCAGGCTGGCAGCACAAACTCCAATTAATGAAGGCCAAACCGAAGTCCAAAATCCGCTTGGAACCCCTCGCGGATGGTCAGGTCTGGCACATGGCGGATTCCAGCCTGCGAGTGGATCTTGTCGGCAACCTGCTCGTCCATTACAAACTCGGCAAACACAACGCGGTCCGCGTTTCCAATTCCATCGGCACCAAGACGAACATTGAACATTTTCTCAAAAAGAATAAAGCCGTGCTGCTCAAGGGTGCAAAAGCCGCTTCCGCGAAGCAGCCGGCCGTGATGAAAAAGAACATTGCGACTAAAAAGTAGTCTGCCGCATTCCTGCTTGTCGCTGGGCGCCCAGATCCCCCGGCATTTTTATTGTGCAAGCGGGTCACTTCCGAAGTAAGGTGGCAAAGCTGATGAACGCATGGAATTTCAAATTGCTTTACGACGGAGACTGTCCGCTCTGCCGGCGCGAGGCGCGCTTCCTTCAACGTCGCAATCGGCTCGGCGCTTTGGCATTTGAAGACATTGCCACGCCGGGATTTGATCCGGCGATCTATCACACCACCCGCGAGGAATTGATGGGCGTCATCCACGGCGTATTTCCCGACGGCCGCATCGTCAAGAAAATGGCCGTATTCCGCGAAGCCTACCGCGCCGTCGGTCTGGGCTGGCTGCTCGCGCCGACCGGCTGGCCTGGGTTGCGTCGGTTGGCCGACTGGGGCTATGAGTGGTTTGCCCGAAACCGGCTCAGCATCGGAAGACTTTGCGGCCGCCAGTGCAACACCGATAGTTGTGCTGCGCCGGTCTCGACGCCACCCGAGGCTTGAAAAAATCCCACGTCGGCGCGTTTGGCCGGGTTCCTCGCCACATCAAATTTCCTTTTCTTCACGTGCTTTACTGTTATTCTGTTACGCTTAGTTAACAACATCAGATGACGGGTGATTAAGAGAAAGATTACGATTAGGAATACCGGATGGACGCCGCACACATACGCAATTTCAGCATCATCGCCCACATCGACCACGGCAAGACCACGCTTTCGGACCGCCTGCTGCACATGACCGGCACGATCGCCACGCGGGACATGTCCGATCAGTTGCTCGACGCGATGGATCTCGAGCGCGAGCGCGGCATCACCATCAAGGCACATCCGGTCACGATGCTTTACCAGGCGCGGAACGGCGAGACCTACGAGCTAAACCTGATTGACACGCCCGGCCATGTGGATTTCGCCTACGAAGTTTCCCGGAGCCTAAGCGCGTGCGAAGGCGCGTTGCTGGTCATCGACGCCGCGCAGGGGGTGGAGGCCCAGACCGTGGCGAATTATCATCTCGCGGCGAAGTTGAACCTTGAAATCATCCCGGTCATCAACAAGATCGACCTCGGCCACGCCAACGTGCCGCAGGCCAAGCAGCAACTCGAAGAAGTGCTGGCGTTGCCCGCGGAGACAGCCATCCCCTGTAGCGCCAAGCAGGGCATCGGCATTGAGGATATCCTTGAAGCCATCGTCGCGCGCATCCCGCCGCCGAAGCCGACTGGCGAGCCCAGCTTACAGGCGCTCGCGTTTGATTCCTATTTCGACACCTACAAGGGCGTGGTCACCCATGTCCGCGTGTTCAATGGCGAACTCAAGGCCGGCCAGCAAGTGAAGCTGCTCCACTCTGGAAAAAATGTCGAAGTGAAAGAGGTTGGCAGTTTCAATCCAAAACCTTATATCCGCGAGAAATTGGAAGTCGGCGAGACGGGCTATTTCACCGCGAACATCAAGAGCGCCGCCGAGGTGAAGATGGGCGACACCATCACCGATGCCCGCAATCCCTCGCCGGTGCTACCGGGTTTCAAGGAAATTCATCCGATGGTATTCAGCGGGATTTACCCGATCAACACGGCGGATTACGAGCAGCTCAAATCCGCGATGGGCAAACTCAAGCTGAACGACTCTGCCTTTGTCTATGCCACCGAAACTAGCGTGGCATTAGGCTTCGGTTTCCGCTGCGGCTTCCTCGGACTGCTGCATCTGGAAATCGTCCAGGAACGGCTTCGCCGCGAGTACGACATGGATATTATCGCCACCTATCCGAGCGTGGTGTACAAGGTTTATCTCTCCGACGGAACGATGAAGGAAATCGACAACCCGGCCTTTCTGCCCGACTTGACCTTCATCGCCAAGATCGAGGAGCCGATGGTCAAGGCCTTCGTCATCTGCCCGAACGAAAATATTGGCGACATGATGGCGCTTATTTCCGAAAAGCGCGGCAACGTCGATCACACCGAGACGCTCGACGCGAAACGCGTCATGCTTACCGGGCTGATTCCGCTGAATGAAATCCTGATCGATTTCCACGACCGCATCAAGAGCATCACCCGCGGTTTCGGCTCCATGGATTATGAACCGGCGGATTATCTGGAGAGCGACATGGTGAAACTCGACCTGCTGGTGAACACCGAGCCGATGGACGCCTTCTCCTGCATCGTACATCGCACCAAGGCGGAGGGGCGGGGGCGCACGCTCGCCGAGAAACTCAAGGAAGTCATCCCGCGCCAGCAGTTCCAAATCAAGATCCAGGCCGCCATCGGCGGGAAAATCGTGGCATCGGAAGTCATCAGCGCTTTCCGCAAGGACGTGACGGCGAAATGCTACGGCGGCGACGTCTCGCGCAAACGCAAGCTGCTCGAGAAACAGAAAGAAGGCAAGAAGCGCATGAAATCCATCGGCAACGTGAACATCCCGCAGGAAGCGTTCATCGAAGTGCTGAAAGCCTGACCCATCCTCATTATGACCAAGAATAAATGGTATCGCGTGCTAGGATTTGTGATGGTTCCCCTGGGATTATTCCTGACCATCGCCGCCTTCAAGGCTGAAGGCAAGCCCGTCCAGGGCATACCGTGGGTCAAGCTCGGTCCCGTCGGTTTGATGCTGATCATCGGCGGCATCGGCCTCCTGTTCCTCCCGAACAAGATTAAATTCAAATAGGCGACAATTCCACGGCCGTCCGTCGCGCCGGGCGCCGGTGTCCGGCTGAACAACTATATCTTCACCGACCTGACGACCTGCCCAACTAGCTTTTCTTTGCCGGCAATTTCGCTGATTTTAGCGCGTCTGTGACCGACGGGGCAGGGGATGGGGGTGGCGACTTCAGGCCTTTCGACCAGGGCCAGAAGAGGCGTTGGTCGGTCTGGACCGGTTCGGGAAAATATCTTTCAATCGCGCGTAGTGCGGTTATTTTGGCGGAACTAATATGAATTTGCGCTGGTTCATTTCCAAAGCCGTCCGCGAGGCGTGCACGGTGAAGAAACATTATGGCCGCCTGCTCAAGGCCCAACACGACTTGTTGTCCGCCCCGGCCATCGCGGCGGTGCAGGGGAAGCTGGACGAGTTGGACGCCGCCATCGCCGAGGGGCATTCGGGCAAGTTGCGCCTTAAAGCGGAGGAACTGCAGTTCGCTGCTGAGAAATGGATCAAGCCGTATCCCCACGTCGCCTGGCGCGAAAATGTTGAGGTCCTGCTGGTGGCACTCGCCGTGGCGATGGCCATCCGGACCTTCTTTGTCCAGCCGTTCAAAATTCCCACCGGTTCGATGCAGCCGACGCTGTTTGGCGTGACCTCAGTGCCAGACTTTACCAAGATTAATTACTGGCAGGAGGACAAACTGAAGGAACGTTCGGAGTTGTTCGACCAAATCAAGGAGCGCGACGCAATCCAGATCCCGACGGGCTGGGCGCGAGTCAAGGCCTGGCTGCATGGCGATTCGTACATCCAGGTTTTTGCGCCGGCGGATGGCGTCATCGACTCAGTGAGCCCGCCGACGAAGTTTCTGATTTTTAACATCAAGCAAAGCATCACCATCGGCGGCGTGGAGCAGACCATTTGGTTCCCGCCGGATTTTGGCGAGCAAACATTGATGCGCCGCGCCGGGTTGGATCCCAACAAGGTTTATCATCGCGGCGACGAGGTGGTGAGGATGAAAGTCAGCGCTGGCGACCATCTGTTCGTGGACCGGTTGTCGTTCAATTTCCGCAAGCCGGAACGCGGCGAGATTGTGGTATTTGCCACCCAAGGCATCGACAACCCGCAAATGCCGCAGGATCAGTTTTATATCAAGCGGCTGGTGGCGATGCCCAATGAAAAGGTGCAGATTGGCGATGACCGGCACCTCATCATCGACGGCGAACGGCTGGACGCCGGCACGCCTCATTTTGAACGGGTATATGGATTCAACCCTGACCAACCGCCGCGCGAAAGCCAATTCTCCGGCCATGTCAACGGCACCGTGGCCGCTAAGTTTGGTCTGTATCCCAATCTCGCCCCGAATTTCCCGGACGCGTCAACCGTCTATGAAAATGACGGTGACCACTACATGGTGATGGGCGACAACACGTGCAATAGCTTCGATTCGCGCGCTTGGGGCAGCTTCCCGGCCCGGAACGTCATCGGGAAATCATTCTTTGTCTATTGGCCGCTGACGGACCGCTTCGGCTGGGGCAACCGGTGACCGCCAACACCAATTTGTAAAAGTTGTCAGAAAACTGGAAATGAAAGAAACCGTCCTCATCACCGGCGCGTCATCGGGCATCGGGCTAGAACTGGCCAGATGTTTTGCCGCAGACAAGTCCAATCTCATCCTCGTCGCGCGAAACTCGGCGGCTATGGAAACCCTCGCTGGCGATCTCATGCGCCGGCACCAAATTGAGGTTGAGGTCATCACGGCAGATTTGTCGCGCGCGGAATCACCGGCGCGTATTTATGAGGAGGTGAAGGGCAGGGGAATCGGCTTGGATGTGCTCGTTAACAACGCTGGCTTTGGATTACACGGCAGTTTCGCGGAACTTCCCCTCGCCCGCCAACTGGAAATCATCCAGGTTAATATTGCGTCGCTCGTCGCATTGACCGGCCTCTTTTTGCCCGGTATGGTTGAGCGCAAACGCGGCGGGGTCTTGAACGTCGGTTCCGTGGCCGGCTTTTTGCCCGGACCGAACATGGCGATCTATTACGCCAGCAAGGCGTTTGTGCAGTCGTTCAGCGAGGCGCTGTTCGAGGAGTTGCGTGGCACGGGCGTAAGCGTGACCAATCTTTGTCCGGGCCCGACGGAATCAAATTTCTTCCAGGTCGCTCGCGGACATCGTGCTCGGGAACTACAGGTCGCCAAGATGCCCACGGCCAAAGTTGCCGCTGCCGGCCATCGCGCTTTCCGCATCGGCCAGTGTGTGAAGGTGCCGGGACTAAAAAATCAGTTGCTGGTGCAATTGCCTCGAATGCTTCCTCCTGCGGTGGTGCGAAGATCTGTAGCTCACTACAATAAATTGAAATGATTTATAACAAGATTTAAAACGCGCATAAATATAGATGCACAATGTTTGTTATATTTAATATTGTTTAGCCTTTGTGCGTATTTCGGTAATTGTAAAAATATTTGCAAATATATGCAAATGGACGAGAATTTCCAAAATCATTATAACCCTCGCCTAATAAATATGAAGAATATGAAATCCAATATTCTATGCATAATCACCTTGTTGGCCTTTTTTGCCATCATCCACACCGCCTCAGCCCAATTTTCTCCCCAAGGAAGTCGTTTTTTTCGAGTTGTCGGACCGACATCAGTTAAAATCACCGCTTTTAATGCCGATGGCACCATTGTCTGGACCAACGCAATCACCGGCACCAATTACACCGTCCAGACGAGCACGACACCAATGTTTGGGGGCAGTAATTGGCTGACCTACGTCGATATCTTCGCTAGCAATTGCATCAATACCAATCTCATTGTTCCCTTTAACAACCCGTTGTTTTGGACGAATTTCCCCTCGTTTCCGACAAATTTCCCAACTTTTCCAACCAACTTCCCGACCTTCCCGACTAATTTTCTACCACCGCCGCCAACAAATTCGATCAACTCCGGCACCAACGGGATTGAATCGATCGTTCAGCAACTTACACCGCCCGGGGACAACGACGGAAATTTTGATATCAACCAGTTTGACTACCACATCACTGCGCTGCTTTTGAATGCCGTGCTAGCCGCCGATCCGAACGGCCCGGCCTCGATCCTGGCCGATGGCACCCGGCCGGCTACCTTCTTCGAGCCGAGCGACGGGGAGTGGGTCAGCCTTGCCCGCCAGCTCACGGGGCAGGCATTGCCGCTGCCAAGTGTCCAGACCGAGCAGGCCACCTATGAGTATTTCGCGAGCTTGGGCACTGCCCGGTTGGAGAAAATCCTGACCTACCTCATCATCCCCGGCATTACCCTCACCCAGCTCGGACCACCGACTATCTCACAAACCTCCTATGTCACCGCCAATGGTGAAACTGTGCTCATTCAATCGGACTTCGGTGTGGTCACCTTGGTCGACAACAACCCGCTGACCTCGGACTCTGGTGTCGTTGAGGCGCCAATGAACCAAGGCAATAAGCAGATCGCTTGGAGCACTGCCGTACTGCTGCCATCGTCATACTGACCTTTGAATCCAGTTAAAATGGTGGCCGCCTCCCTGCCCCCCGGTGCCGCCATCAGATTTGATGGGAGGAAGCTTAGCCCTAAAATGACCACCGGCGGCTTATCAGATTAATGGATTAAAAAAACACACAATGAATTGCTTCAACACCAGGTCATAAGGGTTGAATTTTTGTGATTCCGGTTAGTGGCGTGCGTGATGCTAGTTTAATTCCCAGGGTTAATTGATTTTCTCCAATTGGCGGCATTTCTCATAAACGCTCACATAATTGTGAACCGTGCGTTCCCAGGAGAAATCCGCCTTCATGGCGTTGCGGCGGCAGATTTGAAACAATTTCGGCTGGTTGAACAAAACCAGCGCCTTGCGGATGGCCTTGGCGAGCGAGCGCGAATTGTATTCGAAAAACTTGATTCCTGTGGCAAGCCGGGGGTTTTGCGTCCAATCAATGACGCTGTCGTCAAGGCCGCCAGTCGCGCGCACGATGGGAATCGTCCCGTAACGCAGACTGTACATCTGGTTCAGGCCGCACGGCTCGAACCGCGATGGCATTAGGAAGAAATCGCAACCGGCTTCGATCCGGTGCGCCAGGGTCTCGTCGTACCCGAATTGGATGGCGACCTTGGAGGGAAATTGCCGGGCCAGATCGCGGTAACCGCGTTCATATTCGGGCGAGCCGCTGCCAAGCAACACAAACTGCATGTTGGTGTTCAGCATTTCAGACAGCGCCCCGAGCTGGATGTCCACGCCTTTTTGTTCCGCAAGGCGTGAAATTGTGCCGAAGAGCGGGACGGACTCATCAACCGGCAGGCCGACCAACTTTTGCAGATCGAGCTTGTTGTTTTTTTTGCCCGCCATACGGCCGACCGAATACGGCTTGGGCAGGTGCGGATTCCGGGTGGTGTTCCATTCGCCGTAATCCACGCCGTTCAGGATGCCCACCAGGTGCTTTTGGCGGCGGCGGAGCAGGCCGTCGAGGCCGCAGCCGGACTCCTCGGTTGTGATCTCGCGGGCGTAGCGCGGGCTGACCGTGGTGATAAAATCTGCATAGGCAATGCCGGCCTTCAGGCAGTTTAACAGGCCGAAAAACTCAGCGCCCTCAGTGTTAAAGAGGCTGGCGGGCAGGTTTGTTAACGCAAACGCCTCCTCGGGAAACACGCCCTGATAAGCGAGATTATGGATGGTGAGGCAAGTCGAAGGCGGATTCTCCCACCCTTCGCTTTTCTGGTGCTTCACTAAGGCCGGTACGAGTCCGGTTTGCCAGTCGTGGACGTGGATAACGTCCGGCCGCCACGGCAGATAGCGCGCCAGATGGGCTACGCATTTGGAGAAAAAGATGTAGCGCTCGTCGTTGTCGGCGTAACTAACGTGGTTCTCCTGGTAGATGCCGAACCGGTCGAAATAACTTGGCTGATCGATGAAATAGATCTTCAACCCGCGCGCCACTTCAAGTTCCCATAATTCCGCCGGCACCCACCGGAGTCCGATCGGCAGGTTGAAATACCAGTCCACCTTGCGCAGAGCCGGGAACTTCTCGCGGATGCCCCGATACAATGGCGTAACCACGCGTGCCTCGTGGCCCGCGTTCGCCAACGCCACCGCCAGCGCGCCGACCATGTCCGCCAGACCGCCGGTCTTTGAGTACGGATAGACTTCGCTGCTGGCGAGCAGAATTTTCATTTGGTTAATGGGTTGGGATATTGACGGGTTGCCTCATTTGCCGCCAACAATTGTTCCGGTCCATGATTCCACATTTCAACGGATCACGTCCGTCTTCAAATACGGCTGGAGCGCCGGCGGAATCTTCACGCTGCCGTCGGCCTGTTGATGCGTTTCAATCAACGCCACGAACAAGCGTGCCAGCGCCGTGCCGCTGCCGTTCAGCAGGTGCGGGAACCGGTTTTCGCCCGTCTCCGTCTTGAAGCGCAAGTTCATCCGGCGCGACTGGAAATCCTCGCAGTTCGAACAGCTGGAAACTTCCAGATAGCTCCCCTGCCCCGGTGCCCACACTTCGATGTCATAAGTCTTCGCGCTGCCGAAGCCCATGTCGCCGGTGCACAACAGGATCACGCGGTAATGCAGGCCGAGTAGTTGCAAAACCTTTTCCGCGTTTGCCACCATTTTTTCCAATTCGTCATAGCCCTGCTCCGGTTTGACAATCTTGATCAGCTCCACTTTATCAAACTGGTGGACGCGGATCATGCCGCGGGTACCGACGCCCGCCGCGCCCGCCTCGCCCCGGAAACACGGCGTATAAGCGCAATACTTCACCGGTAGCTGTTTCTCCGCCAAAATCTCCTCCCGGTGAATATTCGCCACTGGCGTCTCCGCGGTGGGAATGAGATATAATTTTCCAAGCTCCTCCGCGCGGCCGCCTTCCGCCACGCCGTAATACTGGTCCTTGAACTTAGGAAATTGTCCCACGCCCACCATGCACTGTTCGCCGACCATGAACGGCGGCGACACCTCGGTATAGTCGTGCTCCGTAATGTGCAGATCAAGGAGGAACGAGATCAACGCCCGTTCCAGCCTCGCACCCCAGTTCGTGTAGAGCAGGAAACCGCTGCCGGACAACTTCGCCGCCCGCGCGAAATCGACCAGTTTCAACGTCTCGCACAATTCCACGTGCGACTTGGGCTTAAAATCATAATTCGCCTTTGCGCCGTTGACACGCACTTCCGGATTGTCTTCCGCCGACTTGCCCAGCGCCACCGATGCGTGCGGCAAGTTGGGCAACCGAAGCATCAATGCGTCTAGCGCTGTCTCGGCGGCCGCCGCTGCTTGGTCAATTGTGGCAATCTGGTCGCCCAAATCCTTCGTCTCGGCTTTCTTCGCTTCCGCCTCGGCGAATTTCTTCTGGCCCATGAGTGCGCCGATCTCTTTCGAGACCCGGTTCCGCTGGGATTTCAGCACCTCCACTTCCCCGAGGGCTTTCCGGCGCTGTTCGTCGAGCCGGAGGATTTCGTCCAGCTTCGTTTCGTCCCCCGCCCCTCGCGTAGCGAGGCGTTCGCGGACAAATCCGGTCTTTTCGCGGATCATTTTGATGTCGAGCACACCCCACTTTAAGAAACAGACTTTATCCGGGCAAGCGGATTGGCTCTAATATCGCCTGATGAAACTGCCAGCTAAGTTCGCCTCGCCCTTCCGGGTTCCATTGCTGACCGCTGCCCGGATGATTCTGGCCATGGGCCTCGCCATCGCGGCAGACGGACTGCAATTGTGTTTGGGCTTTATCGGCTGGGCGCTGCCCGACCAGATCATTGACTGCGTGGCGATGGTTTTGATCAGTTGGGCGATCGGTTTTCACATGCTGCTCCTGCCGACATTCGTGGTGGAACTCGTGCCGGTCCTGGACGACCTGCCGACCTGGACCGCCTGCACGGCCGCGGTCATTGCCCTCCGCAAACGCGAGCAGCGGATTCATCCGCCCCCGCCCCCGCCGCCCAAGCCGGCTATTGATGTCTGATTTCAGAAAAGCGGTCGCGCCGGCTTAAAGTCGCAAATCTGATTGAAATACCACCCCGCACGCGGCACATTATTCTCGCTATGCAATCTGTTTTTACCGGCCCGGTTTATGTCGTGCGCGACAACATTGACACCGACCAGATCATCTCCGCGCAATTCCTGAACCTTGTGCCCACGATCCCCGAGGAATACGAGAAGCTCGGCAGCTACGCCCTCGATGGTCTGCCCAAGTCCCTGTATCCCGTCCGCTACGTCAAAGAAGGTCAGCTTGACAGCGATTATCCCATCGTCGTCGGCGGGAAGAACTTCGGCTGCGGCAGCTCGCGCGAACACGCGCCCATCGCCATGGGCTCCGCCAACTGCCAACTCGTCCTCGCGGAAAGTTTCGCCCGCATATTCTTCCGCAACTGCGTCGCCACCGGCGAACTCTACCCCTGCGAAATCACCGAGCGCCTCTGCGACGTCCTGAAAACCGGCGACCTCGTAACGGTGGATCTCGACGCCGCGACGGTCACGGTTAAGGCCACCGGCAAGGTTTATCATTTCAAACCGCTCGGCGATGTTCGCCCGGTGGTGGATGCCGGCGGCATCTTCAATTACGCCCGCCAGAGCGGCATGATCGGAAAGTAAGATTCCGTCATTTTCCACCGGGCGACGGTCTTCCGCCGCCCGTTTTTTATTTTTCGCTTTCAGGAGATGATTCTCCTTGGAGGATTCCAGATGCTTGGCACCCGTGGAATAATTTATTCCTGCGGATAAACCAGTATCCGGTCGTGGACGAGGACGATGAGGTCATTCTTGCCGTCACCGGTCACATCGGCCACGGCGCATTCGCGGGGCTCGGGAATGGCGTTCTCCAGGCCACGGAAGGTATGCTGTTCAAACACGGGCCAGCGGTCGCCGGGAACGAGCTTGCCCGCCGCCGTGAAATTCACCAGGTCGAGATAATTGCGACTGGTCTCCATGAAGATGAGCTGCTTGCGGCCGCTGCTGTTCAGGTCGCCGGCGACGACGTCGTTCAAAAAACCGTTTTTGATGGGCGTGTCGTAGTCATCCAACCGAGTGAGTTTCCAGACCTTGCCGCCGAGCGGCAGCCACGCCACGGAGCCCTGGCCGGTGAACGCCACCGCCGCGTTGCCGAGGTTCACCGCACGAATGGAGCTGAATGTCGTCACGGGCAATTCCAGATTCTTCACTGCCTGCCACACCCCGGCCGCGTCCCGTTCGCACAGCGTCAATTGCCGGTGTTCCGCGTCAAAGAGAAAGAGCGACGGCACCGCGTTCGTGCCATTCGCCACCGTCGTCGCCCCAACGAGCCGCGCATCGCTGTCTGAGCCGTTGATCTGGTCTTTTACGCGGAACGTCCACGGCACCGGGTTGGTGGAACCCGCGATCTTCGCCCCCGGCTCCAGCACGACGGCACGGAGAAAATTTTTCTGCGGGAGCAGCAATTCCGCTTTTCCATCGCCGTCAACATCGGCGGCGGCGAGCCAGGGCTGTTCCATCGCGCCGCCCGGCGGATCCACATCCAGCTCATCAAACTTGCAGTCCTTCTTTTGCCGCAGAACCTTGATTTTTTCGTAGGGGATCAGCACCACCAAATCCGCGAGGCCGTCCTGGTCCACGTCCTGGATGGCCAGCGTCGTCGGGTTGGAGGTGAAGCTGGGATCGAGCTTCTGCGTCGTGGTCTTGCCGGCGGCCCGGAAGGTCACGAGCGAACGCGCTCCGTCCTTATCCACGATCACAGCCAGCGTGGGCTTGGCGCCCGGCTTCAAAGTCCCCACCGCCATCACCAGCGGCTTGCCATCCAAGGCCAGGGGCGTGGGAAACGGCAGCCGGCCGTTCTGGTCAAATTGCGTGACCGCCACGGAATTTTCATCACGGCTTAGCAAAAAGATTTCCGGATGGCCGTCCAGATTCCAGTCGGACACGACAATCTGCGAAATACCCGCCAGGCTGGGAAAGGTCTTAGGCGAGGCCAGCGTGCCATCGGCTTGCTGGAGATAGATCGAGAGCTGGCCGCTTTCCGGTTCTGCCACGATCAAATCCGTGCGGCCGTCGCCGTCCACGTCCGCCCAGCACACCCCGCGCTGGCCGGCGTCCGACTTGTTGAGCGGGAGGATTTGCATCTGTCCCTGCTGGAACGTGCCAGAGAGCGGCTCCGCCGGCTGTTGTGTGAACGCCGAAACCTCCGCGCGGCCTGTCGCCTGCACGATGTCCACGAGATAATTCGTCTTGCCTCCCGTCAGCGTGTCCACCCAGAACGAGCGGACCGGCTGCGTCTTGAAATAAATCTCCGGCCCCAGCTGGCCACTGGCATTTTGCAGGCGCACCCGGAACGGCGTCACGCTATCAAAATCCACGAAGAACAGATCATTCCGGCCGTCGCCGTCAATGTCCGCCAGTTGAATGGCCTTGGGCGTACCCGAATAGGGAATCTTCACCGGATCGGCGAGCGTATGGTCCTTCGGCGATTGCGCGAGGAAGAACACCGCGCCGTTGTCGCCCAAGAGCGCGATGTCGTTGAGCCCATCCCCGTTTAAATCGCCGACCGCGAGCGCGTTCGGGTCCAGCCGGCCGTCGTCAATGTGCCAGCTCTTCGGCTCACTCCAGCCGTTCGTGCCCAGATTGTACCGCACCGTCAGATCCTTCGCGTCGCCAAAATAGATCAGGTCCGGGCGGCCATCCCCGTTCACATCCGCCACCGCCAATGCCGCCACGCGTTCATCCGTCGGCACCGAATCGATGTGGAACCGCGCATCCGGTGCCAGCTCGTTCAACTCAGGTTTCTGCAACGCTGTCAGGTCCGGGGCGTTCGTCTTGCCGGTGAGATTATAAAGCAGGTTGAGCTTGGACCGCAGATTGTTGACCACGATCAGGTCGTTCAGGCCGTCGCCGTCCAGGTCCGCCACGTGCAGATTACTAATCTGCTGGTCGATCGGATATATTTCCGTGCCGGTGAAGCCGAACAAATTTGTGACCATGGCCGCCCGGGCGGAAAGGCAAAGGCCGGCCGCCGTCAGTGCGACCATCCAGCCATTCAGACAATGTTTCATGCGCCGCAACCTGCCACCGACGCTGACGATTTGCGAGATTAAAAAACCGCGCTCAAATGAACGCGGCTGGGTGGAAAACGCTTTACCTATTTCGTGGCGTCGCGGTGGTCGCGGGCGTCGGCGTCAACTACACATGATGAGAGCTGTGTTCCCGAATCGTCCGGCAGCGTTTCCGGATGGGCGGACAGGCTCGCGAAGGCGTTCGCCACGCCGCGCTCAGTCGCCGATGAAGTGCAGCGAGACGTGGCGGGAATGCGGGTGCGTGCGGTGTTCCCAGAGGTAAATCCCCTGCCAAGTCCCCAGCACGAGTTGACCGACTCGCAGCGTCAGGGAAAGGTTCACGGCCGTCAGAGCGGTGCGGATGTGCGCGGCCATGTCGTCGGCCCCCTCGGCGGTGTGGGTGAAGATCGGGTCGGCATCGGGCACGAGCCGCGCGAAAAAGGCGTCGAAGTCCCGGCGCACGTCGGGATCGGCGTTTTCCTGGATGAGCAGCGAGGCCGAGGTGTGGCGCAGATGCAGCGTGACGAGCCCGTTACGAAAATGATTGTCCGCAATCCACCGTTCCACCTCGGCGGTGATGTCCACCAATCCCCGCCCACGGGTGGCAAGAACGAGTTCGTGAAAGGCTTGGCGCATGGGGAAATTTTAACCACGAAAAACTCAAACGACACGAAAAGAAAAACCCCGCCGACCAGCCGGAAGTAAATTTTTTAACCGGTTTCCGGGCCGGTTCCCATTTCGTGGGCTTCGTGGATCGCGCGGTTTCAACTCCGGTTTCAAAATCACGGCGCGACCGGCGCGCCCTTGTCGGCGAGCATTTTCTCCAAGTCGGGATTGCGCGGCTGCCCGGCGGCGAGCGCCTTCTGATAATGCCAGCGCGCCAGCTCGGTGAACGACGGCGTCTCGGTCAGGTAAATCACGGCGAGGTTGTTGTGGGCGGGTGCGTAATCGGGGTTGATCTGGACGGCACGGCGCAGGGCGTTCTCGGCGGCCTTGCGCTGGCCCTTGTGGCTGAGTGTGACGCCGAGATAATTCTGGATCTCCGGATTGTTCGGATCGATCTGCGCGGCGCGGCTGAGGGCGTTCAGGGCTTCGTCGTACTTCTCTTCCCGGAACTTGAGGTAGCCGAGCGTGGCGAGATTGTAGGCGTCATCGGGGCTGGCGGCCACGGCGGCAACGATGTTTTTCTCGGCTTCGTCGAGTTTGCCTGCCTGCATTTCAATGGTGGCGAGGTTCGCGAGGGCGATGCCGTTGTTTTGATCGCGGTCGAGAATCTTCAAATAGTCCGCTTCCGCCGCGGCGTATTCCTGATGGGTGAAATGTTGCTGAGCGGAGGCGACCAATTCGGCGGTGCCAGCGGGCATTTCGGTGATGGACTTCTGGCTGGACGCATGAGCAGCCGGCGGCGGGGTGACGGCCTTGAACAAGGCCAGTTCCTCGTCGCTGTAGGGAACGGGCTGGGCCTCGGCCACGGCCAGCCGGGCTTGCAGCGTGCTGACCTGGCCGGTCAACGCGGCGATCTCGGCGGAGTTGTCGAGCTTCGCGGCTCGCCGACTGCGGGTGACTTGCTTGTTGGCGGCAGCGATCTTTTCAATCAGGCTGTCGCGATCCTGCGTCAGTTGGCGGATGCGGAACTCGTAATCGGCGGCATTCACGCCGGCAGTGTTGGTCGTCAGCACCTGCCGGAGCTTGCGTTCCAGCGCCATTTTCTCCAGCGCCGCAATCTCGGCCTCGTCCCGCAACTGCGCGACCAGCGCCTGCGATTGCTTGAGCTCCGTCTGCAACGTGGCGACATCGGTGGCCGGGGCGGGCGCGGCGGCCAGCGCGGCCAACTGGCTTCGCAGCCGGGCATTTTCGGTCTGCAACGCGGCGAGCGCGGCGGAGTTGTCCGGCGCGGCGGCCAGGATGTAGTTGGTGACGGAAGCCGGATTGGAACGGAGTTCCTGCAACTGCGCAGCCAACCGCTCGGCCCGTACGTGCTCGTCCTGATAATTTTTGACGGCGCCGGCGTATTCCAGCCGGGCCATGGCGAGCGCATTGGTGTCGGGCACGACGACGGAGACGAAGTTGGTGACGACGATCGTCCGTGGGTGCCGCTCATAAACGGCGGCCAGGCTCGTGACTTCCAGCGGCGTGTTGGTCACGACTTCGCGGACGAAATTCGTGACGTATTGAATGACCGGGCGGGCGGGCGCGACGGGGCCGTGACTGACCATAAGCAAGTCGTTTTGCTTCATCAACCAGCGGATTTTTTCCCGCGCCTGCTCCAGTTCCCGCGGGTCCACGGCTGCGGGCTGCACCGCCAGTGCCTCCTTCAGTTTGGCCTGAAGCTGCTCGTTGGCAGTCTGTGCGGCCTGCAACTGCGCGCGCAGACCGGCGACTTCCGCAGCCGCTGGCGCTACAGTAACGGGCGGCGGATTGGCCGGCGCACTCGATACGGCGTGGACCGCCTTGCTCGCCGTGTCAAGCAACTCGGCGCGGTTTTTCAAATCGGCAATCTTGTCGGCGACCTGATTCAACCGAAACTTGAGGATATTTGGATTCCAGTCAGGATACTGACGTTGTAATTGCAGCAGCTGGTTTTCCACATCAGTGTAAGCGGCCAAAGCTTCGGTGGGATCGCCGGTCTCGTTGAAATGATCCGCCTGCTGCATTTGACCGTAGATGCCGATGTATTTGTCGTCCGCTTCCTGCTGGGCGTGCGCCGGCAGCAGCCAGCCGGCAAACAACAGGAATACGAAGCAGGAATATTTCACGGCATCAAAATGCCAGAGGCGGAAAGTTTTGGCAATCACGCCGCTCGTCACCAAACTGTCACCGGCGGAAAGGTTGACCGGCTGCCACCGATTTGCTAATGTCTCGCCAGTTGCGTCATGAAATCCGCACTGAACCAACATGTTTTGGTTTTAAACCGCCTTTGGCAGGCGGTCAATGTCTGCACCGCCCGTCGCGCGCTCACCCTGCTTTTTCAAGGCCACGCCCAGGTGGTGATGAACAATTCCGACGGCTCGTTTCGCACGTTTAGTTTTGACGAGTGGCGCGATGTCTCCGCCAGCGGACCGCAGGACGATTCCATCCACGCCATCTCCTTCCGCATCCGCGTCCCGAAGATCATCCTGCTGTTCATGTATGACCGGATGCCCAAGAAAGAAGTGAAATTCACCCGGCACAACATCTTTGAGCGCGACAAGGACACCTGCCAATATTGTGGGAAAATTTTCGAGCGGAAGGATTTGAACCTCGACCACGTCATCCCGCGGGACCGCGGCGGCCCGACGAGCTGGGAAAACATTGTCTGCTCCTGTATTCCATGCAACACGCGCAAGTCCAACCGCACCCCCTACGAGGCCGGCATGAACCTCGTTCGCAAGCCCAAGCGCCCGAAGTGGCGGCCGTTTGTCCAGATCAACTTCACCCTGCACAGGCACGACAGTTGGAAACATTTTGTGGATCTCGCCTACTGGAACGTGGAACTCGGTGAAGACCCCGCGCCGTAGCCGCGCATTGACTTCGCCGCCACCGCCGCTAGGATTATCACTCTTGGCGTGCTCGTCTATCGGTTAGGACACGGCCCTCTCAAGGCTGAAAGACGGGTTCGATTCCCGTGCGCGCTACCAATCACGATTAAAACCAACAGAGTCAATGCATTCGTGAGTTTTTAAGATTTCAAAAATTGGCTGGTGCTAAAGCCTAGTGCTAAAACGTCCACGGTTTTCGGCTACGTTTGATGTTGGCGGTAACTTACAAAATTCAGTCTTTGGACGGCTTGCGAACGTCCAAGACTGCTGCGATTGATACCACTAGGAGCACGGCGGCGGCGAGTCACCTTCCCCGCCACTTTTCCACCCGTCCAGAAGCCAAAGACGCTCTGGCTGCCACAATACGTAGCTAAACAGGCCACCGGTCGGCGTCCCTAAAGACTCACTGGCGCTGTTTCAACGCACCACCGGCACGATGACAGGCACCGGCGCGGGCTGTGGTGAATTGGGATAGCCAGCCCGACCATAGGAAACGACTTTGCCATCAACCAATTTAATTTCGTATGGCGTGGCGACGGCTGGTGTTCCAAATGTCGGCCCTACTTCCGCTAGTGCATAATTCAGATAAACTGCGTTGGTGTCAGCCGTAATTGAGGCGGCTGGCCCCATGACCTTCAAGACCTGATCTTTGGTCATGCCGATTGCAACGCCATTGATTTTTGACGCTGATGTGAGACAGCCAGCCGCGAGCAACGCGGTTAGCCCGATGATGATAAGTTTGGTTTTCATAGTGTGTTTTCAGACTGGATGAAAGGCAACGCAACTATTCAGAAATCCGCAAATCAAAAGCGTCGCCGCCAGTCCAATGCAAAGATATTTGTAAATGTCTCGCTTGCCTGCCGCTTCATCGCGTTCCTTGACCAGTTTGGAAATTTCGTGTTGGTAAAATTCGTATGCCTCGTCTGACACGAAAACACCACCAATCATGGCACGCTGGTCTGACTGCACAGTTGCGACTTTTCTGGAATCCTCCAAATTCATGGCGTGGTCGGTTGCCGTGAGATGCGACGGGACAGCAACAGCATTGCCGAGCCTGCCACGCACAACGCAACGGTGGATGGTTCAGGCGTCGGCGTGAGCAAGAAAGCCTCAGTCAAGCCCGACGGATCGGTGCCGTAGCCGACAATCTGGCCGCTGTTGTTTATGCCTTCGGCGTTGATTAAGTCCCAATCAGAATTAGCGGGTATAAGACTGTTCAAATCAGTCATAATTCCAGCACTGTCAATGAAGGCGTGATACGGAAGGAAACCACCGGAGCCAGTTGGCGTTTCAGTATAGCCAACAATTTGGCCACTGTCATTGATGCCGTGTGCTTCGCTGATCGAAGTGCCGGGCAAGGTGCCCAAATCAATCATCGCCCCGCCACTGTAAAGGAAAGCATGGTCAGCAAGGTTGCCGCTGGTGTCAGATAGCCCCACGACCTGCCCGCTGTTGTTTATGGCTGTGGCGTAACTCACGCTGCCGCCCAATGTTCCCAAGTCCAACATTGTCCCGCTGGTGTAAAGAAAAGCGTGGTTTGGAAGGTTGCGGTTGATAGCGGTGAACCCCACAACCTGACCGTTGTTATTGATGGCAATGGCGCTTCCCTGACCCAAAGCAGTCATCGTGTTGCCGCTGTAAAGGAAAGCTTGGTTTGGAGTCCCTCTGCCGGTGTTGGCAGACCCCACAACTTGTCCGCTGCTATTGATGCCAGAGGCACCTGTAGTATCACCGCCCGGCAGGTAGCCCAATGCAGTCGGAGTTCCGCCAGTGTAAAGGAAATCCCCTTGCACGGTTTGGCCGCTGTCATTAATTGAGTTGCCTAGCGGGGAACCGAAACCGCTCGCGGTCGCATTCGCCGCAATTTGGCCGCTGTTATTTATGGCAAGGGCATAGCCGACGTTAAACGACGAACCTGCAAAAGTGTTAAGCGTTCCCAAATCAGTGATCGAATATGACACTTGGGCAAAGGCCCCTGTCGCAGATGCGGCAAAAATCAACTGTGAAGCCAAGATTTTCGGGAGCAATTTAGATTTCATGGTTCGTTTGTCGGGCAACTCGAACCACGGGAAATAAAAAGGCGCGGACTCAACGCACCCTGTCCTGAGGCACCGCGAAGCGCCTGTCAAACAAGCACGCCAAGCCGCGCCCACTTGGGCGCGCTCGGTCGGATGTTTGACGGGCTTGGAAAATTCGCGGTTTTCAGGACAGCCCGTAGCCGTAGCTACGCAAATTGGATTATTTTGATTTCTAGTCTTTGGTTTTTACCGACGCTGACGATTGAATCAAACGGCGTCCGGCTAGGCAAGTGCTACCGCTGGCAAGTTCCGGCGGTTCCGCCACGTCAGGAGCCGCCCGCTGGCTGTCCACCACTGCCAGACACGTCAACCCTGAACATTGACCTGCTTGCCGCCTTCGCGGGCGATGTTGATTTGCAATGCAGGTGTATTCCGGGCGAGTCGGCGGATTTTCGCCAGCATCTCACTGGCTCGCAGAAATTGACTCTGCGCCGATTCCAAAAAATCCTGCCAAAACCGCCCGGCCTCAATGCCGATGCTCCCCCCGCTTAAAGCATTGTTGTAACAGCTTTCCACATGAATGAGCCGAAGCCGCGCCGTCAAAATGTGGTCAATCAGCATCCGCTCAAGGGGCGGCGAGGCGTCATAGTCGAGTTGCTTTGCCTGTATGTCCAACTCTGCCAGCACAAGCGCGCCGGTCACGCCGTCCCCCATTTTCGCAATGATTGTCCGCCGGACGGAAGACATCACCGGGATGGTTGCCAACTCCCAAGCGTCGGGCGTCGAGACAATCAAACTGCGCAGACGATCAAGATCGTCCCTGCCGGGGGTTTTCTGTTTGGCCAGCTTCAGGAAAAAATCGGCAACAACTCTCCCCGGCGTGGGAACTTGGCCGCTTTTGTCAGCCCTTGCTGCCAATTCGTTTTTTTCGCCATTGGCCTTTGTGTTTGTGGAAACCGGCGAGCCGGAGGAATCGCCCGGCAGTTGCGGCAACGATTCTGGCTTGTTCGTCGAGTTGACGGTTAATTTGATTTTGTTCATCGCGCATCTTTCTCTGCTG
>Ga0302275_10000543_pt1 | contig 42517 bp, 44 predicted proteins | sample III_Bog_N2_2_FD_200229 | JGI IMG/M metagenome (GOLD analysis project Ga0302275, IMG submission 200229) | Peat permafrost microbial communities from Stordalen Mire near Abisko, Sweden - III_Bog_N2_2 | ecosystem: Environmental > Terrestrial > Soil > Wetlands > Peat | place: Sweden: Abisko... | reverse complement strand
TTTCCGCCAACCTTACCCGCGTATGTTTGCGCTGTAAAGGTCATCCGTCACACCAAATGGCCCTCAATCAGGCCTCCAGCCAGGGTTGATACTCTAAAGAGGAGTGAATACCGTCTCTAAACCACGTACGCTGAGCCCGCTGCGCATCGCCGCCATCAACTTCCTCAACCCCGCGCCTCTCATGTGGGACTTCGAGCATCCGCCCCTCGAAGCACCACTCGCCCAGCGCTACCAGATTCACCGCATGCTGCCCTCGGAATGCGCCGACCGCCTCGCGTCCGGCCAGGTAGACATCGGCCTGGTGCCCATCGCCGCCCTGGCCGCCAACCCAACCCTGCGCATCCTGCCCGGCTGCACCATTGCCTCAAAACATCGCGTCCGCTCACTGCTGCTGATTCATCGCGCAGGCCGCAGCATCCAGTCTCTCCGTTCCGTCGCCGCGGACACCGCCAGCCGCACCACGCTCGCCTACTCCCGCATCCTCTTTCATCATTGGGGCAACCCCGCTGTTCCGTTCCTCCCAGCGCACGCCGATCTCGATGCAATGCTGCACACAGCCGACGCCGCCATCCTCATCGGCGACCCCGCGTTGCTGGCCCTTGAAGAGCAAACCAATCGCTTCGAGCGCACAGCAGAAGAACTGGTCTATCTCGACCTGGCTGAAGAATGGACTGGGCTGATGAATGTGCCTTTTGTCTCCGCCGTCTGGGGGGGTGCCCCTGGTCTCGATCCTGCGACCAGGGAGTTGATCGCCCACGATCTCAACCAATCCCGCATTCACGGCCTCCAGAACATCGACACTCTGGTAGCTAAGTGGTCAAAGCGCATCCCGGTTCCCGAAGAAACCATCCGCACCTATCTCACCACCAACATTCACTATGATTTAGATGAGGAATGCATCGAAGGCATGAAGGTCTTTTTCCGCGAAGCAGCCAGCCTTGGCGTCCTGCCGGAATACAACCTGGCACTATAACAGCGGAATTAGCGGCTCCCCAAAAAGAGGCGGGCCGACCCCGAAGGATCGGCCCGCTTGCTTCTAACTGCAATCTATCATCTGTAACCTGTCATCTGCTTCTCAGATCTCCCACCGCAGCAGCGCCGCGCCCACCGTAAATCCAGCGCCCACCGCGGCCAGCAGCACCAGGTCGCCCTTCTTCAGCTTGCCCTGCTCCACGGCGGTTTCCATGGCCAGCGGAATCGTCCCCGCCGACGTGTTTCCGTACTTCTCTATATTGATGATCACCCGCTCCGGGTCCATCCCCAGCCGATCCGCCGTGGCCGTGATAATCCGCTTGTTGGCCTGGTGCGGAATAAAGCAGCCCAGGTCCGCGCCGGTCACGCCGTTGCGCTCCAGCAGCTTGGTCGTCGCCTCAGCCATCTTGCGCACGGCAAATTTGTAAACCGCCGGCCCGTCCTGAAAAATGTAGTGCATCTTCTTGTCAATCGTCTCGTGCGTCGGCGGATTCAGGCTGCCCCCGCCCTTCAAATTCAGGCTCACGCCACCCGACCCATCAATTTCGTGCACAAAGTCGATGAACCCAATCTCGCCCTCTTCGGCCGGCTCAATCAGCACCGCTCCGCCGCCGTCGCCAAACAGCACACACGTCGTCCGGTCGGTGTAGTCGGTCATGCGCGTATTGGCGTCAGCACCGCACACCAACACCATCTTGTGCGCGCCGCTTTCCACCATCTTCACGCCCGCTTGCAGGGCAAACACAAACCCCGAGCAGCCCGCCGACACGTCAAATCCCCACGCACCCTTGGCGCCGATTTTGTCCTGCACCAGGCACGCCGTCGAGGGAAACATCATGTCCGGCGTAACCGTGCCGACAATAATGCATTCCACCTCGCTGGCCTCAATGCCCCGGATCGCCAGAGCCTTCTTCGCCGCTTCCGTGCAGATATCGCTCACGCCCAGCCCCTTGGCCAGCACATGGCGCTCTTTGATGCCGGTGCGCGACATAATCCACTCGTCGTTGGTATCGACAATCTTTTCCAGGTCTTTGTTGGTAAGCACATCAGGCGGGACGTAGGTGGCGAGCGCCGAAATCTTCGCGCGCCGCCCCACAATAGGACGAACGGTAAGGCTCAATGCACTTCTCCTTAGATCCGGAACAGGATTCTGGGTTCCCCAAAAGGCCTGTCATCCTGAGCGAAGCGCTTTTCAGCGGAGCCGAAGGACCTGCATTTGCTCTGTCCGTCGCCCCAATCGCACCCGATCAGATAAAAAGCGCCCACGGCGCCAAAAAAGTACCGGGTGACCTACTGCGCCCGTACTAGCCCGTTACCGTTGCTTCCTTCCGGACCTGGCGGGATTGGCGGGATTACGTCGCGTAGGACCCGGCACTGATTGATTTTAACACCCCATACCGAGGTATCAAGCACGGGCTCCGGCTGACATTCGACCTCATTCCTGTAGCCTCTCTCCCTTGACGTTCCGTAATCGATCGATTACAGTAAATCCATGATCTCGATCAGGCCGCTCCCTGAGTTCACTGACTGGCTTGATCGGCTTGCAGATGACACAGTGCGCGGCATTCTCTTGGCCCGAATCAAGCGACTGTCGCTGGGATTGATGGGAGACGTTCAACCCGTCGGCGATGGCGTTTCGGAACTGCGGATCCATATCGGCGCTGGTTGGCGCGTGTATTTCACCCGCCGCGGCGCACAGTTGATTGTACTGCTTGCCGGCGGCTCAAAACGAACGCAGGCAAAAGACATAAGGCGCGCCAAGGCATTAGCCGCGTCGCTCGATTACGGAGAAGGCAAAGATGAGCAAACGCATTAAGGTAGACGAGCTTCCTGAGTTCGACGCAGCACCATATCTTGACAGTGAGGCGTCCATCGCCGCATACCTCACCGACATTTTGCAAGCAAACGATGCTGCACTGCTGGCCGCAGCATTAGGAGATCTTGCCCGTGCACGTGGAATGACCGAAATCGCCAAGTCTGCCGGAATCACCCGCGAAGCCCTCTACAAAGCTCTCCGCTCCGGCAGCGCCCCGCGCTTCGATACCGTGAACCGCGTCTGCGCCGCGCTCGGCGTGCGACTCGTAGCGCAGCCTGCAAACTCATAGTGGCATTCCAGCAAAAGTTCACACAGATCCATTTGCACTTCAGAAAGTGTTAGGCTTTCTCCAATACAAAAACCACCATGATCGACACCCCTGAAAAGCCCGTCACGCTTGGACTTGCACGCGGCCGATACCTCGAATCAATTAGTAACTCGACAGACGATGAAGGGGTCGACCCCGAAGACGCGGCAGAAGATCTCGCCACCCAACAGGAGGAAATTGCCGAGGCGCAAAAACAGGCCATGGAAAACCGCGCCCTCGGCCTCACTGACGACGAACGAGAAGACCTTTTTGCCGGCTTCCGCCAACACCAGATCATCATCAACGCCTGCAACGTTGTTGGGGCTTTCGTATTCTTCTTTGGCGCTCTCTTCGCATTCAAGGCCATGAACCACCGACTTGCCGGTCCATCGCTTCCCGGGCAAATCCAACTCTTCCCGGACACAATTATCTGGTTCTTTTTTGCTGGCTTCGGTGCCCTTACCTTCCCATGGGAGATCACCCTCCAGGTCTGGGCACTTTTCGGCGACCGCCGCACTGTTTTCCTATACCGGCAATGGCAAAAGCGCTCCACCTTCAATTACAAAGGCGGCCAATTCAAGAACGAATTGGGCCTTTACCACTGGTTCATCTTGCTCGTCGCCTTGCCCATCGGAGTGGCGAGCTCGCTAGCGCTCAATATGCGCTCCACTCTTGGCCCGAGTTCTATTGATTACTGTGGCTACGGCTTCAGGCCATGCAAAGCCCTACCCTACGCGGATGTTAAAACCATCGCTTATATCGCTCCAAACGGCGCTGTCAAACCGCCAGCCCATGCCAAGCTTGTCATCGCTTTCAGTAGCGGCGTAACCTGGGCTTCCACAGATTGGGGCGATGCAAACAAAGACGTCGATCCTGCGATGGTGCGTTTTCTCGCCGCCCGGGTTCCCCGTCCGATCACCGGAATCGAAGCTCTCCAAGAAGCTTCACCTCCCGCCAACCAGTCAGTTCCCACACAACGAAGCAGATAGCGTCACTCAGCCCTGCATGCCCCGGCCGCACCCGCTGACCTCCCACGCGCCACTCGCTTCTTGACCCCCATCGCCAAAGTCTCAATCACAAAATCCCCATCCGGAAACACGACTCGCAGCTCCAGCTGCCCTCCGAGTGCGGCAACATACTCCCGCAATGTGCTCAGCAGGAAATCCGACTGCTTCTCCATCCGCGAGACTGCTCCCTGGCCAACCTTAAGCCTCTCGGCGACGGCGACCTGCGTTTGCTTACGCGCTTGGCGCAGCTTATGAAACCCGATGCGCTCGAGTTCGGCGTCCGCTTCCCGCTTTAGGTTCGCTCGAACCTCGGGAGAGGACTTGTGTTTTAGGTCGTTCCACTTGGTAGCCACAACTCGTAGTAAACCTCCACCTCGTATGCCATAGATGTAATATACCATGAATGCTATATTGCATCCTTCTTTGCGCCCTTCCTGAACCCAAAGTTCCCCTTCCACCATCCAATCCCCACCTGCGCTTTTCGGGAGTCACCATGGGCCGCCGCTTCGCTGAACTCGCCTTCACTCCACTGGTCAAGCAGCACCAGCAACTGCATGGCAGCCGGCACATGTACGAACGCGTCGAGCGCTCCAACGACATCGACGACCATCTCGGTCCCGACGAGCAAGCCTTCCTCCAGCAGCGCGACGGCTTCTACATGGCCTCAGTTTCCGAAACCGGCTGGCCGTACATTCAGTTTCGCGGCGGTTCCAAGGGCTTCCTGCGCGTGCTCGATCCGCAGACCGTCGCCTTTGCCGATCTGCGCGGCAACAAGCAATACATCAGCCGCGGCAACCTTGAGCACGACAGCCGGGTCGCCCTCTTCCTCATGGACTATCCCACCCAAAGCCGCCTCAAGATTCTGGGCCGCGCACGCATCCTCGAAGGCGACGCCGAGGCCGCCACCGCGCTCGAAACACTGCGCGTTCCCGATGAGAAAGCCCCTGCCGAGCGCGCCATCCTCATCCACGTGGAAGCTTTCGATTGGAACTGCCAGCAGCACATCACTCCACGCTACTCCGAATCGGAGATCACCCAAATCCTCGCTCCCATGCGCGCCCGGCTCGACTTCCTTGAGGCCGAAAACAAGCGCCTTAGCGCCGCAGTCCCCTAAAGCCCTGTGCCCCATCCAATTCACAGTTTCACCGTGAAATGGGTGGGACTCCAGGGGCTTCCAAAGTAAAACCCCGTGCGAGCCTCCCGCGAGCGTCTGCCCCACCGCAGGTGGCGGTACAATAGAAGATGTGACCAAACCCACCGCTCCCACGGCCCCTTCCGTGGGCTTTATTTCGTTAGGCTGCCCCAAAAACCTCGTCGACTCCGAGGTCATGATGGGCCTGCTCGATCGCGCCGGCGCGCGCCTCACCTCTCACATCGACCAAGCCGAAATCCTCGTCGTCAACACCTGCTCCTTCATTGACACCGCCAAGCAGGAGTCCGTCGATACCATCCTCGAAATGGCTCGCCACAAAACCTCCGGCTCGGCCAAAAAGCTCATCGTCGCCGGCTGCCTCGTCGAGCGCTACCGCGACGAAATCATGAAGTCCATCCCCGAGGTCGACGCCGTAGTCGGCACCGGCGAGTTGGAATCGATTCTCGCAGCCGCCGGCATCACCATGCCCGCCTCGCAACCGTCCCCCTTCACCATCCTCACGAGCGTACAGGCCGCCGTCACCCATCCCGGGAAAGAGTCCCAGTCCGGCACCCACAAACATTCCACAAGTCTCGACCAAAACGAGAACAGCCCGAAGGGCCGCCCCGAAGGCGACCTCCGCGAGTCCCAGGGCCGCTTCACCCGCGACGACTGGCAAGGTGCAACCCACCTGCTCCCCACCTATCTCTACGACGAATCCACCCCCCGGTTCTTAACGACTCCAAAGTCTTCCGCCTACATCAAGATCGCCGAAGGCTGCGACCACCCCTGCACCTTCTGCGTCATCCCCAACCTGCGCGGCAAATTCCGCTCCCGCCGTTTCGAGTCGGTGGTCGCCGAAGCCCAATCCCTCGTCGCCCGCGGCGTCCAGGAGATCACCCTCATCGGCCAGGACACCACCTGCTACGGCGAAGACCTCGGCCTCAAAGACGGCCTGGCCACCCTGCTCGACGCCCTCGCCCGCATTCCCAACTTGCGCTGGCTCCGCTTCCTCTATGCCTACCCCAATCGCATTACAAACAAGCTCCTTGAAACCATCGCCAAGCACGACAACATCTGCAAATATCTCGACGTTCCGCTCCAGCACGCATCACCCACCGTCCTCAAAACCATGAAGCGCGGCGCAGGCGCGGACATCTTTCTCAAGACGCTGGATAAGGTTCGCAAAGCCGTCCCCGGCATCGCCCTCCGCACCAGCTTCATCGTTGGTTTCCCCGGCGAAACCGTTCAGGACATCGAAATCCTCGAGCAATTCATTACCGAAGCAAAGTTCGACTGGCTCGGCGTCTTCAGCTACTCCGACGAGGAAGGCTCCGGCGCATTCTCCTTCAACGAGAAAGTGCCTAAGCGCACCATTGAAGCCCGCAAGCGCCGCCTCATGAAGCTTCAGCAGAAAATCAGCAAACAAGCCAAGCAGCAATGGATAGGCCGCGAGTTGGTCGTGTTAGCCGAAGGCGAGAGCGATGAAACGCCTCTCTTATGGGAAGGCCGCACCCAGTTCCACGCCCCCGAAATCGACGGCAAAGTCTACATCAACGACTTCGGCTCCCTGGAATCCCTCGAACCCGGCCGCTTCTACAGAGCACGAATCACCGAAGCGCACGAATACGACGTTGTGGCCAGCATCGTTTCAGACCCTCTTTAGATTCCAAGTTTCCACTTTTCAACGTGGCCTCCGATCGATATCATGGCCGCATGAAACTTGCCCGCCGAAGTTTTCTCAAGGCTGTCGCATCAGCAGCCCCCGCCGCCGCTTTGCGCCATCTCGTCGCTCAAACTCCCGCGTCTGCGCCCGCGATCCAACCCCATGTCGTCGCATCCGGGCAAGATGTTACCGGCCACCTTCACCCGCTCGGCTTCAGTTCGCTCGCCTTCAAGGTCGACCCCGCTGAAACCTCCGCCAACCTCTTCATCATCGAGCACAGAAATCTCCTCCCCGACTCGGGCCCCGCGTTGCACATGCATCTCTCACAGGAGGAGTGGTTCTACGTCATGGAAGGAGAGGTGGTCCTCCAGGTCGGCGACCAGCGTCTCCACCTTCGCACCGGCGAGTCCGTCCTCGCTCCACGCCTCGTCCCTCACACCTTTTCCGCCACCGGCTCTTCCGCGCACATGCTCATTGCCTTCACCCCCGCATGCAAAATGGAGCAGTATTTCATCGACGCCGCTGCCAGCCCTTCGCTCGCTGCCACTGAGGCCTTCATGAACCGCTACGACATGAAATGGAGTGGGCCATCCCCCTTCTGGAAGCACTGATCTCGCTGCCGATCCAGTTCACGTTGGGTGCGAAATGGCCGGGCACCGCACCGCCCGCGTACTGCCTCGCCCGCAATCGACTCCACTCGCAGTAAAATTGAATTAGCCCATGGCACCCAAGAAAAAATCCGCAAAACTCCTCCGCTGCCCCACCTGCGCCGAACTCGTCCTCTTTGACGGCGAAGACTTCCCTTTTTGCAGCGACCGATGCCGAAAGATCGACCTCGGCAAGTGGGCCTCTGGCGTCTACAAAATCAGCTCCCCCATCCTCGACCCCGAAGTCCTCGAAGACCTCGGCGCCTTTGGTGGCGGCCACAGCAAGACCAGCGAACCCGATGACTACTAGCCCCGCCGCCGGCAAGAAAACCCTCTGGGCATGGTGTATCGCCACCTTCTTCGGGGCCGGCCTCGGCAAGCCCGGCCCCGGCACCTGGGGCTCCGTCGCCACCGTCCTGCTCTGGACCCTCTACGGCTGGCTCGCCCACCCCACCCCGCAAGCCCTGCTCATCGCTCTCGCCGGCATCCTCGCCTTCGCCCTCATTCTCGGCGTCCCCGCCGCCACCATCGTCGCCCGCGAATCCGGCCGCAAAGACCCCCAGATCGTCGTCATCGACGAAGTCGCCGGCCAGGCCATCACCCTCCTCTTCAGCCCCTTCGACTGGCGACACGGCCTGCTCGCCCTCATCCTTTTTCGTCTCTTTGACATCACCAAGCCCTTTCCCGTCCGCCAGCTTGAAAGCCTCCCCGAAGGCTGGGGAATCGTCTTCGACGATGTAGCCGCCGGCCTGTATGCTTTGGGTGTAGCATCTGTTTTACGCATTTTCTTGCACTTTTAACCCGGAAGGCCAAGCCCATGCCCCGCGCTCGAACACAATCCGCCGCCCTCCCCGAACCCCGCATCGACGACATCGTGCCCCCCGCCGCCCTGCCCCTTGGCGAAATCGAGCTCCTCGGCGCGTATCTTGGCCCCTTCGCCTTTGGTCCCCCCGCCGTGCTGGTCGATGGCTTCTCCGCGCATGTGCTCATGTCCCGCCCCACACGGCTCGCCCTCCGCGTCCCTGAAGAAGCCTCCACCGGCCTCATTGAAGTCCGCAGCCCCTCCGGAGCAAGCAACGCCGCGCCCCTGCGCGTGGCCCATCAGCTTTCTGACGGACTGCACCCCGTCACCAGCCCCGCCGTCAGCCGCTCCGGCATGGTCTACGCCACCATCTCCGGCCCCCGAGGCAAGCAGACTCCCGTCTCCATCGTCCGCATCTCCCCAGACGGCCGCGGAACCCCCTTCGTCACCGGAATTCTCAACGCCACCGGCCTTGCCTTCAGCCCCGAGGGCGACCTCTTCGTCACCTCCCGCGCCGAGGGCAACGTCTACCGCATCGACCCCTCAGGCGAATCCACCGTCTACGCTGAAGGCATGGGCGTGGCCACCGGCGCTGCCTTTGATGCCCTCGGCAATCTCTACGTCGGAGACCGCAGCGGAACCATCTTCAAAATCGATCCCGACCGCAAAATCTTTGTCTACGCCACCCTCGAGCCCAGCCCCGCCGCCTATCACCTGGCCGTCAGCACCGACGGCACCCTCTTCGTCAGCGCCCCGGCATTCAACTCCAACGACGCCATCTGGACCATCGACACCCACGGCGAAGCCGCGGTCTGGTATCGCGGACTCGGCCGGCCCCAGGGCCTGGCTCTCTCAAAAGAAGGAGACGTCTACGTCTGCGCCTGCCTCCACGGCCGCCGTGGCCTGGTCCGCATCACCGCTGCCGGCGAAGCCTCCCTGGTCCTCGCCGGTCCCAATATGGTCGGCGTAGCTTTCTCGCCACTCGGCACCACCATCCTCGCCACCAACGAAGCCGTTTATGATGTAGATCTAGGCGTAGAAGGCCTCACGGTGTTCTAAAGCAGATGACAAGGTGACAGATGACAGTCAACTGCCCTGCTTCGTCGCCCTTAACTGTCATCTGCAATCTGTCACCCGCAGTCTCTCCACTGTCATCTGCAATCTGTAATCTGTAATCTGACATGAAATCCGAAATCATCGCCGTCGGCTCTGAGATGCTCACCCCCTTCCGTCAAGACACCAACTCCCTCTACCTGACGGAGCGGCTCAACTCCATCGGCGTCACCGTCGCCTTCAAAACCATCGTCGGCGACCGCCAAAAAGACCTCGTCAACGCCATCCGCATCGCCCTCGCCCGCATCGACATCCTCGTAATCATGGGCGGCCTCGGCCCCACGGAAGACGACCTCACCCGCGAATGCGTCGCCGAGGCTCTCGACCTAAAAATCCGCCGTGACGGCTCTCTCGTCGCAGCCCTCGCCGCCCGCGCCGCACAATGGCGCATCCCCCTGCCCAGCAACAACCTCAAGCAGGCCGACGTGCTTCAGGACGCAACCGTCCTCACCAACCCCAACGGCTCCGCACCCGGCCAGTGGCTTGACACCCCCTTCGAGGGCCACCGCAAGCTCATCATGCTGGTCCCCGGCCCGCCGTCCGAGTGCAAGCCCCTCTTCGACGCCGAATGTCTGCCCCGCATCAAGGCCATTGCACCCCCGCGGCACATTGCCAAGCGCACCCTCCGCGCCGCCATGATCCCCGAGTCCCAGGCCGACAAGCTCCTCGCCCCCATCTACACCACCTACAAAGATGTCGAGACCACCATCCTCGCCCATGCCGGAGACATCCAGCTCACCCTCCAATGCGCCAAGCGCGACCCCGTCGCCGCCCAGGCCCGCGTAGACGAGCTAGCCGGCAAGCTTGAAGAGGCTTTGGAGGACTGGCTCTACTCCTCCGGCCATGAGCAGGCCGACTCCCTCGCCCAGACCGTCCTCTACTTTCTCGGATTCCGCAACGCCACCCTGGCCATTGCCGAAAGCTGCACCGGCGGAATGATCGCCGAGCGCATCACCGCCGTCCCCGGCAGCTCGCGCTCCTTCCTCGGCGGAGCGGTAGTCTATTCCGACACCCTGAAGCACGCCTTCGCCGGCGTCTCTCCCGAACTAATCGCCCAGCACGGCGCAGTGTCTGCTGAAGTAGCCAAGGCATTAGCCACCGGCATCCGTCTAAGAACCGGCGCAACTTTGGGCTTAGGAGTAACCGGAATAGCCGGCCCCACCGGCGGCACCGAAGAGAAGCCCGTAGGATTAGTCCACATAGCCCTAAGCAGCGCCGACAAAGTAGAGGAGTTAGAAAAAACCTTCCGCGGCGACCGCCAAAGAGTCAGAGAGTGGACCACCCAGCAAGCCCTGGATTTCCTGCGAAGACGTCTCAGGTAGGCGCGATCAACCGAGCGGGCCGGAGTCACTGCTAAAGCCTAGACATTTACACCGGAACAAATTCCGCTATCTGGATGACACGTTGAGGATGCCCGCACGGGGATGTGCACTTGAAGAGATGAGCCCTCCGAAGAGGGCTTCGATCTAGGCAGCCTCAAGTTCTCGCCATTCCTGGTTGGTATCCATCGTCAATACGATCTTGGCTTTTTTGTGGCTCTTAATCTCTTCCAGAATCGACTGAAGAATAGACTTGGCGCACTCAATCAGATGTGGGTCTTCCGAAAAGACGCAGTAAGAGAGACGTGCGAGCTTTTGAGCTTGGATGGAAACCGCTTGTTTCCCATTCTCAACCCTTGACAGAGATTCGGCAGTGAACCCCAGATACTTGGAATAGTCCGAGGCTTTCTTCCCTAATCTCTTGCGTAGAAACCTTATTTCATTTCCGGTTAAGTCAAGGGGAGACGTGACAACATCTCGCGCGATTAGCTGCATCAGCTGCTTAATTGCAGGTATTTCCGCAACCACACTGCCACATTCACAAACGAAATACTTGATGCCAACCAAATATACGTTGGGGAGCCCGCTATCAACGAAATGAAAAGGTTTCTCTGGCGTTGCGAATTTCTCGACACGGACACTTTTGCAATTGTGAGTCATTTCCATCTTGTGACGACCTCGAATGATCGGTTTGCTGTATCGACTGCAATCACGATGACGATTCCATCACCGTCGATCGATTCGGTGGCTATATAGTACTTCCACTGCCACTCGTCTTGGTTAAACACTGGCTTCCTATCAAAGTTCCACTCGCGCTCCAGGCCATGTATTACATCATCGACTGAAAGACCTCTCTCGAGATGGTCGAAGCGCGCGTGTAAGGTTTCCATCGTTCCCGAACTGGGAGCACTGACCAACGCCTGCAATAGAACAGCCTTCAAAGCTGCTTCATCGAGGTGTGGAGGAATATACCCCTCTGTTGACATATTATCAAGTCTTTTCCGGGTCTGCCAACCCCAAAGGTCGTAAGTCATTGACTCTTTTGTGTCCTGTGCAGGTGCCCCACCCTTCCCCAGCCCATGACGTGGGTGCCCCACCCTTCGATTCCTTCTATCGAAGGGTGGGAGGCCACAAACCTCCATGCCGCGTCAGCGCGTCTGCCCCACAGCAAGTGGCACCCGAATCATCCCTTCCCGCTTCCGCGTCTGCCAAATCTCATACGCCGAAGCCATCAAGCATTCCATATCAGCGTGTCCATCTTCACCCCAAACGCCTTCTAAATCCGCAGCACCCTATCCCCTGACAGCCCCGCCTTGCCGTTCAGCAAGCTCTTGCAGCGTTGGACGGGAAACCACCAGCGCCGCCGCCGGGCCTTCTTAAGTCCCGTTCCGGGGCCTGATCCGCCACAAAGCCCTATCATTTCATTAAGCTTCGCGCTAAACTTGGAGAGTAACCGAAAGGAGCCCCCGATGAACAAAGAAGAGAGAGAAGAACTGCAAAGGGCCCTGCTCGAACTCACGCGCGAAAACGACACCAAGGAAAAGGCCATTCGCCTTTTCATGAAGGACGGCTACTTCGACAAGGATGGCAAACTAGCGGCAGAGTTCCGCGAGCCTGAATAATCTTGTCATCGCCTACCACGGATGCAGCATCGAGACCGCCCAGACACTTCTGGGCGGTTCTGAGTTTTTGGTGAGCGAAAGGTCTTACGACTGGCTCGGCCCCGGTGTTTACTTCTGGGAGAATGACCCGATCAGGGCGTACCAATGGGCATGCCTCCCTTGGCGAAATATCAAGACCCCTTCTGTCGTTGGCGCAGTGATCGATCTTGGAAGGTGTCTCGATCTCACCACCCAGGACGGCATAGATGCAGTAAGGTCCGCCCATGAGGGGTTAGTGCAAATACACGAAAAAACCGGTCAACTCCTGCCCGAAAACTCCGGTCGCGAAAAAGGCATGCGCTACCTCGATTGTGCAGTGATCAAGCATCTTCATCGTGCCAGACAAAGGCTCTTCGAATTCGACGTCTCAAAATCGCCCTATGAAACTGTTCGTGCCCTGTTTGTAGAAGGCGATGAACTCTATGATGGGGCCGGATTCCACGACCGGACACATGTTCAAATATGCGTTACCGACAAGAGGAGAATCTGGGGCGTATTTCGCATTCCGAGCTGGCGTCAGGAATCGCTCGGAATCGACCAAACCCTCTACATTTAGCATTTCCCCGCGCATCGTATCCCTCAAGCCGTCCAATCCGCTCCGCTCTCCCAGCGGGAGAGCCTGAGAATAGCCCCGGATGAAATCCGGGGAACAAGCCGCCAAAGAACCCGCGCCGTCCTGGAGGGACGGCCTGAACCCCTCCATCAAAGCCCTCTAAAGAGAACGCAACCCCTACACTCCCTAAAATCAGCGCAATCGCTTGAAAACATTACGCATTCTCTTCCAAGAAGTTTGCAGTCTATTAAGCGTCAAACGCGCACAATGAAATCATGGCCTCGAAACCACACATCCCAGCCCTCCAACCACACGGCCCCTGTTCCCTATTCCCTGTTCCCTGTTCCCTGTTTTACCCCACCCCTCCCCCACTTTTGCTTCACCCGAATGAAAACAATTGGGTTACGCGCAAAAAACATCGTAAAACCCCGTAAACGTCACTCTCACCGCTCGCACTCCCAATTGACAACCAAAACCAGTCTCAACCGTGTACAAATTACTCCTAACCTCGAACTAATTACACTGCAGTCATCACTCAGAAAATCTGCGGTTTGTACCGCATTGCTCATAGTAAGCATGTAAGTCGCACAATAAGCATGAGACAGAGCCATAAACTCAGCCACCGCCACTTTGGTGCCTGGATTGCTATCTATTAGGCGAGTGTTCATCTTCAAGTGCTAGTACCCTGACAGCCGAAACAGCTACAAATCCGGCAGCCTGCGGCCCGTACCTGTCGAAAGAGGCGGAATATAGATAGCCGTGATTTAGATCGCATCGCTTTCCGGTATCTCGCGCTAAATTTGGGGACGCTTTCACACACGGGACCGGTTCAATCTGGCTGGAATCAGATACAAAATCATATCCAAGCACAATGTCCGCCTCTCAGCCAGCTAATAACTCCTGCCTAATTCACTGGCACTTGTTGCCTCGCTCGATGGAAAAGGACAATATGAAAGTTTTTGCAAACACCCTGAAATCACAGTCGCGCCTTGCAGCGTTACCGCTGGCCGCCCTTTTGGCCTGCTTCGCAATTCCCACACTTGCCCACGGAACCACCGTACGTTCCACGAACCCATCGAGCGGCGCTGTCAATACACCCACCAGCACCAACGGCGATAACAACGTTGTTACCGGCACAGCAGTGTCCGCTACCTTCAGCGTACCCATGAACCCAGCAACCATCGACTCATCCCCTGCTGGATCGGTACTTACCTTCACACTCAAGGGATCAAGCGGGGACTACGTCGATGGCACTGTAGCCTTGAACGCCGCAAAGACCGTGGCTACTTTCACGCCGACCGATTCCGAGCTCAGGCCCGATGAAAAGTACACAGCCACCATCACCACCGCGGCCGAGAGCGCGGGCGGCGTCGCCCTCCCCGATCCAATCAAGTGGAGCTTCACCACCGGCGACAGGCCCTTTACTGGTCAAGCACCAGTAAACCTTGGAACGGCCGGAGACTTCGCGATTCTGACTAAGACGGGAATAACAGACGTGTATAAGTCCTCTGTCGTTGGGAGTGTTGGAACCAGCCCAATCACCGGTGCCGCTCTACTGTTGCGCTGCACTGAAGTTGCGGGCATGGTGTACACAGTCAATGCAGCCGGCCCTCTGCCATGCAGAGTAACAAGCCCCAGCTTGCTGACCACAGCCATTGGCGATATGGGATTTGCATACACTGACGCCGCAGGACGTTCGATTCCCGACTACACAGAACTGGGCGCCGGAGAGATTGGCGGATTGACACTCACGCGCGGCCTTTACAAATGGGGTAGCGGCGTTTCCATCTCGACCAGTGTTACCCTGTCGGGTGGCCCCAACGACGTATGGATCTTCCAGATAGCGAAGAATCTGACGCAGGCAAGCGCCACCGGAATCACGTTGGCAGGCGGAGCTCAGGCGAAGAACATCTTCTGGCAGGTAGCCGGCCAGGTGTCGATCGGAACCACTGCCCACTTCGAGGGCGTGATTCTCTCCAAGACACTCATTGCGATCAAGACCGGCGCATCGGCGAACAGCAGACTACTGGCACAGACCGCAGTCACGCTGGAACAAAACGCAATTACCCAACCCACGCAATAACCCGCGGAGGGGAATGCTTGGCAGGAATCCCAGGTCTCGCTTCCGAGGCCTGGGATTTGCTTTTTCCGCCGTCAAAATTCGCAGTACCCGAGTTTCACCCCGACCCTCCAGGCAGGCGCAGTCGCTCATCCTTTAAAATGGCGCCATCCGTAACGGAGCAAACCATGGTCTTCACCAAGCGACTCCGCGACGGCGTCATCCGCGGCCAAATCACAACCAGCATCCGCATCTGGACCAGCCCTCACGTCAAAGTCGGCAACCGATACAGCTTGGGCGACGGCCACATCGAGATCGAGTCCATCACGCCCATCGGCCTGCCTGACATCACCCACCAGATGGCCGTCGAGTCCGGCTTCCTCGGCGTCCTCGACCTGCTCAAAGTGGCCAAACACGGCCCCGGCACCAACGTCTATTTGATTCGCTTCCACTTCATCAAATCCAAATCCTCTATAGGTCGCAAGTAATCTATTCCCTGTTCCCTGTTCCCTGCCTCGTATACCATTGCCAAACAGGAGACCCCATGCCGCAGAGACCCCTGCTCGCTGTCGCCGCCCTTGCCGTCTGTACGACTGCACTTCCTCAAACGCTCGCCGCGCAAACTCCCACGCCGCAGCCGCTTCAATCCATGCCTTACTCGCCCTCGCTCGACGTCACCAGCCTCGACCGTAGCGTGGACCCATGCCAGGACTTCTACAAGTTCAGTTGCGGCGGCTGGGAAAAGAACAATCCCATCCCCGCCGACCAGGCTTCGTGGAGCGTCTACGCCAAGCTCGGCAATGAGAACCAGCAGTTCCTCTGGGGCATTCTTGCGGACGACGCCAAGGCAACCAACCGTACGCCCATCCAGCAGAAGGTCGGCGACTACTTTGCCGCCTGCATCAACACCTCGGCCATTGACTCGCTCGGCGACAAGCCACTGCAGCCCGCGCTCGCCGAGATCGATGCCCTCAGGACCCGCGCCGCGCTCATCGCCGCCTTGACCCACCTGCATCACGAGTACGCAGGCAGCTTCTTCTTCGGCTCCGGCACCGATCAGGATGCGATCGATTCGTCGCTGATGATCGTCGAACTCCGCGCCGGAGGCCTCGGGCTGCCCGATCGCGACTACTACACAAAGACCGACCCCAAGAGCGTGAAGATTCGCGAAGAGTACGTCGCCTACATTCAGCAATTGCTGGCCCTCACCGGTGAAAGCACCGACCAGGCCAAGGCCGACGCCGACGCAACCCTCAAGATTGAGACCACCCTGGCCAACGCTTCCCTCACCCGCGTCCAGCGCCGCGATCCGCACAACACTTACCACATGCAGACCATCGAAGAGCTCGCCAAGCTCGCCCCCTCCATCGATTGGCCGCTCTACTTCAAGACGCAGGGCGCGCCCGGCATCAGCAAGCTCAACGTCTCGCAGCCCGCGTTCATGAAAGCCGTTGAAGCCGAGCTCACCACCGAGGACGTTGCCGGCCTGCGAGGCTATCTCCGCTTCCATCTCGTCACTGCCGCCGCATCCAACCTGGCCCACCCCTTTGAGCAGGCCAGCTTCGACTTCTATTCCAAGACGTTGCGCGGCATCCCCGCCATGCCTCCACGCTGGAAGACCTGCACACGCGCCGTTGACCGCAGCCTTGGCGAAGCGCTCGGCCAGGAGTTTGTGGCTCGGACCTTCTCCGCCGACACCAAGGCCAAGACGCAGTTGATGACCGAGCAGATAGAAACCGCCATGCAGCACGAGATTGAAAATCTTGACTGGATGAGCCCCGCAACCAAGGCAGAAGCACTGCGTAAGCTGCACGCCATTCGCAACAAGATCGGCTATCCGGAAAAGTGGCGCGACTATTCCGCGCTTACCGTCAAGGCAGACGATTATTTCGGCAACGTCCAGCGCTCGTATCACTTTCAAGACGCGCGCGAATGGAACAAGCTCGGCAAGCCCGTTGACCGCGATGAGTGGGGCATGACGCCGCCCACCGTCAACGCCTATTTCAACCCGCAGATGAACGACATCAACTTTCCCGCAGGAGTTTTGCAGCCGCCGCTCTACGATCCCAAAGAAGACGACGCGCCCAACTACGGCAACACCGGCGCCACCATCGGCCACGAGCTTACGCACGCCTTCGACGACGAAGGCCGCCAGTTCGACGCCAAGGGCAACCTGCGCGACTGGTGGACGCCGGAAGACGCGAAGGGCTTTGAAGACCGCATCAATTGCGTACGCGATCAGTATGCCGGTTACGTGATCGTTGACGACATCCACATCAATTCAAAGCTCACCAGCGGCGAAGATGTGGCCGATATCGGCGGCACGCTGCTGGCTTACATCGCATGGAAAAAGCAGACCGAAGGCACGACGCTCGCAGCGGCTGACGGCTTCTCGCCGGACCAGAGATTTTTTGTCGGCATGGCGCAGTGGGCCTGCGAAAACCAACGGGATGAGAACCTCCGCGTCAGCGCCATCACCAATCCTCACTCGCCCGGCTTCGCCCGCATCAACGGCGTAGTCTCCAACATGCCCGAGTTCCAAAAAGCCTTCAACTGCAAGGCCGGCCAGCCCATGGTCCACACCCCAACCTGCCGCGTCTGGTAACCAAAACAAAAGCGGGGCCGCCCGATTCCTCATCGGCCGACCCCGCTGACTGATCTCTGAAAACTGATCTCTGATCTCTGTTACTGCGTCAGCACCACCTGATCGCCTTCCTTCAATCCACTCGTAATCTCCGTAACACTTCCGTTTGACAAGCCAACCGTCACCGGCATCTTCCGCGTGCCTTCCTTCTGGCTTTTGTCGGGAAACTCCACCGATGCATTCTTCTGGTTGTCATAGGTCACCGCATTCTCCGGCACCGTCAGCACGCCCTTGTGCTCGTCCAGCAGAATCTCCGCATTGGCCGTCATCAGCGCCTTCAATTCACCGCCTGGGTTGTTGATCGAGACACGCACTTCAAACGTGGTCACGTTGTCTTTCTCCACTCCCATCGGTGAAATCTTCGTCACCTTGCCGTTGAATGTGCGATCGCGAAAGCTTTCCACCTTGATGCGCGCCGGCTGTCCCATGTAGACGTGGGCAATGTCCGCCTCGTCCACCTTGCCGTCCACATACACTTCGTTCACGTCGCCCTCGGTCATCACCAGCGTGGCCGTCGAGCCCAGCACCAGAATCGAACTGACCGCATCGCCAATCTCCACATCGCGGGAAAGAATCACGCCATCCATCGGCGCAACAATTGTTGTGTAACCCAGTTGCTCCTCGAGCTGTTTCAGGCTGGCTTCGGCCTGCTGAACCTGCGCCTTCGCCTGCCTCAGCTTGGCGTTGTCCACACCAATCTGCGCCTTCGAGCTGTCCCGCCTGGTGAGCGCCGCAAGATAATCCTTGTTGGCATCGTCCAGCGTCTGGCGGCTCACAATGCCATCCTTCTGCATCTCAGTGTTGCGATCGAGCGTTGCCTTGTACATAGGCAGGTCCGGCGCGGAGGCATTCACCTTGTCCTGCTCAACATTCGCTTCGTAGGTGCCCACATTGGCCTGCGCGCTGGCCAATTGCGCGCGCTGCGCTTCCACCTGCGCCACAATCTCCTGCTGGTCCAGTTGCGCAAGTTCCTGCCCTTTCTTCACCTGGTTGTTGATATCCACATAGAGCTTCTCCACAATTCCAGAGGCCTTGCTCTTGACCTCGACCTTGGTAATTGGCTGAATCTTCCCCGTAGCCACCACGCTCCGCGCCACATCCCCGCGCGTCACCTTGGACAGCCGGTTGGGATCGATCGTCGTCCCCTTGGCCAGCCGCACCGCGAAAAACGCGGCCACCAGCACCACCAAAACCCCCACAACCGAGAGGCCAATCCAGAATCCTTTTCCTTTGCGCGACCCAGCCACTTCAACCTCCATCGAAATAGAACCCGGCAATGCCGGAACCAAGAATAAGCGCAAGCCTCGAGCCGCAAGCCCGTACCGCAGGTCCGATCATCGCAGACCCACTCACGCCAAGAGATTTCGCTTTCTTCAATCCTCTACGGAATCCACAAGCTTTTCGTTCCCGCCCTTCTTATGGAACCACTGCCGCCCGCCCTGCGTATCATTCCCATAGCAGCATCGCCTCACCAACCATCATGCAGACGTTCTCCGACACTCTCGGCCAGGTCTTCCGCGCCATCTTGGCCAACAAGCTGCGCACCTTCCTCACCATGTTTGGAATCGCCTGGGGAGTCGGCTCCCTGCTCGTCCTCGTCGGTCTCGGAGAAGGCTTCCGTTCCGGGCAGCATCGCAACCTCGCCAGCTTCGGCAACGACATCGTCATGATGTGGGATTCCACCATTCCCGCCGTTGCCAATCAGCACACCGGTATGAGGCCTTACCAGTTCACCCTGGGCGACGAAGCCGCCGTCGGCGCTCTCCCTGAAGTCAAAGACGTCACAGGTTTCCTGAGCCGCGGAGACATGTATGAGGTCAGTGCATTCTCCAACACCAGCGGCCAGGTTTTTGGCGTCGAGCCCAACTTTGCCGAAATGCGATTTGTTCCCCTCGCCGAAGGTCGCTTCATCGATGCCAAAGACGTAGCCGACCGCCGCCGCGTCGTCGTCCTCGGGTCCAAAAGCGCCGCGCTCCTGTTTCCAGGACACCCCTCCATGGGCGAAAGCATCATCATCAACGACGTATCCTTCCAGGTCGTCGGCCGCGTCGGGCCCATCAGCCACGGCAACAACGACAGCGACAATCAGAAACTCTACATCCCCCTCTCCATCATGCAGCAGATGTTCGCCTACAAAGGCGACAATGTCGCCCGAGACGCGCTCACCGGAATCGCCTATCACCCAGCCATCAAGGGAGACAGCACCAAGGCCGTGCCCGCCGTGCACCGGGTCATCGGCCAGCGGCACAACTTTGACCCCAGCCTCAAAGATGCATTCGACGAGTGGGATACGATTCGCGAGGAAAAACTCGTCGGAACCATCTTCGATGCGATGGATGTGTTCCTCGGCGGCGTCGGCGTCGTCACGCTTGGCCTTGGCGCTGTCGGCATCATTAACATCATGCTCGTCAGCGTCACTGAGCGAACTCGCGAAATCGGCGTGCTCAAGGCCATCGGCGCCACCAAAAGCGCAATCCTCGCCCAGTTCTTCTGGGAAGGACTGCTGCTCACCGGCATCAGCGGCCTGCTCGGCATTGGGCTCTCCGCCGGCCTCATGGGCCTGCTTGACCACTTCTTCACCGGAAAGGTTCCCGGCTTCGATCCGCCCCGCCTGGTCCCCTGGTCCGCCGCCCTTGCCATCGGTTCGCTCGCCCTTTCCGGCATCGCCGCCGGGCTCTACCCCGCCAGCAAAGCCGCCGCCCTCGACCCAATTGAAGCCCTGCGCCGCGAATAGTACGATGCGCCCCGCAGCCAACCGTCGCTGATCTCTGAAACCTGATCTCTGATAGCTGGTTCCTCTATGCTCAAAGACATTCTTGCCCAAGCCTGGGAAGCGATGGTCTACAACCGCAGCCGCACCGCCATCACCATGGTGGGCATGGCCTGGGGCATCGCGACCGTGGTCCTCCTGCTCGCTTATGGCGCCGGCTTCTCGCGCGCCATCCAGGCCATCTTCGCCCAATGGGGCGTCAACCACATGGAAGTCTATAGCGGCCGCACCTCAGAGCAGGCCGGCGGCGACAAGGCCGGCGTCAAAGTCCGCTTCAACCTCGACGATGTCGACCGCATCTGGAATACCGTTCCCAATGTCTCCTCCATCACGCCGGTCATGTTTCAGGATGTTGTCGTCAAAAACGACCTCCACACCTACACCTGGACCGTCAATGCCATGCGTCCCCAGGGCCTCGACATGCTCGCCATGACCGTCTCGGAGGGCCGCCCCTACAATGGCCAGGAAGAGCAGCAGCGCGCCCATGTCTGCGTCATCGGTTCCGACGCAAAAACAAAGCTTTTCTCCGGCGGCTATGCAGTCGGCGAGTCCATACGGCTCAACGGCATCCTCTTCGCCATCGTCGGCGTGCTCGATCCCAAGATGGTCGAAGGCGAAAACAATATCAACACCGCCATCTGGATTCCCTTTTCGACCATGAGCGATTTGAGAGACACCACATGGATTGACGGCATCTGGTTCAACTACTCCGCCGACAACGAAATCGTCGAAAAGAACCTCCGCGACACCCTCGCCGCCGCGCATCACTTCGTCCCGTCAGATCATCGCGCCATCTTTGTCGCCAATCTTCAAACCCAGTTGCACCAGTTCGCAATCGTCTCCATCGCTCTGCAGGTGCTGCTGGCCCTGGTCGGCGCACTCACGCTGGGAATCGCTGGCATCGGCCTCATGAACATCATGCTGGTCTCTGTGCAGCAGAGGACCCGGGAAATCGGCATTGAGAAGGCTCTCGGCGCTCGACGCCATCACATCCTCATCCAGTTCCTCACTGAGGCCATGGCCATCACCGGTGTCGGCGGCTTGTCGGGCATCGCTCTCGCTTATCTCGTCTCCATCCTCGTCGGCCGAATCCCGCTTTACAGCGCCATCGCCAAAAATGGTGAGAACGCCGACATCCGCCTGCTCATCTCGCCCACCACCGTCATCGTCGCCACCGTCATCCTCGCCATCACAGGGCTCATCAGCGGCATGATCCCCGCCATCCGCGCCGCCAACCTCGACCCCATCGAGGCGCTCCGCTACGAATAGCGCGCCGGCCTGTCGCAGGCCCTGGGCATCGCTCAGGGTTTTTAGGAGTAGGTACCCAGGATATTTCTCTCAAAAAGGAACTGACTCTAAAGCCAGCGGAAATCCCTGCTCAAGTGTGCAGAGTCGATCGGGCACAGCTTCCTGACTTTGCGAGGGGCTCGCGAAGCGGGGATCAAAGGCTCTGGGCTGCGGCCGGGGAGCAGAAGCCCAATGCCGGGAAGCGTTTTTCTTACGAGGTGTAGCTGCCAACGGTGCTGCTAAGGTTCGCAAATGCGTTGCTGAGTCCAATCGCCAAAAAATGGGAGCAGGCCGTGGCGCCAAAGCAGATCATGCCGCCGACCAGGGCATATTCAACCATGTCCTGACCTTCATCACGAGCCGTCAGTTCCTGAAATCTCACATACAGCTTGAGCAGCATTTTGTTCACGTCGCCGATCCTCCACAAATTCTTCGTCCGCACCTAGCCCGGAGTAACACTTTCGTAGCAATCGGCGTGCCGATCGAAGCTTGACGCTATCTATAAGAAAAACATAGAGATCACACTGAAATCCCGGCGGGAAATCACCCTACCTGTAAACACCTGTATACATGTCCCACGGCAAAGGATTGTTGGGTTTACGTATTCTCCCCGCTCGCAAAGCGCTCCAATCGGCGCCCTCCGCACCGGCGGGAATCAGCCCCCGGTTCGGCCCAGAATGACGACTCCTTCATCTCTTGACCATCAATATGTGACACTTGTCACAAAAGGCAATCGTGCCACGGTGCAAACATAGTCCTCACGCTATGACTGACTTTACTGGTACCCCTTTTCTCCCTTCGATCTTCCCGCAGATGAACGGAGGCCGCTCGTGAACCTCGACCCATCCGGATTTGTCGCTGATCCTGCGTTGATTGAAAGCCTGGAAAAGGGTTCTACCCCCATTCCATGCGACGCCGATCGCATTCTGTTCTGCCAGGGAGAGGCGCCTTCTGGCCTCTACATCCTCAAATCCGGCCGCGCCACGCTTGCCATGACCTCCGTGCTGGGCGAGGAAATCATCTCGGCAACTGCGGGCCCCGGCTCACTGCTCGGTCTGCCAGGCCTCATCGGCAATCAACCTTATACGCTCACCGCCATCGCGTTGGCCGGGGCCGAAGTGAGATATGTCACACGCGACAGCTTTACCAATCTCATGGGCGCCAACCCCATGCTCGCCTTCAAAATTCTCGCCGTTCTGGCCGCTGAAGTTCGCTCCGCCCGCAGCGTCATCCTGCTGCGCTGACGAACTATAGAAAATAGGTTGCACCTCAGGGAACCTCTGATCAAGTCGAAGTCTTGAAAGAGCACGACTTCAATAGCCTGCCCTGAGCGAAGTTGAAGGGTGCCGCAAGTGCCGCAAAATCCACTGGGCTTTCGAACTTATCCGCAAATTGGTAGCGCCGATCTCCAGATCGGCTGTCCTGAGGGTCTCCAGACCCTCAGAGGCCTCAATGGACGCGCTTAAGGAGCCTCCGATCAAGTCGATGTTTTGAAAGGGCACGACTTCAATAGCCTGCCCTGAGCGAAGTTGAAGGGTGCCGTAAGTGCCGCAAAATCCACTGGGCTTTACAGGCTGCGGAAAAACTACCAAATGGCCGAAGTTTTGAAAGGGCACGGCTTCGGCCGTGCCGCAAGTGGCTGAAAATAAACGCTGGGCTTTAGCCCCCGAGGGATGTTCTTTGTGAATCTTGACTCAAAACCCGACTTTTTCCGCAGCCTCAAAAGCCCGCTTCTCGTCTCATCGCTCAACTGAGGCGACCGGCAATCGTCGGGCGTTCACTTTCATCTCTACCCTGTCATCTGTAATAAACTCAGGTCAATGCAATATCGCGGAAAAGTTGATTTTGCCGAGCACCGGGAAATCCGGGAACGGAACACACGCATCTACCGGCTCTGCCATTGGCCCATCTGGATTTGGGTCTTCTTCCTGGCTCCCGGCCCCCTTACCTTCTCTTTGTTTGCCCACGGCTTCACCCGTTACAACGGCCTTTGGCTTGCCGCCGTTCTCATCGGCACCGGCATTGCCCTGCTGCGCGGCCGCCTGCCCGGTGCGGAACCACGTCCCTATATCCTTCGCTTCGACGAAGATCGCCCCAATCCCCTCTATCGCCGCGTCTGCTATACCTTCGCCTGGAGCGCCGCCATCACCTTCGCATCGCTCAACCTGGCTGGTCTGGTCGGCTCCGCGTTCACCGGCGTCTGGTACATGAGCCAGATCTACTCCTACGCCTACTTCCCGCTCTGCATCCTGGTTCTTCTGCTGGGCGCAATGGGCAAGCTACCCCGCGTCGGCCCGTCCACCAAGGGCGAGGGCATGGAGCGCCGCTACTTCTACGGCACTGTCTGGGCCGTCACCGCTGCCCAGACATTCCTGCTGCTACTCTGGAAGACCCTGCCCCACAGCCACACCAGCGACCTCATCAAACTCTTCGGCTACATCGCCGCGCTGCTGTTCATGGGCTATCTCTCCGCACACGGCAAACTCTACCGCACCCGCCCCATCCTCCCCGGCGAATTGATGGTGGAGTAGGCGCGTGTCCTGGTGAGGCAGAATCCGTGATCACTCTCGACAAATTACGGCTTTACAGGAAGCTCAGCGGGGACAGCGACGCTTGGAGCAGAAATTCGAGGGCCGGCAACCAGGTGGGAATGACGGCCCAGGACTGGTCCTCGATCGACCGCATCCTCCAAAGCCTCACAATTACAGAAAACGGACTGGCCACGCCAGAATTTGGGGAGCAAACGCACAGGAATCTCGGCAACCTCGCTGGAAGCGACGAAGTCCGAACAGCGCTGATCGCGATGGCAAAGGCGCGATCCATACGATAGAGCTTTTCCGTGCGCCCTCCACCCCCAGGGCAAACGCATTTGAAAATCGATCGAACCACGGAATGTGCCTTCCGGCAGGCCTGCAACCCGATCCCCCATACCCCATCCAAAAAAAGCAAGCCCCTCTCCCGACTGACTCTTGCTACCCTGCTTAAATACAACAACTTCCACCCTCACCATACTTGCAGGCAATTACCCCCTTTTGGCGCACAATCCTTGTAGAGGTATTTCGCATGCCAAAATCGTCCAGCAAAGCGCACCCTCGCCAATTCCATCGCCCCGCCTTTGCCCCTGTTTTTCCGGCCTTCAAACCCCCAAAAACGCTGAGACCCCACCCCCCCACCCTCGATTTCGTCAAAAAATCGAAGGCAGAATCCGCTTAACTAGTTCCTATTCAATGAGTTACGAAAACCGCCTGTTTACCTATCGGTAAACACAAACCCCCATTTTCAGGCAAAAAAACGCCAAAAACACCATCGAAACTGGCACTTTAGAGCAAAAAATGGCACTTTTCGCACATCGAAATTCGCCTGCCCAAAACCATCCCAGCGTGCTCTGTTTTTCACCTCGATTCGCCCCGCAAAAGCATCTCCCCCACCAGGTCAAGAGCTTGTCGTTCCAAATGCATTTGCCCTGCCTAATCCCGGCACCCCATCCCGCCGAATCTGTTCAACCTGTTACACTCTCACTCGTCATGGTCCTTGCAAGTCTTCTGGTTATCGCGGTCAGCTATCTGCTAGGCTCCATCCCAGTTGGGTATCTGCTGGTTCGCATTTTTCTCAAGCAGGACGTCCGCTCGGTCGGCAGCGGGAATATCGGCGCAACCAACGTCCTCCGCTCCGGCGGCAAGGGGCTGGGTGCGGCCACCTTCCTGCTCGACATGCTCAAAGGCTGCTTCGCCGTCTATGTTGGGGCCCTCGTCGGCATCCTGCTTGCTCCCAGTTCCATCGAGCGCAACATGCAGGCGCTGGCGGCGCTGTCCGCGGTCCTGGGCCACATGTTCCCCGTCTGGCTCCGCTTCAAAGGCGGCAAGGGAGTGGCCACCGGCTTCGGCGTCTTCCTGGTAGCCGCGCCCACCTCAGCCCTCGCCGCCATCACCGTCTTCATCCTTGTTTTGCTCGTCACCCGCTACGTTTCGCTGGCCTCTGTTCTTGGCGCGGCCAGCTTTCCCTTCTTCGCGCTGCTGCTGGTTCACGGAGAGCGCCCACCGTTCTTCTTCGCTGTCCAGTTTGCCGTGCCGCTTCTCATCATCGCCAAACACCACCAGAACATCCGTCGCCTGCTCGCGGGCACGGAATCCCGCTTCGGTGCCTCTTCCAAAGCAAACAGGAAAAACGCATGAGCCGCATCGCCGTTTTAGGTTCCGGAGCCTGGGGAACCGCCATCGCACTCGCCCTTCACCGCCGCGGCGGCCACCACGTCAGCCTCTGGTCTCACAGCAAAGAAGAAGCCGGGCAGATCTCCGCCGCCGGCGAAAACATCCTCTTCCTGCCCGGCTTTCCCCTCCCGTCGGAAATCGCAATTACCGCAGATGGCGCTGCTGTCACTGACGCCGAAATCGTGGTCTCGGTCATCCCTTCCGGATTCCTCCGCTCGACGCTGGCGCGTCTACGGCCCCATTTCCGCTCCGGCCAGATCGTCGTCAGCGCTACCAAGGGAGTCGAGAATGACTCCTTCCTGCGCATGACCGAGGTCATCGCTTCAACCCTCGCTGCAACCGGCATTGAACCCCGTCTGAGCAGGATTCCCGTCGCCAATCCCGACATCGAACTCGAAGTCTTCTCAGAGCGCACCGCCCCCCAGGTCAGTTCTTCCGGCATCGAACTCGCTCCTCGCGACCTCGACGAACTCACCCTGCCCATCGGCGCCTTCAGCGGCCCCAGCTTCGCGCTTGAAGTGGCACAAGGCCAGCCCACCGCCGTCACCGTCGCCTTTGAAGACCCGGCCATTGCCGAACGCATCCAGCACGAATTCTCTTCGGAAACCTTGCGCCTCTACTCCTCAACCGACGTCATTGGCGTCGAACTCGGCGGCGCCCTCAAGAATGTGATCGCCATCGCCGCCGGTGTGGCCGCCGGCATGGGCCTGGGACACAACTCCGCCGCCGCTCTGATGACCCGCGGCATCGCCGAAATCACCCGCCTGGCCGTTGCCTGCGGGGGCCGCCGCGAAACCCTCGCCGGCCTTTCCGGCGTGGGCGACCTGGTGCTTACCTGCACCGGCTCCCTAAGCCGCAACCGGACTGTGGGCCAGGCTTTAGGCCAGGGCCGCAACCTTCCGGAGATTCTGGAAAGCCTGGGCGGCAAGGTCGCCGAAGGCGTCCTGACCACCCGCGCCGCACTCGGCCTGGCCCGCAGCCACGGCATCGAGATGCCCATCACCGAGCAGATGGAGCTCATCCTCGATGAAGGCAAGGACCCCCGCGAAGCCATCAAGCACCTCATGCTCCGCCCCGGAAAGCACGAACAGCACTAGCCTGTGTGGGAGTGCACGGCATCAGGCCCAGCAAGCTTCCAACAGACAGCAAAAGAGCGCAGCCTGGGCCGCGCTCTTTGTGTCTGCTCTTCCTCTAACGTTGGATTACTTCTTGTCGCCGTCCGGGTGTCCGCGTCCATCGCGCGATTCATTTCCCCGGAACAGCCCAGGATCCCTGCGTTGGGCAGCGGCCTTGTCGCCGACCTTCGGCCGGGGACCGGTGTACCCGTGATTCGGATCGAATGAGTTGTCAACCTTGCCGTGAAAATCGTCACGGCCGTGGAACCAGGGACCGGCCCCAAGAAACACGCCGCCAGTGAACCATTCCGGGCCGTAATAGCCGTCGGGAACGCAGCTGTAGGGGGCGTAGTCATAATAGCCATAAGGGCAATCCGGCGCTACTCCGACTTCGACGCTGATCTGGGCTTGTGCCTTGGGAGGGGTCGCCGTAAACAGAAATCCAGCAACAGCCGCTAATGCAAGAACCTTAAATCCATTCATCAAATCTCCTCGCTTCGGTCGGGGCCATCTTCGTTTCCCCCACCATGCTTGACCCTAGCGAGTCGCAGCCAACACGGTCTGAGCAATTGAGCGCACAACATCCCGATCCCCGCGCTCCTGCCGCTCACCCGCCCGCAATCGCGCCAATAATCAGCAGCGGCTCCCGCCCCTCCGCGACAGCCGCCGGCAGCTCCACATCCATCCCCTCGTGCGACCAGTCCTCCTCGCACGCAAAGAAGCGCAGAAACGCCCGCCGTTGCCCTGTCCCATACTCGCGAATCGTCCCGCCCAGCATCGGATACCGGGCTTCCAGCGCATCCAGCACGCGCCGAACAGTGACAGGTCGCCCAACCTCCAGCTCGACCTCTATCCCAACCCCAGCCAGCGTCCGCAAATGCTGCGGCAACACCACGCGCACCAGCGCGGCCCTGTTCCCTATTCCCTGTTCCCTGTTCCCTGTCATTTCATCGTCTGCACTTCCACGCTCAACACCGCCGGCAGATCGTGCACAATGGCCTGCCACGAGTCGCCCCCGTCCGGCGAGCAGTAAACCTGCCCACCCGTGGTGCCGAAGTAAACCCCGCAGTCGTCCAGAGAGTCCACGGCCATGGCGTCGCGCAGGACGTTTACAAAGCAGTTCTCCTGCGGCAGCCCTTTGGTCAGCGGCTCCCACTCATTGCCGCCGGTTCTGCTGCGCCACACTTGCAGCTTGCCTTCCAGCGGAAAATGCTCCGAATCGCTCTTGATCGGCACCACGTAAAGCGTCTCTGGCTCATGCGCATGAATGTCGATCGCGAAACCAAAGTCAGTCGGCAAATTGCCGCTCACCTCGTGCCATTGATCGCCCGCATTGTCGCTGCGCATCACGTCCCAGTGCTTTTGCATGAAAAGCACTTCGGGCCGCGAAGGGTGCATAGACACATGGTGAACGCAGTGTCCCACCTCTGCCGTCGGATCGGGCATGAAGTTTGAGACCAGCCCCTTGTTGATCGGCTTCCAGTTCTTCCCGCCGTCGTCTGTGCGAAACGCTCCGGCGGCGGAGATGGCGATGTACATCCGCTCCTGGTTGGCAGGGTCCAGAAGGATGGTGTGCAGGCACATGCCACCCGCGCCCGGCTGCCAGTGCGGGCCCGTGCCATGACCGCGCAACCCGGCAAGCTCCTCCCAGTTCGTACCCCCGTCCGTCGACTTGAACAGCGCCGCATCCTCAATCCCGGCATACACTGTCTCAGCATCGGTCAGCGATGGCTCCAGGTGCCAAACCCGCTTGAACTCCCACGGATGCGGTGTGCCGTCGTACCACTGGTGCGTTCCCGGCACCCCGTCGTAGGCAAACTTGTTCCCCACCGGCGCCCACGTCGCACCGCCGTCGTCTGACCGCTGAATCAACTGCCCAAACCACCCGCTGGTCTGCGAAGCATAAATGCGGTTGGGGTCAACCGGCGAGCCTTTGACGTGATAAATCTCCCAGCCGGCAAAGAACGGCCCGTTCACCTTCCAGTCCTTACGTGTGCCGTCCGCCGACAACACAAATGCGCCTTTTTTTGTGCCCACCAGCACCCGCACACCGCTCATTGGAACCTCCAGAATGTTTTGATTGGATGGGAAAACTCCGCTCTGCGATTTTTTCTGATCAATCGAGCATTGGCAAGTAATTTTTATGAATTTGAACGACCGCCCTAGCCATGCCAGCCTATAATCGCCGCGCGGCAATCCCCAGGGGCAATTGTGCCGCCAAAAAATCTAAAGAACGAGGACGACAACCATGAAATTCATGACGACCTGGGCTGCCTTTCCGGGAGCCACCAAAGAATGTGTCGAGAAGTTTCTTGCCGGGGAAGCCGCTCCCCAGGAGGGCGTGACCCTGCTCGGCCGCTGGCACAAAGCAGATTGCAGCGGCGGCTTCAGCCTCTACGAAACCGACAATCTCGTCCAGCTCTACAAAGGTGCGGCGCGCTGGGCTGACCTGATGGAACTCACCGTGGTTCCAGTCCTCGACGACGCCGAGGCCGGCCCAGTTCTGGCGGCACTGCTCGATTAGTCGACCTGTCTCCGTCTCCGGTGAGCAGGGCTTAGCGCAAACCGCCGCCCTGCTCGCCACCAAGCTGACTCTCGACCATAAGCCCCTCAGCCCCTGGCCCCTATCCCCAATCCCATCCCCATACCCCATACCCATACCCCATACCCATACCCATACCCATACCCCTTAGAATGGTTCCATGTTCACCGGCATCATTGAGCAAACCGGAACCCTCGTCAGTCTGAAAGAAACCGGCGGCGTTCGCCGCATCACCGTCGAAGCCCCCGGCCTCGCCAACCGTCTCCGAGAAGGCGACTCGCTCGGTGTCTCCGGCGTCTGCCTCACCGCGCTTGATGTGAATGAAACTTACTTCCACGCTGACCTTGCGCAGGAGACGCTGGACAAGACCTCGCTGGGCGCTCTCGCTCCCGGTGCAAAGGTCAACCTTGAACTACCGACGGCTGCCGGAAGCCCCCTCGGCGGACACATCGTCCAGGGCCACGTCGACGGCTGTGGTGTGCTCGTATCTCTTGAGCCGGTAATCGACCCTGCCAGCCCCGCATTCGACCAGCAGACCACCGACTGGACCCTCAAGGTTCAAGTCCCCCAGAACGTCCGCCCCTGGATGGTCCACAAAGGCTCGGTGGCTGTCGAAGGTATCAGCCTGACCATCGCCGACTTCGACGGCGAAGCAATCACCATCGCCATCCTGCCTCTAACGTACTGGCGCACCAACCTCCACACCCTGGCCCCCGGCGCTCCCGTCAACGTCGAAGCCGATGTCTTGGTCAAACTAGCCCACGCCCAGATGGTCGCCCAAAAAAAGCCCGAGTTTGACCTGACCGAGGCTTGGCTGGTAGCCAGCGGGTATTGACCCTGATAACCGGAGTTATGGCTTCGCAGCCAGCTTCGGCGGGTCCATCACATACTCATCCCCAGTCCGCGCCAGCAACAGCGCCCGGCGATCAGTCAGCATTTTCAGTCGGCTGGTCACCTCGATAAACTCCTTCTTTTCCTCTGCGCTCATTGCCGGATTGCCACTGGCGTTATTCGTTGGTCCAGGTGGGATCGACTGCCGCATGTTCGAAGTCCGATTCAGTTCATCAAGCTCAGCCTGCAGCTTCGGAATCTCCCGGTCCATCAACACCGGACGAATCACCGTCGTCTTCGTCCGACCCGCGGCAATGTCATTCCGGTTGTTCTCGCTCCACACCGGCAGCATGCCCACATGCCCCAGTTCCACGCGCACTCCCGCCGGCCCGTAGTCCTTCCGCACCGCGGAAAACAGCCCAATCATCTCGTCGCGCGGATCGCCGTCCTTGTCTGGCATCAGCCCGTCCACATAATTGCGTGACTGGTTCGACAAAAAATTCCCCAGCGAGTAGAAAATCACCGTATTGCGCCCGTCTTGAGTTTTATAAGTCTCAATCGGCTGCAAGACATGCGGATGATGCCCAACAATCACGCTCGCTCCCGCCTCCAGCATCTTGTGCGCCATGTCAACATCTTCGGGCCGCGGAGCAGGAGCATATTCCACTCCCCAGTGAATCGACACCACCAGAAAATCGCACTGCGCCCTCGCCGCCTTCACCGCCGCCAATACCTGCTCCTCGTCCGCCCCCGGCGCGCCGCCGCTATCGTTCGGGTAAGGAAAGAAGTTCACATGCGGCTGGTCGTCCTTGTCCGGATTGCGATTCCCATTGAGCCAGCGCGTCATCCCCAGCCACCCGACCTTGATCCCGTTGGCCTCAGTGAATACCGGCTGCCAAGCCAGCGCCGCCGTGTCGCCGGACCCGGCAAACAGCATGCCCTCGGCTTTTAAGTGTTCGCGCGTCTCAATGAACCCCGGCCATCCCTGGTCCATCACATGGTTGTTGGCGAACGAAACAATCTTGATCCCGCTGGCCTTCAACCCTTCCACCAGCGCCAGCGGCGCATTGAACATAAACGCCTTGGTGCCGTGCGAGTGATCCGGCGCCACCGGCGTCTCCATGTTCACAAAGCCGAAATCCGCGTGTTGGAAGACATCCGCCACATCGGAAAACAGCTCCCCCCAACCCTGCGAGTTGGTTGGATCGTTGGTCGCCAGAGCAGCAGCGGCGGCCCGCACCGGCTCATGCGGAATCACGTCCCCAGCCACTGCAAAGCTCACTTGCGCCAGATCATGAGGATAAGGAACAATGACCGCCGCATTGCGATGCCCATGCGCGCCGACCAACATGGCTCCGGCAACGGCCACCACCACCAGCACCGCTGCGCCCGCTCCAACCAGACGCGCGTGACTGCGCAACCCGGCCAGCAACTTGGCGCCAAGCCCGGTGCCCATACCGTTACCCTGTACCGTCCAATCCATGGTCCGCGCCAATCCGTTCCCCTTCATTCGCAAAACGAAACCCAAACGCAATCAGGATACAGGCTCAGCGCGCGACCAACGCGGCATCACTGCCCGCTCTGAAACACCCCGCGCTCAAGAACGTGCAGAATATACTCCCCCGCACCGTATCCCACCATCGGCAGCGCGCCCGTGGGGTCGCCGATCCTTCCCGGAAACAGTGTGCACGGCACAGCCACATACATCTCCGGAAGGATGTTGTGATCCGCAGCCGCCTTGTCGACAATCCGCTTCAGCATCGCATCCGCCCCGGCGCCCTTTCCCCGCCGCCGCAGCACCTCTGCCAGGCTGAAGTCGACAAACAGAAACTCCTCCTGCTCATACCAGTACTCGAAGATAGCCGGGTCAGTGTATGTCCCGCGAACGCGCCGGTACCCGCCCGAAGCCACCTTCAGCAGTTCCATCCGCTTCACCGTGTCGCGAACCAGCGCCTGGTCCTTAACCACCCCGAAGTTGATAATCGCCAGTAGTGCGCCGTCGATATCGTTCTTGATTCCCGGCTCCAGCGTCCCGTGCAGTGCGCCATCGCGCACAAAAGCCGCGTCGAATCCCTTCTGCAACAGCACAACATGGTGCAGCGCATCCTGTCGCGCAACCTCATCCCCGGCTCGCCGCGCCACTTCCGCAAACTCCTTCAGCCCCACAATCGCCATCGCCGTTGAAAATGCAAAGTGCTTCGCGTCCTTCTGGTGCTCCTCCCAGATGGAAGTATCCCTGGCAACAATCTCGCCTCCGCCATATGCTTCCAGGTTCGCCAACAGCGGCTTGACCACAAAGTCTCTGGCACTCTCGTAGAGCGGCCCGCGAAACGTCGCAGTTTTCAGCAACTCCACATCGCCATACTTCGCCTGGTACTCGCCCAGCACCCACAGCGCCAGTCCCCAGTCGTCGAACTCGATGTTGGTCGCGCCTTCCTGGGTAAAAAACGGCTCCTCCGCCCCATCCCCGAAATACCGCACCACCGAAATCTGGTAATCCGCGCCGTTCGCCTCGGCCTTCATCTTTCCCGTAGGCCGCGCGTTGAAGTAAGCCAGCAACCCGGCTCGAGCCTCCGCCTGGTGTCCCGTCCGTATAAACGCAACCAGAGCGTACGCCATATCGCGCACCCATGGCGTGAAGTAAACCCCGTCCGGCAGGCAGGCCACAATCAGCCCGTTCCCATATCGGCCCGGACGGTTGGGCTCCCTGCTCTGCGCCATGCGCAGCATCACCTCGCTCTGCCGCCAAAGGTGCTGTTCCGCCTCGCTGGTAAAGTGAATCGCCGGCTTCGCCCGCCAGCCTTCCACCTCGGCAATCTCCCGCCGCGCCAGTGCTTGCTGTTCCAACCCCGCGCGCCAATTCTCGAACTCGGCGGCCGCCGCCTCCGCGTCGCTTTCGTTTTCAAGAGAAATCAACGCCCACGCCCGGCTCGCGGCCAGAGGCTGCTCTGCGTCCGCCACGTGGCCCCGCTCAAGCCCCAGCGGAATCAGCAACAGCGACTCGTCGATGCCCTCGAAATTCAACACGCGCATCTCCGCGCCCGCCATCCGCACCACACTTTGCGACAAAATCGGCCGGCTCCACTCCACCGCCCACGCGCCCTGGCCCGCCTGTGCCTCCACCGGGTCCCAACTCACAATCAGCGCATCCCGTTTCAGGCCGAAAGGCATAAAGAAAACGCCCGCCCCAGCTCCGCTGCGCACCCGAATCACCTGCGAGTCGTCCTGGTACTCGGCCGAGACGCCCTGCTGCGACACCGCCCGCCCATTTCCAGCCTCCCAGTGCAGCGCCTTCAGGAAGTTGGCAGTCTCCACGCCCTCGCTCAGTGGGTTCTGAGGGTCCGGCCGCGCAAAGCTGTAGGGGTGAGCGTAAAACTTGCTCACAACGCCGCTCTCCGGCTGCACAACGGCAAAACCAAAGCCATTCCCCGTAACCATGTGGGTAGCGGCCGGGGCCGGCGCGACGGTGATCAGTCCAACGTAGAGAATCAGTGCAAACAAGCGAGCAAACGTCATGGCAACCCAGTCTCGACCAATCCCCCGGCGCTCGGCAACCCCCAGCCATTCCCACCCACTCTCTCCCGAGCGCTCCATCCACATTGCACGTCTATCCGTTACAAGCACAGGCAGCATAAGCTGGTACCCTGAAAACGGAGAATTTTACCCAGGAAAGGCCGGCATTCCCTCCCCGGCAACCGGATCCATGGCAGAATTTGTAATCAAATTGGCCGATGAGCGTGGACGCATCCAGGAGCAGACGCATACCGCGGCGACTGCCGACGAACTGCGCGCCCGCTTCACCCATGCCGGCTACCATGTGTTTTCCATCAAGGCCCGGTCCGGCTTCGGCAAGAACCGCCGCAAGGTCAAGCTCGAACCGTTTCTCATCTTCAATCAGCAGTTCCTCACCCTCATCCGCGCCGGACTGCCCATTCTCGGCTCGCTGCAGATGCTTGCCAAGGGCCAGAAAAATGCCCACTTCTCCGCCCAACTCGACGACGTTTCCAATCGCGTCAAGACCGGCGAGTCACTCTCCGCCGCCTTCGAGGCGCAGAGCGGGTTTCCGCTCATGTACACCACCACCCTGCTGGCCGGCGAGCGCTCCGGCAACCTGCTTGAAGTGCTTGAGCGCTACGTCACCTTCCAGCGCATCTCGCTCACCTTTCGCAAAAAGCTCATCACCTCGCTCATTTATCCCACCGTGCTGCTGGTGCTGGTCACCGCGCTGGTGTTTTTCATGTTTGCCTACGTCGTGCCGCAGTTTGCCGCGCTCTATGACCAGCTAGGCTCCAAGCTCCCGGCCATGACCGTCTACCTGCTCGACTCCAGCAAGTGGCTCAACCGCAACTTCCTCTGGATCATGCTGGTCATCGCGCTGGCAGCGGGCTCTTTCTATCGCTTCTCCACCACCGATCGCGGCAAAGACGTCATCGATGGCGTGCGCGTCCGCCTGCCCATCTTCGGAATGATCTGGCTCAAATACCAGGTGGCGCTGTTTGCCCGCACTCTGTCTACGCTGCTCACCGGCGGATTGCCGCTCGTTCCGTCCCTTGAAACTGCCGCGCGCTCCATCTCTTCCCGCCGCGTTTCACGGGCGGTGTTGTCGTCAATCTCCACCGTGCGCGAAGGCAAGAGCCTGGCCGAGGCGCTCACCGGCACCGGCGTATTCCCCGAGCTGGCGGCGGAGATGATCACCGTCGGCGAGCAGACCGGCGCCCTGCCCCAAATGCTCAACTCCGTTTCTGAATTCTTCGAAGAAGACGTGGCCACCGCACTTACCGCCTCGCTGGCGCTGATTGAGCCCGCAATTCTCATCGTCATGGGCGTTGTGGTGGTCTTCATTCTCATCTCGCTTTATCTGCCCATCTTCTCGCTGGGCGCAGCTGGCGGCGGAGCAGGAGGCTAAATGGCAACCACACTCGCAGTTCCAATTCCTTCCGGGCAGGACGACCGCGCCAACGCCGAGGCTCTGGCAAAACGCTATCATGCCGAATTCGTCGACCTCAAAAACTTCAAAATCCAGCACGACCTGTTGCGCACCGTCCCAGTCGAGCTGATGTTCCGCTACAACTTCGTGCCCATAGAACAAAGACAAGACGCGTTGGTGATCGCCGTAAGCGACCCCTCGCGGCTCATGATTCTCGATGAAATCGCCGGCCTGCTCGCACACCGCATCATTCCCCGCGTTGCCACCCTCTCGCAGATCACCGATCTGCTCAAGAAAACCGAGCAGTCGCAGCGCGTACTCGACGAAGCAAGCGAAGGCCTCACTTTCGACGTACTCACCGGCGACGAGAACTCCGACGAAAACATCTCCATCGAAAAGCTCACCAGCGAAGAAGACATCAGCCCCATCATTCGCCTGGTGGACACGACCATCTTCACCGCCCTCGAGCGGCGCGCTTCCGATATTCACATTGAAACCAATGACGACTCGGTCGTCGTAAAGTACCGCATCGACGGCGTGCTCCAGATGGCTCTGGCCCCCATCGCCCGCGAGCATCACTCCACCATCCTCAGCCGCATCAAGATCATGAGCGAACTCGACATTGCCGAGCGACGCGTCCCCCAGGACGGTCGTTTCCGCGTCCGCTACAAGGGCCGCCTCATCGATTTCCGCGTCAGCATCATGCCCACAGTCCACGGCGAAAACGCCGTGCTGCGTGTGTTGGATAAAGAGTCGATGAGCGAGAAATTTCGCAACCTCACGCTCGATGTGGTCGGCTTTGGCGAAGACGATCTGCGCCGCTTCCGCCGCTACATCCGCGAGCCCTACGGCATGGTGCTGGTCACCGGCCCCACCGGCTCCGGAAAAACCACCACCCTCTACGCCGCGCTCAACGAGATCAAGAGCGACGAAGACAAAATCATCACCATCGAAGACCCGGTCGAATATCAGATTCGCGGCATCACGCAGATTCCCGTCAACGAGAAAAAGGGCCTCACCTTCGCCCGCGGCCTGCGCTCCATTCTGCGTCACGATCCCGACAAAATCCTGGTCGGCGAAATCCGCGACAACGAGACCGCGCAAATCGCCATCAACTCCGCCCTCACCGGCCACCTTGTCTTCACCACCGTCCACGCCAACAACGTGGTGGACGTGATTGGCCGCTTTCAGAATATGGGCGTCGAGGCTTACAACTTCGTCTCCGCGCTCAACTGCATCCTTGCCCAGCGCCTGGTCCGCACCATCTGCGAGCACTGCATCCACACAGTCAGCTACGAAGACAGCGTACTGATCACCGCGGGCCTTGAGCCCGACGAGTGGCGCGGCTTCGGGTTCCGGGAAGGTGCGGGCTGCATCGAGTGCGGCGGAACAGGCTTCCGCGGACGAACCGCGATTCACGAGTTGCTGGACCTGACCGACCCCATCCGCGAAATCATTCTGGAAAAGAAGCCCACCTCCGAAATTCGCAAGCTGGCCCGCAGGGAGGGTATGACTTTTCTGCGCGAGTCGGCACTCGACCGCGTTCGCCGCGGCCTCACCACGCTCAAGGAAATCAACAAGGTTACGTTCATCGAGGCTACGCGATGAGAAGACCTTTCCAACTCGCAACCCGCAAGAGCTTCGTATCAGGGCATGACTCCCAAGGCTTCGTATCAGGGCATGACTCCCAAGGCTTCGTATCAGGGCATGACTTCAGTCATGCCGCACAATCCGCCAAATTGATGTTGGGCTTTAGCCCCCGCAAATCTTTCACCGCGCCCCCACCACCATCCCCTTTCGCTCACGACGGAGTCCGACGCACGTGAAATACATCCTCAACAAGGCGCAGATCAAAACTCAGCCCGGCGGCCGTCCACCTGCTGCCATCGAGATCACGCTCGGCGGTGTCCTCGCTGCAGCTATCCCCGCGCCCGGACAGCCCGCTATCTATGCCTTTCAGCCGCTCGCGCCCGGCGCCCTGCTGCCCGGCATCGGTGAGCCGAATCTGCGCGCGGCCGAGGCCATCTCTGCCGCAATTCGCGCCGCCCTCGACCAGGTTTCCCCCCGCACCCGTTCCGTCACCGTAATCATTCCCGACACCGTCGTCCGGGTCTTCGTGCTTGACTTCGATTCCCTCCCCCCCAAGCCCGCCGACGCCTATCCCGTCCTCCGTTTCCGCCTGCGCAAAATGGTCCCCTTCGATGTCGAACACGCCGGCCTCAGCTACCAGGTGCTCACCGAGAAAAAGGACGAAATCAAGGTCCTGGCCGCCGTCATTCCCGGCGCAATTCTGGCCGAATACGAGGGCGCGGTCCGCGCTGCCGGCTACGAGCCCGGCGCTGTGCTGCCCTCCAGCCTCGCAGCCCTTGAGGCCGTCGGCGCCGGCGACTCAGCCAACGGCATGCAAGCCGTACTCATCGCCAACCTCAGCCCGGTCGCGCTCACCACCTCCATCACCTCCGGCCATGACCTGCTGCTCTATCGCACCCTCGACCTGCCCGAAGACCCCGCAGCGCATATTGAAGAAGTACGTCGCGGAGTCGCCGTGGCAGCCGCCTATTACGAAGACAAACTCGATGCCCCGCCCTTGCTGCTCCACTTCGCCGGCAGCCTCGGCACAGGGGAGCCGGGCGCGGAGGGCCTTACCAACTGGCTCGACGGCTTCGAGCTTTCGGTCGTCGAACTCGCGCCGCGCCCAGCCACCGGCGCAGCCAGTTCTCTCGGCACAGCCAGCATCGCCGCCGTCAGCGGCGCTTTGGCGGGGGTCCGCTAGCCATGAGAGTCACCCTCAATCTCGCCACCCGCCCCTTTGCCGACCTCGGCCCGGCCATCAAGCGCCTGCGCATCGCCATGGGCGTGCTGGCGCTGCTCGGCGTCCTTCTCGGCATCGGCTTGCACGCCATCCATCGCGAGGCGGAAGCGGCCCGCGCCCACGACCACTCGCTCGACGGCCAAATCGCCCAGATCACCCAGGAACAGAGGTCTGACCGGGCGCTGATGAACCGCCCAGACAACGTTGAGTTGCTCAAGCAGGCCGCGGTGCTCAATCAGCTCATAGACGAAAAAGCCTTCAGTTGGACGCTGGCCATGGAGGACCTGGAAACAGTTTTGCCCGGCGGCGTGCAGGTCACTGCCCTGGAACCAGCGCGGCAAAAGGACGGCCACATCTCCGTAAAGCTGCGTGTAGTCGGACCCCGAGACCGAGCCGTTGACCTGGTGCGCAATCTCGAGCACTCCAAACGTTTTCTGCTCCCCCGCATCGTGGGTGAAAATGCTGAAAACACTGACAAGCCAGGGGCACGCATTGAGCCGGTCAGCGCCGCCGACCGGGTAGACTTCGACCTCCTCGCCGAGTACAACCCGGCCCCGCTGGAAGAACGCAAGACAGCCCGGCGGGTGGAACTGAAACTGGCCGACTCGATCCACCATCCGGCAGCCACCGCGCGGCCCCTTCAGCCTTTGCCGCTGCCCACTCCCGGAGCCGAGCGCGTACCCTACAAAGGCCCCCCGAACCCGATCAACCCGCGCCCGTTACCCCAGGCGATGAAGCTGCCCCCCGGCAACCCTTCGGTTGGCAACCCTTCCCGTGGAAACCCTTCCCGTGGCAACCCGTCGCTTGGCAATCCTTCAGTTGGCAACCCGTCCCCAGGGATCTCAAGCAGCAAAGCTCCCAACCCAACGCCCGGAGGTCCCAAGTGAACACCAAACCGGAATCCCTCTGGCGCGAACGCCTCACCTCTCCGCTCACTTGGCACTATCTCGGCTTCGCACTCCTGCTGGCCCTGGTCATCACCCTTTCCGTCCGTCTCGGGCTTGACTGGATGGCCACCAACGGCCGATCCACAGACGCCCTGGCCGGCAAGCAGGTGGAAATGAAGACCCTGGAGTTGCAGACCGCACCCCTGCGCGGCCTCGACAAGCGCATCGATGCCTCGCGCACCCAGATTCAGGACTTCTACAAGAAGCGCATCCCGCCCAACTACTCGTCCATTCTGATGCGGGTCGGTGATTTACAGGTCAAGTCCGGCGTTCGCCTCTCCCGCGTCCAATACACGCAGGGCAAACCCGGCGCCGATCTCACTGAAATCTCGCTGGATGCCATCATCAGCGGTTCCTACCCCGACATCATGCGCTTTGTAAACTCCCTGGAGCGCGACCAAACCTTCTTCGTGGTCCGCGGCATGGGCCTCTCCGGCCAGCAGGGCGGCCTCGTCAATCTCCGCCTGCGTGTCTCCACCTGGCTGCGCCCGGCTGACGCCGCTGACGCCAATCTTCCAGCCACCCCCGAACCCGGCGACGACAACGCGAAGCCCTCTTCGGACAATGCCGGCAAGGAGGGTGAGTAACATGGCAATCCCTCTCGGCACTGAAAACAAGCGTCAGGTCTACATTGTCATCGGACTGTTTGCGGTCATCCTGATCGCCGGAATCTATGAGCTTTATGGCTATCTCGGCGGCCCCTCCGCACCCACTCCGCCCAAGACCACTGCCGCTCAAACTTCGCCAGCGCCCAGGGCCGTGGCCATCTCCAGCAGCCAGCACGCACAAGGCCCTGAAGCCGAAAAGCTCGCCAACCTTGGCCTCGACCCCACCGTCCACTTTGACCGGCTGGCGCAAAGCGAAGACGTCGAGTACGCCGGCACCGGCAGAAACATCTTCTCCGCTGAGTCCGCGCCCATGCCGGTCCCGGAAACTCCCCTCACCAACGGGCGCAACACCCAGGCCGCGGTCAACCTTCCTCCGCCCGTTCCTGAGGCGCCCAAAGCTCCGCCCATCGACCTGAAATACTTCGGCTACACCCAAGCGCGCGATAGGTCGATGAAGGCCTTCCTCTCCCGCGGCGACGACATCTTCATGGCCAAATCCGGAGACATCGTGGACCACCGTTACAAGGTGGGCACCATCCAGCCGGGCAGCATTCAAATCACCGACCTCAGTTACAACAACACGCAGACGCTGTCCGTTGCAGCCAACTAGTCCTCAACACCAAACATGAATGTGATTTCGCCAACTCGCCGCGCTCCCAGCCCCTCTGAAGATGGCTATATCCTGGTTTGGGTCGTCTTCATGCTCGCACTCCTCATGATTGCCATGATGGTCGCCGCTCCCAAAATCGCCAAATCCATCCAGCGCGACCGCGAAGTCGAGACCATGCACCGCGGCAAGCAATACGCGCGCGCCGTAAAGCTCTACTACAAGAAATTCGGCCGCTATCCCCCCAACGTGGACGCGCTCGTAAAGACCAACGAGATTCGCTTTCTGCGCAAAAAATACCTCGACCCCATGACCGGCAAGGACGACTGGAAGCCGATTCCCGTGGGACAGAACAAGACGCAGTCGATGGGCTTCTTCGGCCAGCCCATTGCCGGCTCCTCCATCGGCGGCATTGGCCCCTCGGGCGGCAACGGCCTCAACGGAATTGGCGGTACTGGCATCGGCGGCTCCAACAACGGCGGACTCGGGAACAACGGTGCGCTCGGAGCCACCGGCACCACAGACAACGGCTCATCGAACGGATCGACTGACTCTTCTGGCAGCGGCACCGACGGTACCGGCCAGAACGGCGGCACCGGAACAGGCACACCAGGATCAGGCACACCAGGCTCCGGTACCGGCTCAACCTTTGGCGGCAACGGCCAGACCTTCGGCGGCATCGGCATCATGGGCTTCAAGCCGGGAAGCCCCAAGCAGTCCATCCTGGTCTACAAAAAGAAAAGCCACTACAACGAGTGGGAGTTCTTCTATGACCCCATCGCCGAACAAATGATGATGCAGGGTGCCGGCGCACTGGGCGGATCAACAGGCCTCGCCGGATCCAATGGAACGAGCGGCGCCGGTGGCATCGGCAGTCCCGGTGCGCCTCAGCAAGGTCCAGGGACAAATCCCGGCAGCCCAAATCCCGGCGGACCAGCAGGAATCACACCGCAGCAATAGACCGCGATCCTCTTTCCTTCTACCAGCCCCCGTTCATTCCGAGCCCACAAACGCAGCAAGGCCCGTCCCTCACTGGGGAGACGGGCCTTGCTGCGAAAACCAACTGCGAGCGCTTAAACGCTGAACGAGGAACCGCACCCGCAGGTCGACTTCACCTGGGGATTCTCAAACTTGAAACCCGCCGCTTCCAGCGTTTCCACGTAGTCCACGATGCAGCCGTTCAGATACATCAGTGAAGTGGCGTCAACAAATACCTTCATGTCGTCAAAGCTGAAAACCTTGTCCATCATGCCGCTCTGGTTCTCAAAAGCCATGGAGTACTGGAAGCCTGAGCATCCGCCGCCGACCACACCGATGCGCAGACCTGCGGGCAATGGATCCTGTGTGGCCATAATCTCGCGCACTTTGGCGATGGCCTGAGGGGTCAGGTGGAGGGGCGCCTTCTTTTCGGTTTCCTGTGCGGGTGCGACGGTTGCTGTGGCCATGTTTGTCCTCTCAAACTTCTGAATTGCTGCCGTTATCCTTCAACTCTACCTGCTTCATGGGCCGGGATACAAGTCCCAATCGCGCTACCATCCCATTGGATGCGACCCAAATCAATAAAGTCGCAGCATTGCCAACACTCCTCGCGCACCCCGGATATGCTCCCCGCAAGGGCAAAAAAGGCCAATTCAACATAAAAACAGGGGCTGTGACACAGGGCAAGCGCATTTGAAAATCGATCGAACCACTGAATGTGCCTTCAGGCAGGCCTGCAACCCGATCCCCCATACCCCATCCAAAAAAAAAGCAAGCCCCTCCCCCGACTGACTTTGGCTAACCTACCTAAATCCAACAACTTCCACCCAAACCATATTTGCAGGCTATTCACCCCTTTTGGCGCACAATCCTTGTAGGGGTGTTTCTCATGCCAAAATCGTCCAGCAAAGCGCACCCTCGCCAATTCCATCGCCCCGCCTTTGCCCCTGTTTTCCGATCCCTGATCCCTGTTTTTCCGGCCTTCAAACCCCCAAAAACGCTGAGACCCCACCCCCCCCACCCAAATTCGTCAAAAAATCGAAGGCAGAATCCGCTTAACTGATTCCGATTCAATGAGTTACAAAAATCGCCTGTTTACCTATCGGTAAACACAAACCCCCATTTTCAGGCAAAAAAACGCCAAAAACACCATCGAAACTGGCACTTTAGAGCAAAAAATGGCACTT
>Ga0302275_10000541_pt1 | contig 42613 bp, 30 predicted proteins | sample III_Bog_N2_2_FD_200229 | JGI IMG/M metagenome (GOLD analysis project Ga0302275, IMG submission 200229) | Peat permafrost microbial communities from Stordalen Mire near Abisko, Sweden - III_Bog_N2_2 | ecosystem: Environmental > Terrestrial > Soil > Wetlands > Peat | place: Sweden: Abisko... | reverse complement strand
GCCCCTTGCTTTACTGGCTGCTTTACGAGAAGCTCTTTCCGTTCTTTCACCCGTTCCGCATCTTCCGCTACCTCACGTTCCGGACTGCCTTCGCCTCGCTCACGGCACTGCTGATCGCGCTGTTCATTGGGCCCTGGGTGATCCAGAAGCTGCGCGAGTTCCAGATCGGCCAGTATGTGCGCGACGACGGCCCGCAGTCGCACCTGAAGAAGTCCGGCACTCCGACCATGGGCGGCATACTTATCATCATTGCGATTTTGCTGCCCACGGTGCTCTGGTCCGACCCCGCCAATCCCTTTGTCTGGATCACCGTCTTCTCGACGCTGGCCTTTGGCGCCATTGGATTCGCTGACGACTACATCAAGGTCGTGCAGAAGCGCAGCCTCGGATTGACGGCGCGGGCCAAACTGCTTTACCAGGGGCTGGCCGGCTTCGCCGTGGCGGCTGCCCTGGTCCTTCTTCAGCAGTTCAAGCTCTTTTCAACGCAGTTGACCGTGCCATTCCTCAAGAGCTGGCGTCCCGACCTGCAATGGCATTGGCTTGGTTCCATCCCCCACATGGGTCTGCTGGCCTTTCTCCCGTTCGTTGCTTTTGTCATCTTTGTGCTGATGGGTTCGTCCAACGCCGTTAACCTGACCGACGGGCTCGACGGGCTGGCCATCGGCTGCACCATCATTGCCGCCGGCGCCCTGGCCGTGCTCACCTATGTCAGCGGCCACGTGGTCTTTGCCGAGTACCTTGAACTTCAGCGCATGCCCATGGTCGGCGAGCTGACCGTCTTCTGCGGCTCCATGGTCGGCGCCTCCATCGGTTTTCTCTGGTACAACGCCCACCCGGCGGAGATCTTCATGGGCGACGTGGGTTCGCTGGCCCTGGGCGGGGCCATCGGCACGGTCGCCATCATCATCCGCCAGGAGCTGCTGCTGCCCTTCATCGGCGGCATCTTCATCATTGAGGCGGGTTCCGTCATTCTTCAGGTGGGCAGCTATAAGCTGCGCAACAAGAAGCGTATCTTCAAGATGGCCCCGCTGCACCATCATTTCGAGCAGTTGGGTTGGCAGGAGTCCAAGGTCATCGCCCGTTTCTGGATCGGCGCGCTGGTGTTTGCATTGTTTGCACTCACCACGCTGAAACTGCGCTAGACAAGGCCCGCGCGGTGCACAATGAGTTTAGGAGCCTTTGCACGAGCCGTTGTCTTGAAAGGGCACGGCTTTAGTCGTGCCGCAACAGGCCCCAAAGCAGCTTCGGCTTTAGCCGCCGAGGGAATGTAACGAATAAAAGAGACATCCCTCAGGGGCTAAAGCCCGACTTTGTATTGATTGCGATCTTTCGGCACGACTGAAGTCGTGCCCTTTCAAAACGATTTCTTGAGGATAGTTCGTATGTTGGAGCTTAAAAACAAAAAGGTTCTCGTCGTAGGACTGGGCAAGTCCGGCCTGGCGGCGGCTCTGTTTCTGCGTCGGCGCGGGGCGCAGGTGACGGTCTCTGATGTGCGCTCGGCCGAAGCGCTGGCCAAGGAGATTCCCGCCCTGATCGAAGAGGGCATTATGGTGGAGGCCGGCGGCCACGGGCTGCTGACCTTCCGGCGGCAGGATCTGATCGTGGTCAGCCCCGGCGTGCCGCTGGACACTCCCGAGCTGGCGCAGGTGAAGAGCTTTGGCCTGCCGGTCATCGGCGAACTGGAGCTGGCCGCGCGCTTCCTCAAGGGCAAGATGCTGGCCGTTACCGGCTCCAACGGCAAGACCACGACGACCACGCTGCTGGGCGAAATCCTTACGGCTGCCGGTTTGCCCACCCTCGTCGGCGGCAACATCGGCGTTCCGGTGGTGGCCCTGATCGACCAAAGCACCGACCAGACCTGGTCGGTCCTCGAGGTCTCCAGCTTCCAGCTTGAAAGCACCGACGAGTTCCATCCCGCCATTGCCGTCATCCTCAACATCACCCCGGACCACCTGGACCGTCACGGCAGCTTTGAAAACTATGCCGCGGCGAAGGAACGCATCTCTGCCCGGCAGAGCGCCGAAGACAGCCTGGTGCTGAATGCCGACAATCCGCGAGCCGCGGAGGCCGCCAACCGCTCGGCGGCAAGAGTTTACTGGTTCTCGATTGAGCACCCGGTTCCGCGCGGAGCCTGGCTTGAGCAAGGGTCTGTCGTCTATCGTTCTGCCGAAGATGCCGCCACGGAAAACGTAATGCCGCTGCGCGGAATTCCGCTGAAGGGCGCGCATAACATCGAGAATGTGCTGGCCGCAGTGGTTGCCGCGCGCCTGGCCGGGGTTCCGGTCGAGGCCATTCGCAGCGCCATCGAAAGCTTCCAGGCCGTCGAGCATCGCCTGGAATACGTGGCCACCCGCAAAGGCGTCGAGTTCTACAACGACTCCAAGGCCACCAACGTGGATGCCACCGCCAAAGCCATTGCCGCCTTCTCCGGCGGCATTCACCTGATTCTGGGCGGCAAGGACAAGAACTCCGACTATACCCAACTCGCCGAGCTGCTGCGCGAGCGGGTCAGCGCCGTCTACACCATCGGCTCGGCAGCGGAAAAGATCGAGTCGCACCTGCGCGGCGTGGTCTCCATCCACTCCTGCGAGACCCTGGACAAGGCGGTCCAGGTCGCCGCCTCGGCCGCGCGTCCCCGCGAGGTGGTTCTGCTGGCTCCGGCCTGCTCCAGCTTTGACCAGTTCGAGAACTATGAGCACCGGGGCCGGGTCTTCAAGCAACTGGTCAAGGAAATGCAGGACTGACAAGCATGGCAAAGCGCATCGGTGGAGACAAGTGGCTCTTCTTCGCTACCCTGCTGTTGGTGGTGGTGGGGCTGGCGATGGTCTTTTCCGCTTCGGCTGTCGTGGCCCAGGAGCGCTATCACTCCGAGTTCACGTTTGTCGGCAAGCAGGCCGGATGGGCGCTGGCCGGTTTGCTGGCTTTGGCGGTCCTGTCGCGGGTCGACTACAACATCTATAAGTCTCCGCGCTTCATCTACACCGTTCTCTCGGTGACCATCTTGCTGCTGGTGCTGGTTTTCTTCATGCCCGGCTCGCACAATACCCATCGCTGGATTCGCTTTGGCAGTTTCTTCACCCTTCAGCCCTCGGAGATTGCCAAACCGGTGCTGGTGATCTTTCTGGCCTGGTTTCTCTCCACCAGGCTCGACCAGATGGGTGAATGGAAGAGCACGCTGCTGCGCGCCGCCACGATTCCTGCGGCCTTCATTGTGCTCATTGTCGCCGAGCCCGATCTGGGCACCGCGCTGGTGCTGGGCGGCGTGAGCGCCCTGATTTTTTTCCTGGCGGGAATCAAGTGGAGATACCTGGTTGCCGGCCTCTGCGTCGCTCTGCCTTTTCTGGCGGCGCTGCTCATCTTCGTTCCGTGGCGCCTGAAGCGCATTCTGACCTTCCTCCATCCCAATTGCGACGCCAAGGAGATCCCGGCCGCCAGCTATCACGTCTGCCAGTCGCTGATCGCCGTCGGCACCGGCGGCGTCACCGGCCGCGGCTACATGGAAGGCGTGCAGAAGCTCTTTTTCCTGCCCGAGGCGCACACCGACTTCATCTACGCCAACATCGCCGAGGAGCTGGGCCTCATCGGCGCTTTCATCATCCTTGCGCTCTTTGTGGTCTTCGGCTACCGCGGCCTGCGCACGGCGTTTCGCGTTCAGGATCCTTTTGGGCGGCTGGTTGCTTTCGGCATCACGACCATGATCCTGGTGCAGGCTTTTTTCAACATCAGCGTGGTCGTTGCCCTGCTGCCCACCAAGGGCATTCCGCTGCCGCTGATCTCCTCGGGCGGAACTTCGGTGTGCGTGACGCTGGCTTCCATCGGCGTGTTGCTTAACATTAGCCGCAAGGCCGATTGAGAAGCAGGGAACAGGGAATAGGGACTAGGGACTAGGGACTAGGGAATAGGGACTCGTTACGGAGAGGCGGAACTGGACTATGTTTGGAATCACCTTGGAGGATCTCAGAAAATCCATGGGGTGGGTTTTCGGCGTCTCCGCTCTGATGTGCATCTGGAAATTCTGTAGTTTCATTTCGTGGCTGTTTGATATTGGCTATGATTTCCTGCAACTTCGCAGCTTTGTTCTTGCTTACTTTCCGGTATTGGCCATGATCAACGCCATGGCCTGGTGGAGCATCTGGAAGGACAAGCGCTGGGCGAGAGGCTGGGCAATTGCCGCCAGCCTGGTCTGCATCGAGCTTCCCGTGCGGAGAATCATCTCCTTCCATCGATCGCCCTGGGGCGACCTCGGAGGCCTGGTGGTCATCGGAGTCGCATGCCTGATCGCCTTCGCGTGGCCCTCCCCAATGAAGCCCGCGGCCAGCACCCCCAAGCCGGAAGTGAAAGCCTCCTGAAAGGTAATAACTTGGGGAATCTGCGCGTACTTATCGCCGGCGGCGGCACCGGGGGGCACATCATTCCGGCGCTGGCCGTGGCGCGCGAACTGGTCGAGCGGCACGGGGCCGAGGTGCTGTTTGTGGGCACGGCGCGGGGCATGGAGACGCGCCTTGTTCCCGAGGCCGGCTTTAAGCTGGCGCTGGTCGAGGTTGGCCAGCTCAAGAACGTATCGCTGATGACGCGGCTGCGCACACTCATGGATCTGCCGCGCTCGATCTTCGCCTGCCGGCGGCTGATTCGCGAGTTCCGGCCCCATGTCGTCTTCGGCGTCGGCGGATACGCCTCCGGCCCGGCGATGGCGGCGGCGCTCTGGGTCAAAGTGCCCGCCATGGCCTTCGAGCCCAACGCCATGCCGGGGCTGGCCAACCGGCTGGTGGGCAAACGGGTCCAGGCTGCCGCGGTCAACTTTCGCTCGGCGGCGAAGTGGTTCAACAACTGCGAGGTCACGGGCATTCCGGTGCGCCCGGAGTTCTTTACGCTCCAGCCGCCCACGGCTCCCAATCCTCATCTGCTGATCTTTGGCGGCTCGCAGGGCGCGCACATCTTCAATACTCATTTGCCTCAGATGATCACGGCGCTTCTCGATGCGGTTCCGGGCCTGACGGTGCTGCACCAGAGCGGGGTTCGCCACGCTGATTCGACCCAGGCGGCCTATGCGGCGAGCGGCGCAGATCCGGCGCGCTGGCAGGTGAGGGCGTTTCTCGACGATATGCCCGCCCGCTTTGCCCAGGCCAGCCTGGCGATGGCGCGCAGCGGAGCCTCCACTGTGGCTGAACTGGCTGCCGCCGGCAAGCCCAGCCTCCTGGTGCCCTTTGCCGCCGCCGCCGACAACCACCAGCTCCGCAACGCCGAGGAGATGGTGAAGGCCGGCGCAGCCGTCCTGCTCGATGAGCAGGATCTCGATCTGCCGGGAAGGCTGCTGACGGCCCTCACCAGCCTGCTGGCCAGCCCGGAGCGGCTGACTGAGATGGCGACCGCGGCTCGCACCCAGGCTCATCCAGATGCCGCCGAGCGCATCGCCGGCCGCCTGGTTGCGCTGGCGATCCCGCAATCATCGAGGTGATGAAAGCCAAGTTTTCGGCCCTCGCCGCGTTCTTTCGTCGCAGGCGGCGCCACGAGATGCACCCTCTTTCGTGCAAATGTACCCTATTTCGAACAAATTCCGGAAAAGTATGAGCCGCAAGTAACACATAATAAATTGGTTGCATGGTAGAAGGCGAACAGAAGGAGAATGGACCTCGTGGAATTTTGGCGAAGACGGTGGACGGTGGACCCGGAACAGTGACCAGTGATGGGCCCGCGGCTCTGGGGACTGTTCATGTTTCTATTCTGCGCCAACGGAAGATAATAATATGCAAATCACCGCGCATAATCTGGTGCGGAAGGAAGACGCGACCAAGGTATTTGTCCTATCGGTGTCGAGTGCGGCGTGGACCGGGAGGTCCACGCTACAGCCGGCCGGGAGGCCGGCGCTACAGTTTCATGCCGCATGAGCCGGCGCTACAGTTTCATGCCGCATGGGTCGGCGAAGAGCGAAAAAAGGCCCGCCTGCCGAAGCAGACGGGCTTTTCCAAGAGAAACCAGAGCACTTACCGGTGTCCGCCGCCGCCGTGTCCGCCGCCGCCACCATGGAAGCCTCCGCCACCCATATGGCCTCCGCCGCCACCGCGATAGCCGCCGCCACCAACGTGCCCGCCGCCACCCACACGGCCGCCGCTATATCCGCCTCTGCCAGCCGCAAACCCGCGGGCTCCGCCGCCATAGGCGCGCGCTCCACCTGCGTAGCCTGGGCGGCCAACGACTCTGCCGCCATAAGCTCCCCGGCCCGCATAGGCGCCACGTCCGCCGTAACCGTATCCGCGTCCACCATAGCCGACGCGTCCGCCGTAGCCGCCGCGATAGCCGTATCCGCCGCGGCCCCAGCCCCTGTGGTACCACGGGCCGGCACCGATGAAGTACCCGCCGTAAAACCAATCCGGTCCGTAGAAGCCGTAAGGGGCGCAAGCATAGGGATAATAAGCGTAATAGCCCCAATCGCAGACCGGTGGGCCATAGTCTACCGGGGCGGGAACCACCGCCGGGCCGACTCCAACATCCTCCGCCGGAGCTTGATCCACCGCATCCTGGGCGATTGCCGTTGCCGCGAAGGGCAGAGTCAGCAACATTCCACACACAACCAGCCAATATTTCCGCATAAGATCCTCCTGGTGCTCCTCGTGCCGCCCAGTCCCGCTTCGTTCGGACCGGGGATCCGGAGACTACCTCCGTCCTCAGCACTGCCGGTCTTTGGGTTTCTCTTCCCAACCGGCTCCTGTACTCTCAGACAACAATCCGCCGGTAAAGTTGCGGTCGCGCCTCAAGAAAGATTCGCGGGGTTGCACGAAAGGCCGCTCTCCGGCCATTTAGTCAAAATGGAGTGACCGGTCCAATGCGCTGACCGTGGATTAGGCTGTGATTCAGGACAGAAACACAGTTCAGAGCCACAAGCGGAGAGGAACCGGTCACTCCATTCTGACTAATCCGGCAAAACGGCCATTCCAAGCCAATCCAAGTCCAGAAGCCGGCAGAGCCCCGCCGCAAGCCTTCAATTGGCCAGCACCGCCCGGTACCGCACTTTGCTCTTCTTCACCTTGTCGATGGCGGCGTTGGCCTGCGACATCGGGAATAACTCGGTCTTGGCCTTGACGCCGTGCCGCGCCGCCACGTCCAGCATCTCCTTGATCCGGTAGGGACTTCCGGTCGGGTTGCCGCTGATGGAGCGGAGGCCGGAGATGAGCGGAAAGGCGTGAACGCTTACCGGCGAAGGAGGAACACCGACAAAGCAGAGCGTCCCGGTAGGCCGAAGCGTCTGCAAGTAGACTCCCCAGTCCTGGTCGGCGTTAATGGTGCTCAAAACAAAATCCATTGTGCCGGCCACTTCCTTCATGGCTTTGGACTCACGGCTGTTCACAAAACTGTGCGCCCCCAGCGCGCGCGCATCTTCTTCCTTTGCCGCCGAGGTGGAGAAGGCCGTCACGTGCGCTCCGAAGACCCGGGCAAACTGGATGGCCAGGTGTCCCAGCCCGCCGATGCCCACAATGCCCACCCGCGACGACGGGTTGACGCCATGGGTGCGCAGGGGATTATAGACCGTAATGCCGCCGCAGAAAAGAGGAGCCGCCGACTCGCTCTCAAGCGCGTCGGGAATCGGAATCACGAAGCGGGCGTTGGCGCGCACGCGGTCGGCATAACCGCCGTTCCGGTGCACACAGGTTCCCTCGGAGGCTGGACAGAGATTCTCCATGCCCCTCGTGCACCACTCGCAAACCCCGCAGGAATTCGACTGCCAGCCGAGGCCCACGCGCTGGCCCACGGCCAGCGACAGCACTTCGGCTCCTACCGCTGCCACCTTGCCCACAACCTCGTGGCCGGGGATGAACGGATACTGGCTGATTCCCCAGTCGTTCGCGATCAGGTGCAGGTCGCTGTGGCAGACGCCGCAGTGGGTGATCGCGATCTCAACCTCCCTCGGGCCCAGTTCGCCGGGGTCGTACTTGAACGACAACAATTCAGCGCCCGCCGCGTGTGCTGCAAGTCCTTGAATTTGGCTCATAATCAGTCCGAATCCTTGCTGGGAGAGAGAAGATGGCAGAGAAAAACGCCGCAGGCATCCGCCTGCACAGGGATAATCGGTGACTCCCCCCGCCCCTAGTTTAACCCGCCGCCCGGCTCTATGTGGAGGTTAAGCAGTTGAAAACCGCCCAAGACCCCGCCCGCGGGCGCTTCGGCCTCCAACTCCGCCGACTCGCCGTTGAGGCTTGCATCCTGGGCGGCGCGCAGCGGTTCGAGCACATTCGCCACTGAAAGCGGAAGACTTAAGAGAGTCTGGCCCTCCATTCCGGCTTGCGTCTCCGGCACCAGCAGGCTGACGTAGATGCGGTCTGCCGCGTGCTGATGCCGCGCCTGGGCCAAAACTGTCTCCAGATCAGGGGCATGGTTCTGTTGTCGCGGCTGATTGAGCGTTCGGTCGAGCGTCCCGGCATCCGAGACAAGCAGGCGCAGGTTGCCCGTCTCCAGCCGTGCTGGCAGCTTCACGGCAATCCGAAGATTCCGCGCCGTCTGCTGCCACGGCCGCAGCGTCGCCTCCACCACCACCGTGTCGCCGGCATGAACAATGTTGTTTGAAACCAGGCGGGCCGCCTCCAACTCCACCTCCACATGATGCGGAACGGCCTCCACATCCAGATTGACCGCGCGCACCGCGCCGATGCGGGCGCCGTTCGAGTAAAGCCGCGCAAACTGCTCCCCAGCCAAAAGGGCGATCTGCATGGGCGCGGCCATCGACTCCCCGGCCGGAGCCCAAAAATCCAGGGGCGACGCCGGATAGCCGTCCATGTCGATACTTCCAGTCAGGTGATAGCTGGTCTCCGCCGTGATGTCGTTCGACTCCAGCAATGATTCATACAAAGAAACCAGAATCGCCTGCGGAGTGACCGATGGCATGTCCAGAACCTCGACGTTGACCTTGCGCTCCTCGCCATCCGGCTTGGCTGCGCCTCCCGACCCATGAACCCGGATATGCACGGGAATCATTCGCGCCCGAGCGCCGAAGATGCCGCGAATGGCTGCGTCGCGGTCCTCGTTGATGGCGCCAATGGTCGCCCCTGTATTCACAATTTTGAAGGCGTTCAGGGGCGAGGCTACTGTCGTGACCACCTCAGTCGTAGTCATGGGCAGGGAGACCGGCCCGGCCTGCAAAATCGGGTGTCCGCAGGCCAGCAACTGCTTCGGATCGACGTAAGTCACCGTGCAGGTAGCGGCAATCTCCACATCGCCGCGCACCAGTTGCATGCTCACCGCCGACCCCGGCACGATGCTCGCAATCGCCGCGGCCGACGGCGCCGGCTCCGCATTGGAAGTGCCGCCCATCCCCCCGGCGGCAACGGATTCCAGCCCGGTTCCGGCCATCTTCCGCTGCCAGAGCCGGATCGCCTCGGGACGGAATCCGCTCATCACCAACGGCGTCTCCATGGCCTGCATTGTTTGCTGGTCCGGAACTTGCGGCAACTGATCACGGACCGCTATTCCCTGATCCCTGCTTTCTGACCCCTGATCCCTGACCCCTGACCCCTGATCCCTGACCCCTGACCCCTGATCCCTGACCCCTGACCCCTGATCCCTGACCCCTGACCCCTGTATTGGCAGATCCCGCACCTCCAGTATCTGTTCGATGGGCGTGATGCCGATGATGGGATCCCTCGTGAATTGTCCGATGCGGTAGGAGAGCGAGCCCAGCAGCCGGTTGCCGATGTAGACCGGGCTGCCGCTCATGCCTGCAACCACGCCGGTATATTCCGGCCGGGCGCCGTGCAGCTGGCCCAGAATCATGTCGTGGCCGGGGCCGCGCGCTCCGCGCAGCACGCCCAGAATCTCCACCTCCATGGGCTCTGGCTGGCTTCCGGTAAAGACCGTCCAGGCAGTGCCCGTCAGCCCGCGATGCACCTCGCTCAGCGGGAAGAATCCGCCGCTCATGGGTGGTCCGGCGAGCGGAGCGGCTTGCGCTGGCCCGGTCTGCGCAGGGGCGAGATGCACGGCCAGTCCCGCGCAGAGCGCGAGCGCGGCCAGGCTAAGGCAGGTCTTCTTCAGGGAAGTCTCCACCTTTACAAGATAACAGCGGGCCGGACGGTTGCCGCCTGGACGCTGGCGATGCGGCTGGTTACGAGGGTTTGAATACATCGCACATTGGGAACGGTGCTCTAAGAGCCTACCCCCAATTTGTAGCGCTGGTCTCCAGACCGGCTGTAATGGCGGCTTCCAAGCCGCCAGAGGCGGGGGTGCAGGTCTGGAGACCTGCACGACAGCCGCTCTGGAGAGCGGCGCTACAAAATTCGCAATTTACGGATAATTTCCAAGCCTTGCAATAGCAATTGAGGAAAGCAGGAGCGCGGTGAGCCCGAAGTGGCACTTCCCGCCACTTCTCTTTTGCGCGTTTCTCTGCAAACTTGATCCGTATGCCAGAATGGAAGCCATGGAGCTCTACGTTACGGTTGGCCCAGAGGGCGAGTTTGAGATTCCTGAGGCGTTTTGCAAGTCACTGGGGATCGTGGATGGAACCCGCATCGCGATGCAGATGGAGGGAGGTTGTTTGATTCTGACGCCAGAGAGGCCTCTTGCAGAGCAGCCCAGCGCCGAGCAACAGGGAAAATGAACCTAGATTCCAGGTGGTGTACGGAGTTTAACCAGCGCATTAAAGGCAAGAAAATAAAGGGGACTAGATGGAGAATCCCCACATCTTAAGCGGCTGGGAGAGAATCCCTTCTATGACCTTCGCCGGTTCGCGGAAGAGCCGGATGGTCTTCCTTGCCGCACCGAGGAGAAGCCTGCTCCCTGGCCCAGCGGCATCACAGCGAGGGCATCCTTCACGTAGAGGATTGTGACTCCGGGGTTGCGCAGGCTCTCGCCGGCAAGGAACTCTCCGAAGACTGCCGCGTGAGCCCTCAAATACTTGCGCAGCTCCTCCCGGATGCTGCCGCCCACGCCGCTTGATCCGTATCCATGGATGACCTCGACGCGCCCGCGATAGCCGCCGCGTACGCAGGAATTGTAAAAGCGGACAAACTCCCTGAGCGCCTCCGGGACGGTGAGGTTGTGCAGATCGATGGAGCGAAGGTCTCTCATTCCCCCAGACGCCGCCACGCCTGCTCGATATAACTGTCGGTCATGCCGGCGATGTAGTCGGCTACGGTGCGGGCCAGGCCTTCGGTGGGAATCTGCGCCTGGTGGTCCTCGGGCAACAGGCCGGGGTCGGCGATGAGGGCCGCAAACAATCCCTGAACAACCTCGGTGGCGTGGGCGTGGGCCTCCTCGATGCCGCGGGAGTAGTAGAGGTTGGCGTAAAGGAACTCCTTGGCGGCGGCGCGGGCGGCCTCCATCGGCGGGCTGAGCGCGGCCATCCGATTAGGTGCGCGGCGAATCTCTTGCAAGGTCGTCGCGCCGAGCGCCGCTGCCTGCCGGCGAATCTCCTGGATCAAATCCGTGACCAGGGCGTTGAGGATGCGCTTGAGTGTCTCGTAGGCAGCGAGTTTCGGTGGCGCGGCGGGATAATCCGCGAGCACGGCGTCGTGGAAGCCGCGGAAGAGGGCCACGCCCTCGCGCACCTGGCTCAGCGTGAGGATGCCCGAGTCGAGGCCGTCGTCCAGGTCGGCGGTCAGGTAGGCGATCTCGTCGGCCAGATCGATCAGTTGGGCCTCAAGGGGAGGGAACTGATCGAGAAAGTATTCGGCCAGTTCGGGGTGCGTTGCGGCAGAGTAGTCGTGGGAGTGCTTGACGATTCCTTCGCGCACGGCCAGGGTCAGGTTCAACCCGCGAAAGCCCGCGTAGCGCTCCTCAAACCAGGTGACGATGCGCAGGGCGTGCAGATTGTGGTCGAAGCCGAGACCGAAGCCGCGCAGGCACTCGTCGAGAGCTTTTTCGCCGGCGTGGCCAAAGGGCGGATGGCCAATGTCGTGGGCCAGCGCAAGCGCCTCGGCCAGTTCCACATTCAGCCCGAGCGCCCCGGCCACGGTGCGCGCGATCTGGGTGACCTCAAGGGTATGCGTGAGGCGGCTGCGAAAGTGGTCCGACGGGGCATCGGCGGCCAGGCGGGCGAAGACCTGGGTCTTGCCGGCCAGGCGGCGAAAGGCCCGCGCATGCAGGACGCGCGCGCCGTCACGGGCAAACGGCGTGCGATAAGGATGCGGCGGCTCAGCGTGCGCGCGGCGGACGAGTTCGCCGTCTCCGCGGACAGCAATCGCCGCGGGCAGCGCGTAGCCCGGCCTGGCGTCCGATATTGATCCGGTCGAACTCATGGGTTCAGGTTTCGTTATACCTCAACCGGGAAGCTCCCGCAGCGATGACAAATATGAATGCGAAAAAAAGGAGGTTGACCAGCGAACCGGTCAACCTCTAATTGTTGTGCGAGGAGTCCTTCAATTGGATTGTTCTCCGGCCCCCGCCTTTCAGTTTGCGGGGGCCGGAATATCGTTGTTCAGCGAATCAGGCCGTGCGGCCTACTTCGCCCGGTGAACGGCCTTCTTCTTGGCCGCGCCTGCTTTCCTGTGGGCAGCCCCCGCATGCACCCGTTTGCGCGGCGCTGCGTGCAGCGGCTTGCGCGGCTTCGCTTTCACCTCAGCGCTCACCGGCGTTGTTCCGGGCACATCGACTGAGAAGTTCGCTCCCGCGGGCACCAGGTAATCTTCCACCGTCTGCCCGTCGGTTGTGCTGGTCGCTACGCTGATCCGGGAAGAGTCAACGCCCTTCTCGGTCACCAGGTACTCCTTCGCATTGACGGCGCGCTCGGCTGCCAGGTCCACAACCTTCAAATGGCTGTTCCTTCTGGCGGCCGCGGCCTCCCTGGCGGTGCTGGCCTTTTCCTTGTCATCCGAAGTGCCCACCACAACCGCCTGGGCATCCGACTGCTTCTGCAGGTCAAGAGCTACCTCGTCGAGGCAGGCCTTGGCTTCGTTGTTCACGCGCGACGGACGCTCATTGTTGCCCACGAAGCTGATCGAGCACAGCGCCTGGGTGTGCGGAGTGGGAGGCACATACGGGGCCGTGATGGTCACGGTGTTGGACGTGTTGATGGTTGCCGTTGCGCTCTGGTTCTTGTCGTCGGTTGCCGTGCAGGTGATGGTCACCGGGCCGGTCGGCGCGCCCACCGAGGAGAAGATCGCCGTAGGCCCGTTGCCTTCGATCGTGCCCACCGAAGTGGTGTAGGTGTAAGTCAATGGACGGTTCTGCGGGCTGACCGCGACGGCCGTCACCGTAGCCGAATCGCCCGGCTTGATCGTCGTCGGGCTCACCGAGCAACTGATGGTCGGCGGCTCAAACTGCTTCACCGTGAAGCTGGCCGATGCGGTAGCCGATTCCCACGGCTTGAGGCCTTCCTTGCCGGGTCTGCCTTCCTTTACTCCGCAATTCACCGTGTAGGCTCCCGGCGCCAATGTGCCGGTGGCCACGGTGGCCGTCGGCGTGTTGCTGTTCACGCCAGCTCCCGACAGGCTGTAAATCACACTCATCTTCGGAAGCAGGTCGCCGGCCATCGCGGTTACAGTCACCGATTCGCCGGGGTAGACCGAGGCCGGGCTGGCAGAGCAGGCCAGCGTCACCGCCGGCGGCGGCGCGATCGTGCCAATGTGGTACACGACGCCCCCAGCCACGCGGATCCCCTCGAGGTTGGCAATGCCACCAGGCTGCCAGTGAACGACATCCGCGTAGTGCGGCGCTCCAAAATCAACATGCATGAACTCATAGTCGCCCTCGCCCCTGATGGCCCAATGAGGAGCGATCTCGCGGTCCAGGCCGCCGCCCACTGTGAACGTGTATCCCGGCGTGTAGTTCTGGTGGTCAGGACCTTCCAACTGGCCTGCGCCCCCGAGCGCATGTGCCCACGGCGTGATCCTGCTCCTTGTCTGTGTCCAACGGTAGACCAGGCCGCCCTGCACGGTTAAAATGGCGCTGTTGCTGTAGCAGCCTTCGCAGGTGACGTAGCGATCATGCTGACCCGAATCCATCTGCAAACCCCAGTGGTCATTGAAGTAGCGGGTTACGCTTTCAACGCTGCCGATCCTCTCGGCCTTGAAATCCACCGGGGTTTTTGCGCCGGTTGGGCTTGTGCCGTCGACGTGCGCGTTCGGCTCAAAGAAACTGTAGCCCGCGAAGATGTCCCACCTGGACGCAGAATCGCCGGCAGACGGCTTGGCGGCAGGTTTCGCCGAGTTCTGGGCGCCAAGAGCAAGGGGTATCGATATTACACATGCCAAGGCAAGAAACCGGCTGACAGATGTTGAGACACGGGAAAACATTCGTTTTTCCTCCACTCCACATTTGAACAGAAGTGCGAACAAAGCAGAGCAAGTACTTACATGGGATGTACCAAGAAAGCCAAGAGGCCGAGCCGCCTTCAGAACTTAGTCTTCAGGCGGTCCGCGAGGCAAGGCGTCACTGCCGCGCAGACTCGTCCGGGGTACCGGGAACCGCAATCAGGAGAGTGCTAAAATGCAGTATTGGTTCGGGATGAGCACAGCGATGCCCGAAAATGCGGCAGTGAGCAGATCAGCCTGGGAAGGCCTTCTTACCGGCGCAAGATCCACCGATCGTGAGCAACGTACTGGCAGCACGGCAAGGATGAGTTTCGACAACTGGAGCAGTCGGGTTGAGGGCGATATCTGAAGTTGCTTTCCCTCAGGGATCGATTTACTGATAGGCGACAGAAAGTGGTTCCACCCCGCGGGATCAGAGCTGATACCAATATGTCAAATACCAAGACGATCGCTCGGAACACCGGTTGGTACGGTATAGAAAACATCATAAACTTTGTTGTCGCGCTGTCGACCTCGATTGCGATCGCCCGCACTCTGGGCCCATCCAAGATGGGCTACATCGTCTATGTGTCATGGATCTCCGGGGTCGTGAGCATGCTGGGCGGAATGGGCATTCCTCAAACGACTCGGAAATACATGGCCGAGTTCTTAGGGAAGGGCGATCAGGGGACGGCCAGATATATCTATATCCGCACCATGCTGCTCCAGATCGTTCTGGCGACGGTTGCCACTGCCGGCATATTGACTTGGGTGCTGAGCGATGCCAGCGCAGAGTACAGACTTGCCGCGGTACTGCTTGTGCTGAGCATCTGGCCTGCCATGGTCAACTTTGTCTCCGCACAGGCGAACGCCGCGACCGAGAAGCTCTCAAGGAATATGCCAGCATCGCTGGTTGCCTCGCTGGTGTTCCTTATTGGAATTGCCGCAACGGTGGTGCTGAAGTGGGGCGTGGTGGGCGTCGGCGCGGCGACGCTCGCCATGCGAGCCGCCGATTTTCTTGTGCGGCTTTTCCCGACAATGAAGCGAGTCCTCGCCTGGGACAAGGTTCATGTTCAGCCGCCGGGATTGCCAAAGCGGATGATGACTTTCGCGTGGCAGAGCGTTGCCAGCATGCTTGTGTCTCTGATCGTATGGAACCGGTCGGAGGTCTTCCTGCTGAAGCATTTCTGTTCGGATATCCGCCAGATTGCCTTTTATTCAGTGGCGTTCAGCATGGCGGAACAGCTGTTGATCAGCGCGACGGTCTTCGGTTCGGCCACTGGCACAACAATCTTCGCTCAGTTCGGGCGCGACAAGTCAAAGCTTCCAGCCATCGCGGCCTCCTCGTTTCGCTACCTTGCGCTGACTTCGATTCCGCTGCACTTTATCGCCTCCGCCCTGGCGGTGCCGGCGTTGCGTTTTCTCTACGGGCCCAAATACGAAGGCGCGGCCCTGGTGGTGACATTGGCTCCGCTCCTCTGCCTGCCCAAAGCTTTCATCGGCCCGGTGCAAAGCCTCATGGAGAGCATGGAGCGGCAGAAGTTTGTCATTCTGGCAACGACTCTGGCGGGCATCATCGATATCAGCGTAGCCTGGTATCTGATCCGGTACTTGAATGCAGCGAACGGCGCGGTGGGCGCATGCATAGGAAGCGGAGCAGCGCAGGTAACGGCTGTGGGATTGATGTGGGCGATCGGGATTCATCTCTTCAAGGTGAAACTGCCCTGGCTGCAGGTCATGAAGGTCGCCTTCATCAGCGTGCTGGCTGCTCTGACCGCGCATTACATTGCCATGCATTTGGCCCCACTTTGGGGCATTTTGCTGGGCGGGATCGCCTCACAAATCGTTCTTTTCGGCCTGTTCTCTTTACTGCGGGTTTTGGAGCCGCAAGACCACGTCCGGTTAAGGACGTTGATAGGGATGCTGCCGACGACAATGGCCGTCTCTGCAAATGCGGCGCTGCTGCTGCTGGCCGGAGGAGAGAATGCCAGTTCGGCTCCAGCCAATGACTGGGACTCTGAAGACCGGTGACGCTTTATCAAATCTGAAGTGAATGGCCGGTGCGGCCAGGATCGCAAGGGTCTGCGCGCGCAGTCAAGGACGCTTCGACCAGGATCAGGTAGGCCGGCGATCAGGAAAAATCGTCAATTGTCGGCTTGATCACCAACTCGGGGATGTGGGCGCGCGGCGGAAGCTTGACCAGCAGGCGCACTACATCGGCGATATCCTGCGATTGAAGGATCGCTTCACGGCGGCCTTCATTGACTAGACCTCCGCCGGGACGGTCGGAGCGGGCGTCCAGGAGCGGCGTATTGACTTCGCCGGAGTAGATGACGGTGGAACGGATTCCGCGTCCGCGCTCTTCGCGGCCGATGGAGATTCCCAACGCGGATTGAGCGAATTTGGCCGCGGAGTACGCCGCGCCGGTTACGGTATTGGCCCGCAATCCGGCCAGAGACGACATCTGCACGATCAGGCCGCTTCCTCGCGTGCGCATCGACGGCAGCACGAAGTGAATCGCATTGAAAGCGGTGGTGAGGTTCGCTGCGATGACGCGGTCCCAGTCGGCGGGATCGAGAGAACGGAGGCTTCGCTGGCGGACGTTCAATCCGGCGGCGCAGACGAGGACGTCGATGAAATTCATCCGCGCAAGCGCTTGCTCGACCATGGCCTGCGTTTGCGCGCGGTCGGTGAGGTCGCAGGGAAGGACGAGCGCGTCGAGAGCGTCGGGCGCCGCGGCTCCCAATTCGCCGCGCACGGCCTCCAGTTTTGCGATGTCGCGCCCCACCAGAGCCAGGGTAAAGCCTTCCTCCGCAAGCATCGCCGCGATTGCACGGCCAAGTCCGCCGCTCGCGCCCACAACCAGAGCCGTCTTCTGCGTCATTCTGCGAATCTCCTGCATTGGAGAAATCCCGTTAGCCCAAATCAATGATGTAGAGCGAAATCCATTGCGGAACCTGGCCGAAGCCCGGTACGCGCTCGACCAGCGTTGCGCCGGCGGACTTGATGATTTGTTCCCACTCTGGAGGGGTGCGCAAAGGACCCTGGCGGGAGATCGGATGGATGAACGAATAGTCGAGTTGCGCCAGGGTGCGAGGGGGATTGGCGCACATCGCTACCGGATCGGCTCTCTCCCCCTCCAGCATCAGCAGTTTGCGTCCGGGGAACTGGGCCACCAATTGCGAGATCGCGTCGCGGATGGCTTCCGGCCCTCCCCAGCCTGCGAACTCGTGCAGGATATACATTGCCGTCAGGGTGTCCACGCGGTCGAGGATCTTTCTGTCGATGGTCATCGGCTCGACAGAGAGCTTCGAAGTGAAGTAGGAGACGCGATCGGAGACGCCAGCCTTTTCGGCGTTGGCACGGGCCTTGGCGATGGCATCGCCACTCATGTCGATGCCGATCCCCCCGCCTTCCGGCCATCGAAGGGCCAACTGGATGAGGAAATCTCCGGCGCCGCATCCGATATCCATTACGTAAGAACCGCCGATTTGCTTGAGGAGTTTCAAAATCCAGGGGATGGTGTTGCTGCCCAGCAGCGTGTACCCGGCTCCCGAGGCAACCAGGCGGCCGTCTCGATTCAGCCGCGGGTCATTTATATCGATTTCCTTGCGGAGCAGGGGGCCGAGATTGACCATCAACTGGCTGTAGCCTGCGAGATGGGCCGTCAGGATACCGCGAGTGATGTAATTCCAATAGGGCTTGCCTTTGGCGCTGAGGATGAAGGCATCTCCTTCCGGGGCAAGGAGCCCGGAGCCGACAAGGTAGCCGATCAGCGAACGCAGAATCTCGGGATCGAGGTTTAGATCCTGGCTGGCGGCGCCGATCTCGATGCGACCGCGCTCCCGCAGATACTCGAAAAGACCGCTGTCCCAAAGCGCCGCCAGGACCAGCGCCAGAAAGGCATCGGAGACCATTGCGACCGTCTTGAGGTAAGCGCCGAGAGACCGGCCCACGAGGTCTGCGCAGATCTTCACTTCGCGATCAACTTCCTGCAATTTAAGATCGCCTTTGGGTGTATCCACAGCCTTCACTCCTTGCCGGCGCTACCGGCGCTTTGAAAACGCGGTCGGCGCAACATCCGGTTTCTTCAATCGGAACATGACCTTGGCCGGATTGCCCGCTACCACGCTGTATGGAGGCACATGACTCCGGACCACGGAGCCCGCGGAGATGACGCTGCCTTCTCCGATCGTGACGCCGGGGAAGATGATGCAATGCTTGCCGATCCATACTCCGTCGCGGATGATGACTGGACGAACGTCCTCCGGTCTGGGCGGCTGGTATGCCCAACGCGCCACTGGTTCTGTGTTGTGGCCGTTGGAGTCCATGATTGCAATGTCACCGGAGAGGCTAACGTTGCGTCCGATAGAGACGAGCTTGCCTATGTCGAACCTGCAGCCATGGCCGACTCCTGAATTGTCACCGATCTCGAGCGTGGGATGATCGGAGAAGCGGGCCGCAAATCTTATCGAAACCGAGCCGTCTACCAGCACATTATCGCCAATAATGATATCGCCTTTCCCGGAGACAGAGTGAAGATGACAATCAGTATGCAGGTTGCGCCCATATTTCGTGCAATAAGACTTGAAGACCGGTTCGCAAATGAAGACGCGCAAAGCAAAGCGCCAGACGCTGCGCACCGACAGAAAGAGCCAGAGAAACGGCTTAACGAAAACTTTGGGAACCGGCACGGAGAATCCATTGACTCTCCAGTAAATCCATCGCGCCATACGCGCCATACGCCCTTGAGAAGTGGCCAGGCGCCGGCGGAGCGTCGGCCTGACCGCTGCTGCCATGCGGGTCTCAGTGGGCAGTTGCATCGTGTTCATTTGTACCTCTGTCCATCCAACTCATTTGCCGGCTCGATGTGGAGTGCTCGCGGCATTTCGGTTCTTCGCAGGAGATTGGCCAGCATGCCGCGCATCTCTGACTCCTGCTGCGGCCCCATCGAATCTGCCTCGACGCGCAACTCCAGATCGAAATCCTCGGTTCCGTCCGCATGCTTGAAGACATGCGCTTTTGCATTGACCACGTGGGGAAGACCGGCCGCGAGGCGGCGCACCGCGGCCACGCTGATCTTCTCGCCCTTCCGGCTGATGAAGTCACTGAGCCGTCCTTTGTAGTATAAATAGCCGTCCTTATCCTGATCGAACCAGTCGCCCGTGGCAATGGTCTGGGGCGCCACCAGGTCGTTGTTTGACCGGCCTTCGACGCGGCCAATCGACCGCTTCATGACGGTTGCCGAGCTTACGCAGAGTTGGTTGCGCCCGCTGCCATCTTCGACGGGGCGAAGAGACACTGTGGTCCCTTCGTGAGGCAGGCCTACGGAGCTGTATCGGGATGGGGGTTCCGCGTGGGCCGCCAGGGTAGAGACGCGCGGTCCAGCCTGCGTCAGCCCATAGGTGATATAGACTTCTTTCCCCTGCCGCCATTCAACAAGGCGGGCCACCAACTCCGGCTCCAGCGCGTCGCCGCCAATGGAGAGTACTCTCAAGCCGGGAAGCAGGCCTGGGTCGGGGTGGAAGTCCGCACGGATGTGCACGGGCGTCAGGGCTGAAATTGTGACACCGTAATCCTTCACCCGTTTTCGATATCCCACCTGGTTGAACGGCGGGCCGCTGATGATCAGCCGGTTGCCGCAAGTGAGCGAGGAGAGAGCCTGGCTGGAGAGCGCAAAGGAAAAGAACAAGGGAAGATTGAGCAGCACGGTATCGTCCGCGCGCTGGCCGATGGCGTTTGCGTGGCGCTGCCCGTTCAGCAGGACTGCTTCGAAATCGAAGACGCAGCCACTTGAGAAACCGGAAGTTCCCGATGTCATCAGGACCATTTCGCCTGGAGCCCCGGCCGGTTCGGGCGGAGGCGCGAGAATCGCGATATGTAGAGGGCCAATGGAATTGTAGGATACCGCATCGAGATCGCCAACGGGCAAGCGCAGCGCGCCAATCGCGAATGCGCCCATTGCCGTTGCGATTTCGCGCAGACGCGCCGTAGGGATCATTGGCGGCAGCAGGGCCGGCACGCCATCGGCCATCAAGACTCCAAAGAACTGGTGGAGCAGTTCCTTGCAATTGGGCATGCACAGCAAGACCAGATCGCCTGGGCGGAGCCCGAGCGCCCTCCAGGCTTTTCCCAGCGCCGCGCAGTCTGGCGAAGAATGAGGAAGCCCACTTGGGAGAGCTTCGATGGTCCGATCGAGGAATGAATCCAACAGACCCGGAGAGAGAAAGTTCTTCATGCGCCGGCTCCCTTGGTTTCAATGGCTGAGAGCCATGAGATGACTGACTCTGTCAGCGGCGCGCCCACGCTCGGGAGTCCAGCCGGGGCCAAAAGCACCGCATGACTGATCATCGCGGCGGGATTGCCGGCGCGGCAGGTTGCCACAACCATGAGCCGCGCGGCCTTCCGCTTGAGCCAGCCCGCGCACAGGGTCAGGGCCACGGGAAGGCCATCCCGCGGGTCCATGGTCAGATTGATCGTTGGCCCGCGCAACCCAAACGCGATGCACGACACTCCCACAAGCGTCCATGGACCCGAAGCCGCGTAATGCAGCGGCGAAGAAAACCCGGTGGCCGCAGCTGCCTGAACCTCAGCCATCGTTCCGCCGGGGCCCTGATCGCTGATGGCAATCATGCCGATCTCCTGCCGCCAGTCAGCCAATAATCCCGCGGCTCCGGCTAGCGCTTTGGCAACGGCTGTGGCTGTAATCCAGGCGGCCGGGTCGGCATACCTGACAGTCGCGCGAACGCGCGCCTCAAAGAGATCGCGCTGGTAGGAGTCTGCTTCACCCGAGCCCGCGACGATCAAAGAGCCCAATTCGTTCATGCCACCGCCTCAAAGACAAGACTTGTATCAAACCCGCCGAAGCCGAGAGTGAGGCTGAGCGCGGCGCGCGGGGTGCAGGAAACCGGCTCGGAGATCGCCAGCGGCAATGGAAACTCCGGGAGTGGCTGCTCCAAACCATGAATAGGCGGAACGCGGCCCTCGCGCATGGCGAGAATCGATGCGATCGCTTCAATGGCGCCTGTCGCTCCAAGGGTGTGGCCAAAGTTGCCCTTGGTGGCGAAAACCAAGGGGCGCGATGGTCCCTGGAACAAGGAGGTGAATGCGTTGCTCTCAGTGGTGTCGTTCATCACGGTTCCGGAACCGTGCGCATTGATCAGCCCGATAGCCGACGAGGGCAGATCCGCATCCGCCAGGGATCGCTGGATCGCATAGCTCGCGGAGAGCCCGGAGATGTCGGCCATGGTCATCCCCGTAGCATCATTGGCGGAGCCCGCGCCGCGCAGAATCGCATAGGCAGCTTGCCCCGGCGCCTCCGCTTCGAGAACGAGAAACCCGGCGCCTTCGCCCAGAAGCGTTCCATCGTGGCGGAGATCGAAGGCGCGCAAACGGGTGGGGGACATGGTGCCCAGGGTCGAATGCGCCAGCCGCTTGTTTGGCGTCAGGACATCGGCTCCGCCGCAGACGCAACACTTTGCTGCTCCCGAGCGGATCAACTCGGCGCCCGCCAGAATTGCGTCGGAACCCGAGGAACACGCCGTGGAGATCACCACCGGCGGCACGGCTGCTCCCAGCTCTCGGGCCACATCCGCTGCCCAGCCGGAGAGCGGGGTGCGCGAAGCATCCTCATCCAGATAAGCGCCGAGGCTGGTGCTGAGAACCAGCCGGACTTGAGAATCGCCTGGCTCGCGATTGGCTGAAGCCAGCGCCTTCCGGATCGTCGCGCAGGCCATCTTCACCAGCCGCTCAGAGGGTGGAATCTCCGCATCCATGGCCGGCGCGGCCAGCAAATTGCGCAATCGCCCGGTGTACGCAACCGGCCTCATGCCGGACTTTCCTTCGAGCAGCGCCTGCCAAACTGAGTCCAGATCATCGCCGAGTGCGGTGAGCCAAGCCATGCCTGTAACAGCGATTCGCGGACTAAGCGGCATAGGACCATCCTATCTGAACTGCTCGCTCAAGGGTAGTACGTCTCAAATAGAATCATGAAGATGGCGACAACTCGACTTGCATGACACAGACAGCTTTTCGTTCGCTCGCGCACAGGTTCAAGGCCAATCTTCGCGCAGGTGCTTGCGGGGATGCGCTCCGGACTTGAGCTTCAGGGAAGAGTGTTTCCGCCGCCGCGCCTTTTCAAAGCCAGCCGGCAATTCTTTTGCGGTTGGCGGACCGTGAACTTCTCGGAGTCAGCCACTCGCAATCGAGGTGAACAGAGCCGGAGTTGCCGCGCATTGGCGCCTATACCGCGGCCTTTTGCGCTTGCAGCCGATCGATCAGGGTGGCCAGCAGCCGGATTGAGGTGAAATTCTCGGGGGTATAGTCGTTGTCGTTGATCTCGACGTTGAACCTTTGTTCGCAAAGCACACGCAATTCGACAAAGCCGACTGAGTCCAGTCCCACTACGGTGCGGAGTCCATCATCCAGGCCGATATCGTTCTCTGCGATCTCGACGAACAAGTCGTTGACGATAATCTTACGTAGTTTTGCAACTAAATCTTCTCGCATAATCTTCCCCCGAAGCGGAGTTTGCCACCTTGTCTCTTTGACGGTGATTGGATATGGCGGGATTCGACGCCCGCCGGCAGTCTAGAGAATCTTAGGCGAAGCAGAAGGGAATTGCAACGAAAATGGTGTTACTCAGGTTTGAAAATGGGCAGAGATGGCCTGTCCGTTTGGGGACTCCAGCCATCAACATCCGTAGTAGCCGGTCTCTATTTGTTGCTCCAGGTTTCCGGTTCCTATGTGCCTGGTTCTTGCTGAAGAGACACATTCCATTTCGTTTAGAGACAACAGGGCCGGTTTCACGGGCTCAGGCCCGCATCGTCTCAATGCCCTGGCGCTCAAAAGGGGCCAGATCCTCCGCCGAGGCTCCGGTGTCGGTGATGAGAAGGTGAATCTCATTTGCCGGGCAGATAAATGCGGGGCTGACTTTGCCGAGTTTGCTCGAATCGGCCACCACGATTGTCTTCCGGGACTGTTTGAGCATCTTGCGGTAGACCAGGGCCTCGTCGGTCTCCAGCGTTGTGGCGCCGCGCGCGGCGTCGAGTCCTGTCACGCTCAGGAAGACCATATCCATATAAACATCGTCGAGGAAGGTCAGCGCCGCGTTGCCGGTGAGCGAAAACGACCAGGCCCAGGGAACCATGCCGCCCGTCAGGTAAGTGCGGATGCCGGGCTGGTTGCAAAGTTCCATTCCTATATTGATGGCGTTGGTGACCACCTGAATCTTCTCGCGATGGCGCAGGCTGCGGCCGATATGGGTCGTGGTGGTGCCGGCGGTGAGTCCCACCGTCTCTCCGGCCTGGACGAGTTCGGCTGCCGCGAGGCCAATGCGGCGTTTCTCGCCCGCATGGCGTTGCTCGCGGGCCAGGAAGGAGCTGTCGTAGCGGAAAGGCTCATAGAGCAGCGGCTCGACCAGCTCAGCACCGCCATGGGTGCGGCGGATGAGGCCGCGGTTTTCCAGCCGGGCCAGATCGCGCCGGATGCTGGGCGCCGAGGAGCCGGCGACGGCCAGCAGCTCTTCTATCGTGGCGGTTCCGGTGCGGAGCAGGAATTTGATGATCTGCTCGGAGCGGCGATTGATCGAGTCGGACATCTCAGAGGAGATTCTACTCTGCGGAAAACGAAAAGATCGAGGTGTTTTGATCATTTCGCCAAGAAAAATATGCAGAATGCGCAAAAATTCATCAGTTTAATGACCATTATGGCGTAATATGGTCATATTGGACTAGGTTCCGGCCTGCGCTGGCAGGCCTCTGGAGTGGGGAAGATGCCGAGCTTTGCTCATGAGATGTTGCGCGAGATCTACGAACAGCCGGAGGCGCTGCGCCGCACCACGGCCCTTTATCTGGACTCCGAGGGCTTGAAGCCGGAGGTAGCCCAGATGCTGGCCGGCTGGTCGATTCCGGAGGGCGAGGTTCTGATCGCCGCCTCGGGCTCCAGCCGCCACACCGGCCTGGCTGCCGAGATCCTGCTGGAAGATCTCTGCGGCCTGGCCGTGGATGTAGAGTATGCCAGCGAATACAGTTGCCGCGGCGGCAACGGCCAGGGGGAGCTGCGCCACCCCAGCGTACTGGTGCTTTCCCAGTCGGGCGAAACCTCCGATACGCTGGCGGCCCTGCGCGAGGCGGCGCGCCGCGGACAGAAGACGCTGGCCATCACCAACGCGGCCGACTCGACCATGGCCCATGAGGCAACCGTCTCGATGCCGCTGGCCGCTGGAGTGGAGCGGGCAATTCCGGCCACCAAGAGCTTTACCTGCCAGTTGGCCGTGCTTTATCTGCTGGCGCTCTATGAGGGCGCGCGGCTGGGCCGGATGGATGAGGCCGCGCTGGCCCGGCACATCGCCGATCTGCGCGCGCAGAGCGGCGGAATCGAGGCGCAACTGAATGGCTGGCGCATGCGGATGACAGGGCTGGCCTTCAAGTACCGCTCCGCATCCACATTCCTTTATCTGGGCCGCGGCATCCACTATGCCATTGCGCGGGAGGGCGCGCTGAAGCTGAAGGAAGCATCCTATGTACATGCCGAGGGTTACCCGGCGGGCGAGTTGAAGCACGGGCCGAATGCGTTGGTCAGCGACCGGGTGCCGCTGGTGGTGCTGGCCACGGTGGACCATGAGCTGGATGCTTCAGTCCTGCGCTATGAACGGACGCTGCAACTGCTGCGCGAGATGAAGACGCAGGGCGCCAAGGTTATCGCAATCGGCAACGCGGGCGATAAGGAAGTGGAAGCGGTGGTGAGCGACTTTGTACCGGTCGAGCCGGCTCCCGAGTACCTGCTGCCCATCTCCGAGGTTGTGCCGATGCAACTCTTTGCCTACTTTATGGCTCTGGAGCATGGCGTAGATGTCGACCGGCCCAGGAATCTCTCCAAGGCGGTTGTGGAGAAGGAGGGGTAGTGGCGCGTGAGGCTTCATTGATCGCATACTCTATAGATCCTGTACGAAGATACAGAAAAGGAGATCGATGACCGCCAGTAGCATCCCTGAGGAGCGGTCCATCCGCCGGCATCCCGCCGCGTGGGTGCCTACTCTTTATTTCGCCGAGGGGCTTCCGTTCTATGCCGTCAATTACATGGCTCTCTACTTTTATCAGAACATGGGCGTGAAGAACGCCGTCACTACGCTGGTCATCAGCCTGCTGGCCTTTCCCTGGACTCTGAAGCCGATCTGGAGTCCGATGCTGGAGATGTACAAGACCAAGAAGTTCTTCGTGGTGGGCACGGAACTGATCGGCGGGCTGAGCCTGGTCCTGATTGCCCTGTCGTTGAACCTGCCGGGATACTTCCGCTACTCGATTGCAATCTTTGCGGTGCTGGGCTTCTGTTCGGCGACCCACGATATCGCCGCGGACGGCATCTACATTGCCGCGCTCACCTCAAAGGAACAGGCCGCGTATATCGGATGGCAAGGCGGCTTCTACAATCTGGCGCGGATCTTCTCAACGGGCGGGTTGCTCTGGCTGATTGGCGTGCTCGGCGAAAGATTCGCTCTGGCGCACGTCGCGGCCCCGCTGGTGCGCGCGTGGATGTTGATCTTCGGCGCTGTCGGGCTGGTGCTGATGGCGCTGAGTCTCTATCATGCGCGCATGTTGCCCACCGGGGGCGAAGAGAGAAAACAAGAGACCGTGCGCCAGATGGCGCAGACCTTCTGGGATGTCGTGGTCAGTTTCTTCAAAAAGAGGAACATCTACCTGTTGCTGATCTTCATTTTTCTTTATCGCGCCGGCGAAGGGCAGGTCATCAAGGTTGGTCCGCTCTTTCTGCGGGCCGCGCGCTCGACTGGCGGGCTTGGATTGAGCTTTCAGGAAGTGGGAGCGATCTACGGAGTCTTCGGCAGCGCGGCCTTCATTCTCGGCAGCGTACTCGGCGGCTACTTCATCGCCAAACTGGCTTTGAAGCGAGCCTTGCCGTGGCTCATTCTGGTGTTGAATCTGCCCATGCTTGCCTACTGGTATTTGAGCGTTGCGCTGCCAACGAACCCCGTCCTCGTCACGACCGCCATGAGCGTCGAGATGTTCGGATACGGCTTCGGGTTTGTCGGGGTCATTCTGCTCATGATGCAGGAGATCGCTCCGGGAAGATACCAGACGGCTCACTACGCATTTGCAAACTCGCTGATGAATCTTGGCGTGATTTTACCGGGAGCCGTGAGCGGATGGATTCAAACCAAACTCGGCTACACGCACTTTTTTATCTGGGTCATCATTGCCGCGCTGCCCGCGCTGATTCTCTCGCGCTTCATTCCGATTCGCGGAGGAGCCCAGCCGCCGCCGTCGATTGCCGAGGCACAAGGATAAGGCCCGGGAACAGGCCGCGGGTCGAATAAACACGGGAGGTAGAACAATGGTTAACGCGCCGGAAACTGAAACGCTGGATTCCCCATCACAGGAGGCCCATGCCGGATTGAAAGCCGTGATTCTGGCGGCAGGCAAACAGGCCATCACGGCCAACGGCGAGCCGCTGGTGCTGCAAACGCTGGGCGAGCGCAGCATCCTGCAATGCGTGGTCGAGAATGCCCTGCAAGTGGTTCGCGCCGAGGATATTTATGTAGTGGTCGGCTATCGCCAGGAGGCTGTGCGCTCGCACCTGGGACCGAGGTTCAACTATGTCGTGCAGCAAGAGGCGCTGGGCACCGGACACGCGATGTTGCAGGTATCGAGATTGCTCAAGGATCTTCCCGGCAATCTTCTGATCCTCTATGGCGATACGCCGCTCTTCCGTCCCGACTCGATTCGCGGACTGCTCAACCGCCATCAGTTGCAGAAGGCTGATCTCACGCTGCTCACCGCGAATGTGGAGCGCCCGCTCCCTTACGGGCGCATCATTCGCGATGCTGCCGGACAGATTATCGACATCATTGAAGACGCGGAAGCCTCGCCGGACGTTCGCCAGATTCATGAGTTGAATGTCGGCGCTTATGTGGTCAATGCCGGCGTCATCGCGGTCGCGCTCGAGAGCCTCACCCCTTCGCCGCGCGATGGCGAGTACCGGCTGACCGATTGTGTCCATCAGCTCATTCGCTCCGGCCTGCGGGTGACCAATTATCAACTCTACGATCAGGACGAGGTGCAGGGCATCAACACGGCCCAGGATCTTGAACATGCCGAATACATCCTGCAAAAGCGGCTCTTTCGCCCGCACCGGCAGGAAGAACAGAACATGGTGGCCTTTGGAACCGGAGGCTGGCGCGCCATCATCGGCGAGGGTTTCACCATGCACAACGTCCGGCGGCTGAGCCAGGCTTTGTCAAACGAAATCACCCGGCGAAGAGAAGAGAAGCACGGAGTCCTCATCGGCTATGACCGGCGCTTTCTCTCGAAACAAGCCGCCGAAGCATCTTCAGAGGTTTTTGCCGGCAATAACATTTCCACCATTCTGTTGAGCGAGGATGCGCCGACGCCGCTCATTACTTATGCGACTGCTTTAGAGGGCGCAGCCTACGGCCTGGTCTTCACTGCCAGCCACAACCCGCCGGAGTGGAACGGGCTCAAGGTCTTCCGCAGCGACGGTTCGCTGCTGCTCGACGATGAAACCCGCCAGATCGAAGCTGAAACCAACACCCTCACTCCCAATGATGTGATCAAGCTGGAGCTCGATATCGCGCTCGAAGCCGGCATTGTGAAGCGCAAGGACTACACCAATCAATACGTCAATGCCGTCGAGGCGCTGATCGATCTTGAAGCGATTCGCAAGGCCGCTCTCAAAGTGATTGTCGATCCCATGTATGGCGTGGGGCAGCTCACGCTGGGTATTGTCCTCACCGAGGCAAGATGCCGCGTCTCCTTCATTCACGAGCGCCACAACCCCTTGTTTGGCGGCCGCTCGCCGGCTCCGAGTCTTGAAGGGCTGCGCAGCCTGAGTTCGCAGATGGAAGAGGACGGCTATGACGTAGGCTTGGCGATGGACGGCGACGCCGATCGCATCGCGATTCTCGATGAGAAGGGCCGGTACATTTCAGTCAACGATCTGCTGCTGCTGCTCTACTGGTATTTGCATGAGGTGCGCGGCGAACGCGGCCCCGTGGTGCGCAACCTGGCAACGACTCACCTGCTCGACCGTCTGGCCCGCAGCATGGGAGAGCAATGTTATGAAGTCCCAGTCGGCTTCAAGCACATTGTGAACGTGATGCAGCAGCACAATGCGTTGCTGGGCGGCGAATCGTCGGGCGGGCTCACCATCCGCGGACACATCCTGGGCAAAGACGGCATCTTCGCATCGGCCCTGGTGGTGGAGATGCTGGCCCGCACCGGCCAGAGAATCTCGGAATTGCGCGACCGCGTCTATGCCATCACCGGCCCGCTCTATGACCTGGAAGAGGGAATCCCAGCTACGCCCGAGATGCGGATCGCTGTTCCGCGCCTTCTGAAAGAGGCGCCCAGCAGCCACATCGGCCGCTATCCGGTAACCCGCATTTCATACGCCGACGGAACCAAGTTGTTTTTGGAAAACGATAATTGGGCGCTGCTGCGCTTCTCAGGAACTGAGCCTGTGCTGCGGCTCTCCGTTCAGGCCGACACGGAGGAGAAAGCCAAAGAACTGATCCAGTGGCTGCGGCAGTTTGTGACGGCAAAAAAGTAGGAGCCCGGCGATGGATCGCGACGGGTATCCTTCATCAGTCCCATTCTTCATCGGAGGTATTTCTTGCGTTACGGTTATTTTGATAACGAAAACCGCGAATATGTGATCGACCGCGTCGATGTGCCCGTTTCCTGGACCAATTATCTCGGCGTGAAGGATATGTGCACCGTAATTTCGCACAATGCGGGCGGATACTCCTTCTACAAGAATGCCGAGCACCACCGCATCACGCGCTTCCGCGCCAACGGCGTTCCGCTCGACCGCCCCGGCCATTACGTCTACCTGCGCGACGACGATACCGGCGAGTATTGGTCCGTGTCATGGCAGCCGGTGGGCAAGAGTTTGGCTGAGGCCAGTTATGAATGCCGGCACGGCCTTTCCTATTCGACGTTTTCCTGCGACTATCGGGATATTCATGCGGAACAGACCTTGTTTATCCCAATGGACGATGACGTCGAACTGTGGGATGTGAAGATAAGGAACACAGGCGACAGGCCGCGCCACCTGAGCGTATTCGGCTATGTGGAATTCTCCTTCCACCATATCGAGATCGATAACCAGAACTTGCAGATGAGTTTGTATGCCAGCGGCTCGAACTACCGGGATGGCGTCATCGAATACGACTTCCATTACGAACCATCGACCTTCCACTATTTTGCGGGCAACTTCGATCCCGACAGTTACGACACCATGCGCGACAGCTTTCTCGGCAACTATCGGACGGAGAGCAATCCGTTTGCCGTCAAAGAGGGAAGGTCCAGCGGAAGCGCGGAACTGGGCGGCAACCACTGCGGAGCCTTGCAGAAAAAGATCGTCGTCGAGCCCGGCGAAGAATCCCGCCTGATCTTCATGCTGGGCGTTGGCCCTAGGGAAAAAGGAAAAGAGATCAGGAGCAAATACTCCGATCTGGCCAATGTCGACAAGGAGTTTGCCGCGCTCAAGACTTACTGGGAGAAGAAACTCGCTGTCTTCCAGTGCAAGACTCCTCATCCGGGACTCGACACCATGGTCAATACATGGACGCTGTACCAAGCGGAGACTTGCGTTGTGTGGTCGCGCTTTGCATCGTTCATCGAAGTGGGCGGACGCACCGGGTTGGGATTCCGGGATACCTCGCAGGATGTGATGAGCGTGGTTCACACGAATCCCGCAAAGTGCCGCCAGCGCATCGTTGAATTGTTGAAAGCGCAAGTTAGCCAGGGTTATGGCCTGCACCTCTTCGATCCCGATTGGTTCGATGCTGAAAAGCAAAAGGCGCCGGAGTTCAAATCGCCGACCATCGCGCATGCGCCCAGCGTGAAGAGCATGATTCACGGCATTGAGCACGCCTGTTCCGACGATGCGCTGTGGATTGTCGTCACCACCTGCGAATACGTGAAGGAGACAGGCGACGATGCGCTCTTCGACCAGGTTCTGCCCTTCGCCGACGAGGGCGACGCTACGGTCTATGAGCACCTCAAGCGGTCGCTGGATTTCTCAGCGGAACAGGTGGGGCAAACAGGCATCTGCAAGGGTCTGCGCGCCGACTGGAACGATTGCCTGAATCTCGGTGGCGGCGAGAGCGCAATGGTCTCGTTCATGCACCACTGGGCGCTGCGCGCTTTTGTCGAAGCGGCCGAATATCTGGGCCGTCATGAGGACGCGAAGAAGTACGGCGCGCTGGCTGAAAAAGTTCGCGCCGCCTGCGAACGAGAATTATGGGACGGCGAGTGGTACCTGCGCGGAATTACCGCCAAAGGCAGAAAAATCGGCTCGCGGGAGTGCGAGGAGGGCAAAGTCTTTCTTGAGAGCAATACCTGGGCCGTGGTCTCCGACGCTGCTTCTGCCGAGCGCGGTAAAGCTGCGATGGATGCCGTGGATCAATTCCTGTTTTCCAAGTATGGCATCCATCTGGCATGGCCAGCGTTTTCCAAACCTGATGACGATATCGGCTTTATGGGCCGCGTCTACAAAGGCGTCAAGGAGAACGCCGCAATCTTCAGCCATCCCAACCCCTGGGCAGTGATCGCGGAGTGCAAGCTGGGCAGGGGAGAGCGCGCCATGAAGTTTTATGATTCGCTGCTTCCGTATAACCAGAACGAACTGATCGAAATTCGAGAGGCAGAACCTTACTCTTACTGCCAATTCATCATGGGCAAGGATCACACGGCCTTTGGCCGGGCGCGGCATCCCTGGCTCACTGGAAGCGGCGGATGGAATTACACGGCTGTAACTCGCTGGATGCTGGGGGTGCGTCTGGGTTTCGATGGAATGATCGTCGATCCATGCATACCCGGCAATTGGAAGGAATTCAGTGTAACCCGGCAGTGGCGCGGGGCGACATTCGACATTACCGTTAACAACCCGAATGGCGTCCAGAAGGGCGTGGTTAGTGTCACGCTCAACGGAGAGCCTGTACATGGCCCGATCAAGCCGCAGCCGGTCGGATCGGTGAATGTGATTGTTGTGACGATGGGATAGCACCATTTCGCTGGGATGCGAAGATGTCAACTGTTCCAGGATCGTGGTCAAGGGTTTTTTCAGAGCGTGTTTCAGAATTGTTGCATTGTTTCAGAGCATCATTTCAGTCATCCCGAATGGGAAGAAAGACAAGGGGAGTTCACCCCTGGGGTTACAACCATCAACTGCGGGATTATTTTTGAAACACGCTCTACTCTGTAAGTCAAAAAAGAACGGCCTCTGGAGGATTCTTCTATGCGGGGAAATTCGCTTCCGCGCCAATGCCTGGTCGCCCTGTTGAGTGTGCTGGTTGTCGCAGCTTGCCCCCCGCAGTCCTTTGCGCAGAAACAGCGGCAAGGCAAGATAGTCGCGGCCTGGTTTGAAGAGTGGAATATCCATTACTCCGGCCGCAACATTGCGGATCTGGAAAAGAACGGCGTTGCCAGCGAGATCACGCATCTGTTCTACGCCTTTGGCAATGTGACTGCGAGCTCGTCGCCTGTATGCGCGATCGCCGATCCGTTGGACGCCTATCAGGATCCTTCCATTCCCTCCGTCAATGGCCAGGCCTTTACCGCGCCGCTCTATGGAAACTATGGCGCGATTGAACAGCTCAAGCAGCTTCATCCCCATTTGAAAGTGCTGATCTCTTTGGGAGGACAGGCCGGTAACAATGCCGGCTGGATTGCGGCTGCCGCAACCCCTGCCGGACGCGCGGCGCTGGCTTCTTCGTGCATCGACTTGTTTGTCAAAGGCAACATTGCTCCAGGCGTCCAGGCTCCCGGCATCTTCGACGGATTCAATATTGACTGGGAGTATCCAGCCGCGGCGGACAAGGAGAACTTCACGGCTCTGCTGAAAGAGTTTCGCGCGCAACTCAACGTTCTTGCGAAGACGACAGGCAAAAGATATATTCTATCGTTCGATTCGCCCGCCGGCCCCAAGAACTACGTGAACATCGATCTGAGGGCCGCAGCCGCGCAAGTGGACTTTCTCACTATCGATGGCTATGACTACGCCGGAACATGGGATAAGCAAACCAATGAGCAATCCCCGCTCTACGAAACGGCTGAGAACCCATTGCGGGCAGAGGCATTCAGCATCGATGAGACGGTCAGTGCCTATCTCAAGGCCGGTGTGCCTGCGGCCAAATACACCATGGGGATTCCAGCGTATGCAGTCGGCTGGACGGGTGTGCCCAACGTGAACCACGGCTTGTATCAGAATTCAACAGCCGTCTCACCGGTTCTCCTCGCCGGCGGATCGGGTTTGTGTCCGAATCCCAGCACAACCAACCCTTCACCAGGCTGCGACCCGTTATTGACTCCTGGATTTCTGACCTATGCGACCGTCGAAAACCTTATCAATAGGAACGGGTACATTGCCTGGTACGACGCGGCGCGAGTCGAAGCGACGCTCTACAATCCAGCCACCGGAACCTTTTACTCGTACGACGATCTCGCCTCGGTGGCCGCAAAGACGGCGTACATCAGGAAGAAGAAACTCGGAGGCGCTTACGTGTGGGCTTTGAATCACGATGACGCCGGCGGGTCGCTGACAAAAGCTGTTGCGGCAGGCCTCAAGTAGAATTCAATCAGGCAAATCGTGGACGGGACGGGGCGAACTGAGCGAGACCCGTCCCGATGCCCTGCGTTGCCCGGATGGCGAAACTGGCAGACGCAGCGGACTTAAAATCCGCAGACCGCAAGGTCATGGGGGTTCAAATCCCCCTCCGGGCACCAGTTAAATGCATGAATACAATAAACTTGCACATGCAGGACACAGCAGCCGCGTGCTTCTGATCTGTGGTTTCACGCGGTTAGGTGCAAATATAGTACAGTGCGCATCCGCCATATTTACAATGACATACGAAAAACGCTTTGTTCTGGCCTTTGCTTACCTGCGCGAAACTGCCCTTGATTGCGCTCTCCTTCAGGTTGATTGGCGGACTGAATTTGTGGATTCCGGCCTTCTCGGTGATTCACAATGGCCTCAGTTATTGTTTTTCGGGTCGAGTGTAAGCTGCTGGTCGGCCTCAGGGGGGACTGGGACCAGTTCGTATTCTATGGCCGCGTAGCCCTTCAGTCGGCGCTCGTACATACGGGCCAGCATGGGCTCACGAACATCGGCGTAATCGTAAACTTGGACAACTCGCTTTCCGTCGTGGAGGCGGTGCAGACGGCCTACGTACTGTTGGAGGGTCCCTTTCCAGGAGATTGGCATCGCCAGGAAAAGTGTATCGAGCCGTGCATCGTCAAAACCTTCGCCGATATAGCTTCTTATTGCCAAAATCAGGCGCGGCGCACTATCAGGGACCGCTTTCATGGCCAACGGTCTGAAGCCGCATCGCATGGAGAGTTTCAAGGTCAGCAACGATTGTTTTAGGTGTATCAAAGAGATCCAAAAATACCCCAAACAGCGATTCTGCCCATTTTTGTGCCCACACTGTTTCAAAACATATGTGTCTCCGATAGCAATCCAGCTCGAAGTTGTGGCACTGGACAGCGGCTCGAATCCTACCTTCCGATCTCTCGGTCAACCGAAATCTGCTTCGCCAATTCGCACCAATAAACCTCCAGCTTGCTCGCCGGGATAGTGTCATGCGCAGCGCGGTCAGAGTGAGTGCATCTGCCAGATTCTCGCCCCGGAACTCTATCTGAGTTTGAACAAGATTCTCAAGCTTGCTTTCCCAGCCCGGCGCCAGCATGCGCCTTGCCGGCTACGCAGGAGCCGCTTAGCGTTCATTGCGGGCCACCCGTGGTTCTGCGGCAGACGGATTGTCGCGCCTTCAATGTCGTCAAGTGTCCTGTGCTGGGATACCGCATCAAAAGGGCATTTCATGGCCAAAGATGAGTTTCATTTCACGTTTCTTGTAACAGGTTCCTCATTCCAGGGCTTTATTCATATGAATGCACCGCTCAAGGACACTTCACCCAATGACTCCTCGCCTTTATCGATCCCTGGGCCTTTCGCTCCTGCTTTGTATGGGAGGATTGGTCGCCATGGCGCAAGATCCGCTGACACTTCGTCAAGCCATCGACGAGGCTCTGCGGCAGAGCCCTCAAGGCGCAATCGCACGCGCCGACTTGAGCGACGCCAAGGCCGCGGCAGCGATGGCGCGCACTCAACGATTGCCGCAACTCAACTTTACTGAAGACATATCCCGCGGCAACGACCCGGTTTATGCCTTCGGCACACGTCTGAGGCAGCGGCAATTCACGCAAGCGGACTTTGCTCTGAATGCACTGAACTTCCCTCAACCCATCGGGAATTTCTCCACACGCTTCTCCGGCTCCTGGATGGGTTTTGACTTGTTCAAAACGCAGAGGGAGATCCGCCGCGCCGATCTCTTCAAAGAAAGCGCCTCCTCATCCGCCAGGGCGGTGGACCAGCAGATTGTCTTCAAGGTTGTCGGGGCCTATCAGTCGGTGCTCTACGCGCAGCGGGAGATCGACGTCGCCCAGCATGAGCAGGAGACAGCGGCGGCGCTGCTGGCATCGGTTGAGGACCATGTCAAGGCAGGCCTTGCGGTCGAGTCGGACCAGATGTCGGCCCAGGTAAACGTGGCAGCCCGTAAAGAGGAATTGATTGCGGCCCGGGGAGAGCTGGAACTGGCATGGGCCGAGTTGCGCGAGGCGATGGGGGCTCCTGAGCTTAAAGCATCCGAACTGAAGCCGATTGAGACGCATACATTCCCTCAGCTCCCGTTGGAAGAGGAGATGGCCACGGCCGCAAAGACGCGGCCCGATCTGACGGCGCTGGGGCAGGCGCAAGCGGCGCAGTTATCAGCCGTGGGAGCGGCAAAATCGGATTTCGGCCCTCGTGTGAGCGCCTACGGGAACTGGGAGGAAGACCGGACGTCCTTTGCAGGATCGGGAGGAAACAACTGGGTGGCCGGCGTCCAGATCAGCGTCGATATTCTGCCTCTGGGCAAGCGCGGCCAACTGGCGCGGGAGAGCGCCGCTAAACAGAAGGTGGACGCCCAACTCGCCGCCTCGCTGCTTCACGTGCGCACGGAAGTAAATCAGGCGCATATTCATCGCCAGACAGCGGAACTCTCGCTGGAGACAGCTCATGCAGCGATGGACCAATCGGCCGAGAGTCTCCGCGTTCTGAAGAATCGTTATAGCGCGGGGCTTGCCAACCTCACCGATCTTCTGCGGGCTGAGGATGCCCAGCGGCAGAGCCAGTCCAGTTACTGGCATGCCGTCTACAACAATGCCATGGCCTATGCCGATGTGTTATACGCGACAGGGACGCTGACTCCCGATGCGGCGGAGGAATTGCAGTGAAGAATGTTTTGCGAGTAACCTTGTTTGCCGCTTCAGCGGCGTTCATAGCCGGTTGTCATGGCGGCGAATCAGCTTCACCCGTTGCGATGCAAACCATGCAGGCGCGCGTAGTTGAGAGCCAGCAGCAACAGGTGCCGCTGAATGTGCGTTCCACGGGAACCGTTCACGCGCGGGAGACAGCAATTGTCTCCGCGCAGGTCATGGGCCGCATTCAGCAGGTTCTGGTGCGCGAGGGGGACAGCGTGCGGGCAGGACAAACGCTGGTCGTGCTCGACGATGCGGCTCTGCGCGCCTCGAAGGATCAGGCGCAGGCTGCGGTGAAGGCAGCGCAAGACGAAGAGGCGGCGGCGCAAACGGAGGCCAGGCTGGCAGCAAGCACGCTGGATCGCTACAAGCAATTGCAGGCTGAGAAGAGCGTGAGCCCGCAAGAGATGGATGAGGTTTCGCGCCGCGCCGAGGCCGCGGCCGCAAGGCTTGAAGCCGTGCGCGCGCAGACCGATGCGGCGCGGGCGCAGGAGAGTGGCGCGCGCGCGATGCTTGGCTATACGCGTCTGCTTGCGCCGTTTGCCGGCATGGTGACGGCGCGCATGGCCGATCCGGGAACGATGGCCGCTCCGGGTGTGCCGTTGCTTCAGGTGGATCAAGCCGGAGCCCTGCAACTCGACGCTACGGTGGATGAGTCGGCGATCAGCGCCATTCACAAGGGAATGAAGGCGCAGGTTGAAATCGATGGCGGCAATTCCACGAGCCTCGCGGGCACTGTCGCGGAAATCGTTCCCGCCGCCGACCCGGCAAGCCACAGCTTTCTGGTCAAGATCGACTTGCCTTCTTCGAGTCAGTTGCGCGCCGGGATGTATGGAACGGCGGAGTTTGCCAACGGCACACGGGAGGCAATACTCATTCCTCATTCCGCCGTTGTGATGCGCGGTTCGCTTGCATCGGCATATGTTCTCGACGGCCAGGGCATTGCGCAACTTCGTTCCCTCACGCTAGGTGCGACCGAAGGGAACCTCATCGAAGTTCTGTCGGGCATCTCTCCAGGAGAAAAGCTCGTCGACTCGCCCTCCGACCGCGATCTCGCCGGCAAGCGCATTGAGGCGAAGCCATGAAGCCAGAACCTTCCAGGCAGGAACTTGGCATTGCCGGACGCCTAGCTCACGCATTTCTCAACTCCAAGCTGACACCGCTCTTTATTGCCGCGTCGCTGGCCCTTGGAATCTTCGCGGTCGCAATCATTCCCCGCGAAGAGGAGCCGCAGATTCTGGTTCCAATGCTGGATATCACCACCGCGATGCCTGGCGCCTCTCCAGCGGAGGTGGAGCAGCGCGTGACGCTGCCCATCGAGAACCTGGTGCATCAGATCTCTGGCGTCGAGTATGTCTATTCGACATCGGCTCCCGGGCAAAGCCTGGTGATCGTCCGCTTTCTGGTCGGCACTCCGCAGGAAGACGCGCTGATCAAGGTGTACAGCAAGCTCTACTCGAACTTCGATCACATGCCGCCGGGGGCCTCGCAGCCGCTCATCAAGGCCCGGTCCATCGACGATGTTCCGATTCTGGCATTGACTCTGTGGGGTGAGCATTACGACGGCTTTCAGCTTCGCGCTATTGCCGCCGAGATGCAGCATAACATCGAGAAGATTTCCGATGTATCGGAGACGACGATCATCGGCGGACTTCCGCGCACGATGCGCGTGGTGCTCAGCACCGAGAAGCTGAGTGCCTACGGCCTATCGCCGATGGCCATTGTCGGTCACCTGCAAGCTGCCAATGCAAGCGTGCAGGCAGGGAGCTTTGCCGAGAACAACCAGGAGGTTCGGGTTGATGCGGGCAACCTCTTCACCAACCGCGAAGATTTGGAAACGGTGGTGGTGGGGATGGTCCGCGGGCATCCGGTGTATTTGCGTGACGTTGCCGAGAAGATCGTCGACGGCGCCGCGGAGCCGGCGAACTATGTGGTCTATGGCACAGCCAACTCAGGCGCGTCGGCAGCACGCCAGTACCCGGCGGTGACCATTACCGTGGCCAAACGCAAGGGGACCAACGCTACCGATATCGCGAACGCTGTCCTCAAGAGCGTTCACGGGATGCAGGGTGTGACGATTCCCAGCGACGTGACGGTAACGACCACCCGGAACTACGGTGAGACCGCCAAGGCCAAGTCCGATGAACTGCTTGAGCATCTGCTGCTGGCTACGTTGTCGGTAACCTTGCTGGTCGCGCTTTTCCTGGGGTGGCGCGAGTCAGGTGTGGTGCTGCTAGCTATTCCGGTCACGCTCGCGCTTACCATGACCGTGTTCTATCTCCTCGGCTACACCATCAATCGCGTAACTCTCTTCGCTTTAATTTTCAGTATCGGCATTCTCGTCGATGACGCCATCGTTGTCGTCGAGAACATGGTGCGCCACTTCAGGCTTCCGGAGAACCACGGCCGGTCGATGAGTGAAGTCGCGGTTGAGGCGGTCGCCGAGGTGGGCAACCCCACCATTCTGGCCACCTTCGCCGTGATCGCGGCGGTACTGCCCATGGCATTTGTCCGCGGACTGATGGGACCCTATATGCGCCCCATTCCCGTGGGCGCTTCGGCGGCGATGCTCTTCTCACTGTTGGTTGCTTTTGTGGTTTCTCCCTGGGCCGCGCTCCGGCTGCTTGGCAGGCATCTTCAAGGGGCTAAGCTACTTGAACCGGAGACCGAGAACTGGCGGACCAGGCTGTATCGCCGCATCATGACGCCGCTCATTCAATCCAAGCGCAATCGTCTTTTGTTCTTTCTCGGAGTGGCGGTGCTTTTTCTAATCTCGGTAGCGCTGGTGCCCCTGGGATTGGTGCGCGTGAAGATGTTGCCCTTCGACAACAAGAGCGAACTGCAAGTCATCATCAATATGCCTGACGGCACGCCGCTTGAACAGACAGCTCGGGTAACTCAGGCGCTCGGCAATGAGCTTGCCCAGCAGCCGGATGTACTAAACTACCAGACTTACACTGGAACCTCCGGCCCATATAACTTCAACGGGCTGGTGCGCCACTACTATATGCGCAGCCAGCCGAATCAAGCTGACATTCAAGTGAACCTGCTGTCCGCAAAGCAACGTAGCGTGCAGAGCCATGCCATCGCCAAGCGGCTTCGTCCGCTATTGGACGCGATTGGCAACGAGTACGGCGCGCGCATTCAGGTCAGCGAGGTTCCGCCTGGACCGCCAGTTGTGCAAACTTTGGTGGCGGAGGTATATGGCCCCGACCTGGATGGTCAGACTCAAGTCGCCCAACAGATAAAGTCGATCTTTCAGCACACTCCGGGCGTTGTCGACACCGACTGGTATGTCGAAGACCCTCAACCGAGGCTTGTGATGCGCGTGGATGAGGTCAAGGCGGCGCAGCATGGCATCGCGGTCTCCGATGTAACTCATGCCCTGGCGCTCGCGCTCTCCGGCACGCAGGTTGGCTTGCTCCACGATCAGGCAGCGCGGGAGCCTGTGCCCGCAATCGTCGAAGTTGACCGCGCTGATCGCTCCTCCGAACAAGGGCTGGAGAATATTCGCCTGCCCGGCGCCGACGGCGGTATGGTTTCCCTGCGCGAGTTGCTGATCGTTGAGCACAAGACGATCGAGCGCAGCATCTATCACAAGAATCTGCGTCGCGTCGTTTATGTCACCGGGGACGTGGCCGGAGCGGAAGAAAGCCCGGTCTACGCCATCATGAAGATGAACAAGGATCTCGACCATCTCACTCTTCCGGCCGGATACACCCTGGCTCGCTACAATGCGTCCATGCCGGAGTCCACGGACCACTACTCGATGAAGTGGGACGGCGAATGGCACATAACCATCGAAGTCTTCCGTGACATGGGCCTGGCGTTTGCAGCGGTACTCATCCTTATATATGTCCTGGTGGTCGGCTGGTTCCGCTCTTTCATCGTGCCGCTGATCATCATGGCGCCGATTCCGCTTACGCTGGTGGGCATTATGCCGGCTCATGCGATGCTGGGCGCGTTCTTCACCGCAACATCGATGATCGGCTTTATTGCCGGGGCCGGCATCATCGTGCGCAATTCGATCATTCTCGTTGACTTCATCGAACTGCGAATACGCCAGGGAATGCCTCTGGCCGAAGCAGTCATCGACGCCGGAGCGACTCGCTTCCGGCCCATGCTTCTGACTGCGGCAGCGGTTGTTGTCGGCGCAAGCGTCATCCTCACCGACCCCATCTTTCAGGGGCTTGCGTTGTCGCTGATTGCCGGAGCTGTCGCTTCGACCTTTCTGTCGTGGCCGACGATTCCGGTGCTTTATTACATGGTTCACTCCCGGCGCGAATCCGGGACAGGATCTCAACCCGAAACGGACTTCACAACCGAACAAGGAGACTCCCTATGACAGTCGAACGTAGTGTGCGCCTGCTGGCCGGCGCGATGGTTCTTGCCTCGCTGGCGCTGGCGCATTTCGTTTCGCTCTATTGGCTCTGGCTGACCGGATTCGTAGGACTCAACCTGTTGCAATCGGCATTCACAAACTGGTGTCCGGCCATGAGCATCCTTCGCGCTATGGGGATGAAGGATGCCGGGTGCGGCGCCAAATAAGATTGCGCTCGAATCTGCACTTGGAGAGAAAGAAAAGCGAATACAAGAAAACTTGAATAATTGTTCTTGCACGGATAAGCAAGATTCCTGCAACCTTTCCGCACCATTGTGCGGTCTAATATTATAAGGTCTATCTAGGGCCGCACACGCACCTGCGTGGTGGCGGATGATTTGTCCAGAACTAACATTGGGTTGCGGTGACTGTGAATCGTTGGAGCAAAAGCCGGCCATTTCGTCTCTTTGGGATCCTTGCGTTCCTGGGATTGGCCCTTTGCGTCTTTGCTTGGGGCCTGCAATACAAACTCTCCCTTTATGATCCGCCTCAGACTGCTTCCCATCAGATTCCAAAGGCCAAGCTTCTATCCAGAGATGAGCAATCCAGCACTGCGGAAAGTTCGCTCATCATTCGGACGAAGAGATCCACCAGTGTGATCTACGCCGCGCCTGCAGTCGTTTTCTTGATTCTGCTTCCGGCTATCAGTTTGTTGAACGCGTCGGCGTCAAGAAGAGTCGGGAAACGGGCTAACAAGTTGTTGCATCTGCACCGTGCTGTCCTAAACACCGTCTTCATTCGTCCTCCACCCGCTCTCGCCTAGAAATCCTCCATCGCCAATTCTGAAGCATTCGATCAAGTTCTGTGGTCGGGCGCAACAAGCCATATTCTCCATCGGAGAACGTGTCCTGTCGTCGTGAACATAGCAATCCCAACTTCATTTAGAGGTGCATCCGAATTATGCGAAAGCGAACCTCCTTGATCCTTGCCGCAGGAATTGCAGTTTCTGTTCTGGCTGGCATCATTGCATACAGTTTCAAGGATCGGCATTCAGCAACCAGTGCCGCAGAGATTCCCTCCGCAACAGTAGTCGCGGTAACACGAGGCACTATTGCGCATACTTTGAATCTTGCCGGGCAGTTCCAGGCTTATCAGGTTGTAGACGTTCATGCCAAGGTGTCTGGCTACATCAAGCACATCTACGTTGATATCGGCGATAAGGTGCAAGCCGGCCAGACTCTTGCGATCCTGGAGGTTCCGGAGCTGAATGCTCAGTTGAAAGGTACCGTATCTCAATTTAGCCGCAGCAAAGACGAGATTACCCGAGCTCAGCAGGAGGTCGCGCGCGCCGAGTCCGAGCACAGCGCGGTTCACGCCGATTACCTCCGCCTGTTGCAAGCCTCTGCCGCGCAACCTGGGCTAATTGCACAGCAGGAACTGGACGACGCCCAGTCAAAAGATCTATCGACTGCTGCTCAGATTGATGCCGCCAAGGCCACCCTATCGGGAGCAAGGCAAGGAGCGGACGTAGCAGATGCTGATCGAGAGCGCGTGCAGGATCTCAACGACTATACCCATGTGACTGCGCCGCTGAGCGGGATCATTGTCTGGCGGTACGCGGATACCGGCGCGTTGATCCAGGCCGGCACTGCGTCCGACACCCAATCTCTTCCTCTTGTAAAACTCTCGCAAAGCAGTCTGCTTCGCCTCCGTCTACCGGTACCAGAAGACGCCGTGTCGTATATCCATGAAGGCGCTGAAGTGAACGTAACGGTCGATGCCATCCACCGTACCCTCGTGGGCAAGGTGGTTCGCTTCACGCGAGATGTCAGCTTGGCGACGGGGACCATGGAGACGGAAATCGATGTCGAGAACAACGATCTCTCACTCACACCCGGCATGTATGCAAACACAACCCTGGAGCTGGAACGGATGAACAATGTCCTGCTCATTCCAGTGCAGGCGGTCATAAGAAATGGTAATCAATCATCTGTGCTGATGGTTGACAGTGGGGGGCGGGTCCAGGCACGAAATGTTGCTCTGGGTATGCAGGGCACCACGTTGGTTGAGGTGAGAAGTGGCCTGAACGAGGGGGACAAAGTCATTACTGGCGGCCAGTCCAACTACCAGCCGGGTGAAGTTGTAAGACCTAGACTTGAAGACCTTCCCACGGCAGACGTAAGTCAAGAGCAGTCGGGAGGCGATAAGTAATGCCTAACTTCTCACTCAAATACCCCTTCTTCATCATTATGGCCTGCCTGGTCATTGTAGTCGTGGGCGTGGTCAGCATCGCATCGATGCCCGTCGATCTATTTCCACAAATTGATATGCCAGTAGTAGTTGTCGCGACATTTTATTCTGGAATGCCCCCGCAGCAGATTGAAGCTGACATCACAGACACGTTTGAGAGATTCTTTACCCTTGGCAGCAACATCGACCACATCGAATCCAGATCCCTGACTGGCGTAAGCTTGATCAAGATCTACTTCAAGCCAGGAACAGATGCAAATGCAGCGTTAAGTAATATCGCCAATCTGGCTATGGCTGATCTGCGGCGCCTGCCGCCCGGAACATTGCCTCCCGTGGTGCTAGGCATGGACGCTTCGAGTCAACCTGTCTGCCTGGTTACGTTGAAGGGTGAGGGCCTGAACGAGACCAACCTCAAGGACCTGGCGCAGTTCCAGGTGCGTAACCAGATTGCGAGCGTGCCCGGGGCATCTGTGCCACAGCCGTTTGGTGGACGA
>Ga0302275_10000536_pt1 | contig 42831 bp, 45 predicted proteins | sample III_Bog_N2_2_FD_200229 | JGI IMG/M metagenome (GOLD analysis project Ga0302275, IMG submission 200229) | Peat permafrost microbial communities from Stordalen Mire near Abisko, Sweden - III_Bog_N2_2 | ecosystem: Environmental > Terrestrial > Soil > Wetlands > Peat | place: Sweden: Abisko... | reverse complement strand
AAGACTGAGCAGACGGTACGTGAGTCCAAGGCTCTGCAGCATGGCTTCGGCTCGGGCGAGAATGTCGTCAAAGCACTCCTGTGCTTGTTCCGGTGTGCAGTACGCAAAGAGTTCGACTTTGTCGAATTCGTGCGTACGAAGAACTCCTCGCGTGTCGCGTCCGGCGGCGCCCGCTTCTCGTCGAAAACACGCGGTCGCCGCGGTCATTTTGATCGGCAACTCCGCTTCTTCGAGAATCTGATTGCTTTTCATTGACGTGAGCGGTACTTCGCTCGTGGGAATCGCCCAGAGCCCGTCGCGCGGTATCTCGTACATGTCATCGGCGGACTTTGGTAGATGACCCGTCGACATCATGGTCTCGGTTAAGGCGAACGTCGGTGGTCGAATTTCCTCGTACGCGTCCGCGTGTCGGTCAAGCGCGTACGCACTGAGTGCGCGAATGAGGCGCGACCCGTCGCCGCGATACAGCGGAAACATCGATCCGGCGATCTTGGCGCCAGTCTCGAGGTCCAAAATGCCCAGAGCCTCACCACTTTCCCAGTGCGGCACTTTTTGGTATTCCTCAAAGGAAGGAAATGGTGCGCCAGTGTCCATGCCGGGCCACCAACGGCGCATTTCGACGTTGTCGTCTTCACTCAGTCCATCGGGCGTTTCGTCAGAAGGAATGTTGGGCAGTGCCAACAACAACGCTCGCACCTCGTCGCCCGCGGCGTCACTCTTCTCGCTGGCCCGTCGTTCCTCGTCGCCGAGCGCTCGACTCTCGCTCGTGAGTTCTTCGGCGGCCTTCGTGTCACCAGATTTTCTTGCTTCACCGACGCGCTTTGATAATTCCCTCACCGTCGCGCGAAGTCGCTCGGCTTCTTGAAGAAGCGACCGGTGTTCTTCGTCTTTGGCAATTAATTCGTCGAGATCCGAGGTCGGCACACCACGACGAGCTAGCCCAGCCTTCACTTCATCGGGGCTCTTTCGAAGAAGGACGAGGTCAAGCATGGCGCTAAGCCTAGGACAGTGGAATGGGTGCAGCCTTGGAGCGTCTAGGTTCAAGTGCCGTGAGCCACGCGATTGAGGTCAACCAGATGGGCGTCTCCTTTGGACCCACCCTGGCCGTCGACGACCTCTCGTTCAGCGTGGAATTCGGCGAGGTTCTGTGTGTCCTCGGACCAAATGGCGCCGGAAAAACGACCGCCGTTGAAACGTTGCTCGGCTTTCGCGCGCCCAACAAAGGAACCGCACGACTCTTTGGCTTTGATCCCGTTCGTCATCACCGTGAAGTCGTCCAACGAACTGGGGCCCTGTTGCAACGAGGTGGCGTGTGGTTTCCTATGACGCCTCGCCAGGTGCTGCGACTAACGGCGACGTATTACGCGGCTCCGAGAGACGCGGACGAGTTGCTGCGTTTACTAGACCTCGAAGGTTGCGCCGCCACGCCGTGGCGGCGCCTGAGTGGTGGCGAACAACAACGCACACTCTTGGCACTCGCGCTGCTGGGACGTCCGAGAGCTCTGGTACTTGATGAGCCCACCGCGTCCGTTGACCCCGAAGGTCGCCAAGTGATTCGCGAACTAATAGAGCACGAACGAGCGCGCGGCTGCGCACTGCTCATCACCACGCACGAACTCCAAGAAGCAGAACGCCTGGCCAGTCGCGTGCTGATCGTGCATCGAGGCCGCGTCGTCACTCAAGGCACACTGGACGAATTGGCCGGGGAACAAGCGTTGATTATCGAAACGTCTTCGGCCATCGACGCGGGTGAACTGGCCGCAGTGCTGCATTGCGCGGTGCGAGAGGATTCGCCGCGGCGCTATCACTGCGCGTCTGACCCGTCGCCTGAGAATCTCGCCATCGTCACCAGTTTCTTGCAGTCGAGGGGAGTGTCACTTACGTCACTCGATACTCGAGCGTCCCTTGAAGAAACGTATCTGCGCCTCATTGGCGAGCAACGTTCGGAGCGGTCATGAGAGCCTGGTGGTTCCAAACGCTCGCCGAAGTGCGAATGACCATTCGTCGCGGCGAAACCTTGCTGCTCACCATTGGTATTCCCGTGTTGTTACTCGTGTTCTTTTCAAAAACGCACGTCACCTCGACACCCTTAAAGAACCGCGTTGATTTCATTGCCCCGGGCATCTTGGCGTTGTGTGTTCTTTCGACTTCATTGGTGGCTCTCTCTATCGCCACGGGATTTGAGCGAAGTTTCGGCGTACTTCGAAGACTGCACGTCACGCCACTGGGAACTCGCCGGCTTATTGGCGCGAAGATTGCGGGCGTCATCGTTACTGAGATCATCCAGGTCGTGGTGCTCGCAGTCGTGGCGTTCGCACTCGGGTGGCGTCCCCATGGCGGTGTCGCAGGAGCATTGACGTGCGCGGGCATCTTGCTTCTCGCGTCAGCGGGCTGTGCCGGCATTGGCTTGGCGCTCGCGGGTTCTCTACGCGCCGAAGTCAATCTCGCTGCGAGCAATGGTTTGTATTTAATCCTGCTGCTCATCTCGGGCATCGTGGTGCCCGTGACGTCACTTCCGGTGTTTCTTCGCCACATCGTGATTGGCACACCCTCGGGTGCGCTAGCCGATGGACTGCACCGCGTTCTCGGATCCGGACTAGGACTTCGTCCGAGCGACATCATTTCTCTTGGCGTGTGGGCCCTGCTCGCGCCGCTGCTCGCCGCGCGAACCTTCCGTTTCGATTAGGCCTTTTGCAGCGCCGCGATACCGGCCGTTAATTCCGCGTTGGAGACAGCACCGTAAATGACTTCTTTTACGACACCCTTCTTGTTCAAGAACACCGTCTCGGGAAGAGTGCCAAAAAGAAATGTCCCCGACGTGAGCGTGCCGTTTGGATCAACACCCACCGAAAAGGTCGCGTCAGATTTCTTCACAAAACGCTGTGCGGCTCCGTTTTCGTCATTGGCGTCAATACCCACCACGGTGGCCGTTGCGGGATTGAGGGTTTTCACGTACTTCGCCACTCGGGGAAATTCAGCCTGACACGGACCACACCAACTAGCAAAGAACAACAGCACCGTGCCGTTTGGTTTGGTGGTCGTCCAGGGCGTCTTCACCGTACCGCCGTTAAGTCCCGGCAGTGAGAAGCCGGCGATTTTCGTCCCATCAAGTGCAGCCGGCGGCGCCAGTGTCGTTGACGTAGTGGTCCCGTTCGACCCGCCAGTAAGTAAAGAAACTACGGTGATGAGCGCAATAGCTAAGACGGCGCCAATACCCAGTGACACGAACATCATGGGCGAAGGCCTTCCGCGAGGAGGCTTCGTTTCGTCAGTGGTAACGGACAAGAACGTCAACCGCCATCAGGACAAACAAACCGGTCAAGTACGTAATTGAAAAATGAAACAGACGCATGGCCTGTGTCACGTCAGCTCGGTCACTGTGCGCCATGCGATAAAGACGCCACGCGTAGACGGTGAAGATGGCGCCAAGGACGTTGGCTGAAATGGCGTAGATCCAACCGAGTCCGGCAACTGGTCCAACAAATTCACTGAGCGCCCACAACACCACTGAATACACGAGAATTTCTAATGTCGTACGACGTAGCGACGCCACGACGGGCATCATTGGCACGTTGGCTGCTTGATAGTCGTCACGGTAACGAACGGCGAGCGCCCAAAAGTGCGGCGGCGTCCAAATGAAAATGATGGCGAACAACAACACCGGTGTCCACGACAACGAATTCGTGACGGCCGACCAACCAATTAACACGGGTACCGCACCGGCGGCGCCACCAATAACGATGTTTTGCTTGCTACGTCGCTTCAACCACATCGTGTAAATAAAGACGTAGAACGCCGTAGCGGCGAGCGCCAACCACGCCGAAAGAAAATTCACCCACGTCGCGAGCACACCAAAGGCCGCGAGTTCAAGAGCTACCGCGAAAATTGTCGCGTCACGTGGGGTCATGACGCCCGTTACGAGCGGACGCTTCTTCGTTCTCTCCATGATGGCATCGATGTCACGGTCGTACACCATGTTGAAAGTGTTCGCGCCACCCGCCGCGAGCGTCCCGCCAATCAACGTCGCGCACATCAACCACGTACCAGGAATTCCCTTGGCGGCGACCACCATCGTGGGAAGTGTCGTCACGAGCAGCAACTCAATAATGCGGGGTTTCGTTAGGGCCAAGTAGCCCCTTACGACGTCCAGCGTTGATTTGGAAGGCGTCAGTGTGATTGCCACGTCCGTATCCTAGGGGTGCCTTCGCTCTCTAGGCTAAGGCCCGTGCTATCACGCTCTCAAACACGCGTACCGTCAACGGTGTTTCGCTGGTTTGCCTTTGCGGCGTTCCTTTCAATGATTCTGATTGTGGCTTCGGGAGCCGCCGTTCGCCTCACGGGATCGGGACTCGGTTGTCCTGACTGGCCCACGTGTTTTAAGCACCAGCTCATCGGCCAGCTCGGCATCCACTCCACTATTGAGTACGCCAATCGAGCAATTACCGGCATTCTTATTGTCGTCACTGGCCTGACGTTCATTGCATCCTTACTTCGTAGCCCGAGGCGAAGCGATCTCATTTGGCTCTCGGGAGGACTCGTTGCGGGCGTCGTGGCCGACGCTCTGCTCGGCGCACTGGTGGTGTATTCCAAACTCAACCCTTGGCTCGTGAGTCTGCATCTCTTGTTGTCACTCGCCATGGTGGTCATTGGCGCGGTGCTCTATCACCGCTCCAAGTATCTCTACGGACCGGGCACTCGCGCCGACGTTCGCGACCGTCATTTCTTATTGGTGGCTCGGTTGCTCTGGATTCCGTTTTTCGCCGTGCTGGTGGCGGGCACCATGACCACGGGATCAGGTCCTCACTCGGGTTCCTCACAGGGTCAGCTCACAGCGAAACGTTTGCCGTTCGCCTTTTCGTCAGCGGCTTGGGTGCACTCGGTGCTCGCCATGTTCTTCGTGGCCATCATTATTGGATTGTTGGTAGCGATATGGAATGGGAACACGCCTAAGCCTTTGCAGCTCGGCGTTCGACGACTCGCGGTCATTGGACTTCTCCAAGCCGCGATTGGTTTTAGTCAGTACTGGCTACACGTGCCAGCGGCACTCGTTGAGTTGCACGTCATTGGCGCAGTGTCGTTGACCATTGGTGTTACGCAGTTTCATCTTCGCCAAACGGCTCACGACCGCGAGCCCGGCATTAAATCACCAGCCGCACCAACACCAGCGACGGTGGGCGCGCACTAACAACTCCACTGACTTCGTCACCGCTTGAAATGTGACAAAGGTCCCTATGGCCGGCGCCATTTTCGCGCCCGCTCAAAAATTTTTTTGATACAAAGTTCGTGAGGGATTTTCTAACGGCATAAAGGAAAGCGAAGGCGACGTCAATGCCATTTTTCACCCTGCTCTTCCTTGGGGCACTCGTGCCACTTGACAACTTGGGCCATTACGTGCATTGGCACTTCATCGATATCAGTGTGGCCAATCTCATTGTGATTGGACTTATGGTGCTGGTCTTTTGCGTTGCATTGTTTGCCAAGTTTCCCGGACGCTCGAGTCGTGACGAAGCGGAGAAGAAATGAGTTCTACCGAAATTGAACGTCAGTGGACAACGCGCGTTCGTAAGAACGTAGTGCGGGCGCTACCACCGGACAAGTTGTTACCCGACACCCAGCCCACCTACGTCTCGTCGTGGATTTACGTCTTTGGTGTGTTGACGATGGCCTCATTGGGCGTCGTCATCGCGACCGGGTGCGTTCTCGCGATTTTTGGCCCACAGTGGTGGCACGTCTCCACGCTCGGTCACTTCATCAATTCCATGCACCTATGGAGCGTGGAGTTCTTCTTCTTCACCATGATTGTGCACCTTTGGGGAAAGTACTTCATGGCGGCGTGGCGAGGTGGTCGCCAGCTCATTTGGATGACGGGCGTTGTTACTTTTCTCGCCTCCATTGCCGCTGGATTTACTGGTTACGTTTCCCAGACCAACTTTGATTCGCAGTGGATTGCCACGCAGGCCAAAGACGGCATCAACGCCACTGGCGCGGGCGCGTTCTTTAACGTCTTGAATTTCGGCCAGATGCTCATGTGGCACATTGTCCTTCTTCCCATCACCGTGGGGATCATTACTGCGCTGCACGTCTTGATGGTACGAAAAAAGGGCGTGGTGCCACCCTTTGACGACAGTCCAGTTACTGAAGACTCCAGCGATGGGGTGACGGCATGAAAAGGCGAGCCTTCAATCCCGACGTTGACGTAAGGCCCTGGAAGGGCGGACACAGTCCCTACGACATATTGAAAGAGGGCACGATTGCGGTGCTCGCAATCCTGGTGTTGACGTTGACACTGGCGGCAGTATTTGGCTCCCCCGACGAACACGCCGTGACGCTGCAAAACTGGTCAAAGGCTGACCCCGTGGACTTTGCCACGACGGCCTTTACGGAACTAAACGGCACCTCCGAAACTGCGACTTACGGACAGCCCTATAACTCGCAGTCCGGCTACGTCCAAAACATTGGACCACTGCACTTGCAAAAATGGGTGGGCGTCCACCAAGCCATCAACACCACCCAGGACTTTGTCATTGGGCCCTTGGAGTCCCAGGTCAATCAGCCCAGTCTCACCGCTGCGTTGCAGCAATGGCGCTCAGCGAGTTCTCAACAACGAGCACAGTGGATGAATAGTTACGCGAACGCCGACGCCAAGATGACCTACGTGTCGGGCAGCGTCGTTGTTCCCACAACGAACGCTGGTCCCGTGTCGGAATTCGTGAACGAGCTCACGACGATGGCTCGCTCGGGTGCGCTCGACCAAGCGTTACTCGGTGGAAAGACGTATTACACGACCAATCTGACGAAGCCGCTGATGTTCTTGGCGGACGGTGGATGGTTTGCAACGCTCGCTGACACGCAGCACCTCACCGGCGACCAATGGGGCATGATGAACGAGACCGGGAGTTATCCCGGTCAAGCGTGGCTCTGGCTCTATACCTTCTGGTACCAGATTCCCCCATTCAACACGAGTGCCAACGCTGACGCGCTGGTGTGGGGCACGATGATGATTCTTTCGGCCGGCCTACTGCTCGTACCGTTCATTCCGGGGATTCGTTCAATTCCTCGAAAGTCCAAGGTCTACCGCTTGATTTGGCGCGAGCACTACCAGCGCCAAGAGCACTAAGCGGGGCTAGTTCGCGACCAGTGCAATAACGGGAATAACGCGACCGGCCTTTTCTTGGTACTCGCCAAAAGTGGGCATCCGCTTTACTTGCTCGGCGTAGATCTCGTCGCGCTTTTCGCCGAGCACTTCCACGGCGGTCGCTTGAAAATCCGTCACTCCAAATTCGACCTTCACCTCGGGATGCGCCACGAGGTTTCGGTACCAGTCGGGGTCGGTGGGCGCGCCGCCCTTGGACGCAAAGACGTACAGCGTTCCGTCGTCGCCTTCGTAACAGACCAAAGGGTTCTCTCGACGTTTGCCGCTCTTGGCGCCGGTAGTCGTAATAATTACCAGTGGCGCCCCCTCAAAGGGTCCGCCCACTACGCCATTGTTTGATCGAAATTCTTCGATGATCTTTTGGTTGAAATCCTTCATATCGGACACGTTGGGCCTCCCACAATCTCTTTCAATTGTGCCATAGCAAAGAACTTCGTCCACTGGCCGGACGTCACAAATCATTGCATTGGACCGTCGTGGAACTCATTACTGGACTCTATCCAATCTTTGCTATAGTCCAAACTATGAAAAGTGCAGCCGCGAATACCCTTCGCGATAACGACCTGCGCGTCACTGCGCAACGAATGGCAGTTTTGGAAGCCATTCGTGCGCACCCCCACGCCACTGCGGACGACGTTGCTGACACCGTGCGAGCAAAAATTGGTTCGGTCTCTCGCCAAGCGGTCTACGACACTTTGAATTCCCTCATTGAAAAGGGCCTGCTACGTCGCATTCAGCCAGTGGGTTCTCCGGCCCTCTACGAAGATCGAGTGAAGGACAATCATCACCACTTGATTTGTCGCATCTGTAGTCGGGTGGAGGACGTGGACTGCGCCGTGGGAGAAGCACCCTGTCTCAGCGCGGCCGATGATCTTGGATTTGAAATTGATGAAGCTGCCGTGGCGTACTGGGGACGTTGTCCGGAGTGTCGGGCACAGGGCCTCGAGGCAACGCCGCTTGATCCGTTGCCGTATCGAAACAGTCGCCGCAGTACTAATGAAGCAGTTGTGGCGCATTCGGCGTCCACCGCAGTGTCTCAACCCTCAACGTTGTAAGGAGCAGTCATGACAGATGAAGCAAAGTGCCCATTTCCAAATGGTGTGGCAACGCGAGTCACCGGTAATCAGTCCAACGCGCAGTGGTGGCCCAATCAACTGAACGTTCATTTGCTCGAGCACGACGCCTCAACGGCGAACCCGCTCGACCCTGACTTCGATTACGCCGAGGCGTTTGCAACCATCGACCTCAGTGAGCTGCAAAAAGATATCGAAGACGTGATGACGACGTCGCAGGACTGGTGGCCCGCCGACTACGGACACTACGGTCCCTTCTTCATTCGCATGGCGTGGCACAGTGCCGGCACCTACCGCATCGCCGACGGTCGCGGTGGCGGTGGATCGGGAGCACAGCGCTTTGCGCCGCTGGACAGCTGGCCCGACAACGTCAATCTCGACAAGGCTCGACGACTGCTGTGGCCCGTCAAGCAGAAGTATGGCAACGCACTTTCGTGGGCGGACCTCATTATCTTCGCCGGCAACTGCGCCTTGGAATCAATGGGCCTTCACACCTTTGGTTTCGCGGGTGGACGAGAGGACATCTTTTCTCCCGACGCCGACATTTTCTGGGGACGAGAAGAAGTTTGGTTGGATGATCAGCGCTACAGCGGCGACCGAGAGCTCGCGAGTCCCCTAGGGGCCGTGCAGATGGGCCTCATCTACGTGAACCCCGAAGGTCCAAACGGTAACCCTGACCCGCTCTTGGCCGCCAAGGACATCCGCGAAACGTTCCTGCGTATGGCCATGAATGATGTGGAAACCGTGGCACTTATTGCTGGTGGCCACACTTTTGGAAAGACCCACGGCGCGGGCGATCCTTTGTTGATTGGTCCCGAGCCCGAAGCCGCTCCCATTGAAGAACAGGGATTGGGCTGGCACAACCTCAATGGAACCGGCGTTGGCGACGACGCCATCACGAGTGGGCTCGAAGGCGCATGGTCGCAGACTCCAACCAAGTGGAGCAATTCATTCTTTGACAACCTCTTTGGCTACGAGTGGGAACAGGTAAAGAGTCCCGCTGGCGCCACGCAGTGGCAACCGAAGAAGGGTGCCTCGGTCGATCCAGTGCCTGACGCCCACGACCGAACAAAGTCGCATCCGCCGACGATGCTAACGACTGATCTGGCGCTGCGATTTGATCCGGAGTACGAAAAAATCTCGCGCAACTTCCACGAGCACCCCGAAGAACTGGCCGACGCGTTTGCTAAGGCATGGTACAAACTGACGCATCGCGACATGGGACCTTACGTGCGAGGTGTTGGTGCACTAGTGCCCAAGGAGCCACAAATTTGGCAGGACCCCGTGCCGGTGGCGGAGCACAAAGTGATTGGCGACAAAGCTGTTGCCGCCTTAAAAGAGACGCTTCTTTCGTCGGGTCTTTCCATTTCGCAATTGGTCAGTACCGCGTGGGCCTCCGCTTCAACGTTTCGAGGCACCGACAAGCGCGGTGGCGCCAACGGCGCGCGCATTCAACTTGCTCCGCAAAAGGACTGGGAAGTAAACAACCCGGCGGAACTGGAGAAGGTGCTCACGACTCTTCGCGGTATACAAAAGGAATTCAACGACGCTTCAAAAAAGCCGGTGTCACTCGCGGACCTCATTGTTCTTGGTGGCGTTGCTGCTATTGAACAAGCGGCGAAGAACGCTGGCCACAAGATCGAGGTTCCTTTTTCACCCGGTCGCGCCGATACGACGCTTGAGTTAACGGACGTGTCGTCGTTCGCTGTGCTCGAGCCCATGGCCGACGGCTTTCGAAACTACGTGCGAAAAGAACACCGACTGGCCCCCGAGGAATTGCTGATTGATAAGGCACGTTTATTGACGCTGACGGCGCCTGAAATGACGGTACTGGTGGGAGGACTTCGCGTCCTCAACGCCAATTATCAAGGTGCGAGGGAGGGTGTCTTCACGGATCGCCGGGAAGCGCTTACCAACGACTTCTTCACCAACTTGTTGGATATGAACACCGTGTGGCAGCCTGGAAGTTCCGAGAATGCCTTTGTTGGTGCCGATCGAAAGTCGGGGACACAAAAGTGGACGGCCACTCGCGTCGATCTCATCTTTGGCTCCAATTCACAACTCCGGGCGATTGCGGAGATCTACGCGCTCGCCGACGCTGAGAAGAAATTCGTGAAGGACTTCGTTTCGGCCTGGAACAAGGTGATGAATCTCGACCGATTCGATCTGAAGTAGTTGCGCTACTTCGTCACGTACAATCGGCCAAGGCACTGAGGACCACACATATCTCGGAATGACGTTCGCCAAGTTCTCCCAGCATCTGAGTGAGAGAACTTCGTCGAATCCTCTGCAGGTTGTGGAAGGAAGCAACGCAGTCATCGTCGAGACCTTCAGCGACCCCCCGTTTGACTTCCGCCAGAATGTCTCGAATCGTGCGAGTAAGAGGAGCCACGATTCCCGTCAAGACAGGAACGGCTTCGGACCTTGTCACCACCAGTACGGGTCGTCGCATGTTCTCGACTTTGGCCCACCACACTTCACCTTGTCGGGGGACTCTTACCAAGGTTCTTCTTCGATAAAGACTTTCGTTGCTCCTTCCAGACCGGCATTTTCCACATAGGTCAGCGGTCGTCGCTTCTAACCTTCAACAATTTTGGCGCCGATGCGTGCTCGACGATAACGGTGAATCAATTGCAAGAGCCCAATTCGCACCACCCCTGAGCGACTCGAGGCGACACCTTCATCGACCATGGCGTCAATCTCGCGTGGCAAATTTTTATCGATTCTTGTGACGAGCTGTGCCATGCAAAAAGTACAAAGATTTACAATTCATTGAAAAATCCGCCGCGCACTGTCCTATGGTTCATGCAACCGCCATTGGAGGAGAGCGCATGACCCGTGTCAACACCTACCTGAATTTTCCAGGACAGACCGAAGAGGCCTTTACGCACTACCGCGAACTCTTTGGGACTGAGTTCGTGGGGCCAATCTTCCGGTTTGGCGACATGACGCTTCCTGATGGCACCGCGTTGTCAAAAGAGGACGCCAACAAAATTATGCACATGGAAGTGGAAATCGCCGCGGGACACGTGCTTATGGCCACGGACATGCTTTCCTCGATGGGCCCCGAATGCCGCGTCGGCAACAACACCACAATCATGGTCGAATGCGACACGCGTGAGGAGGTCGATCGTCTCTACAAGGGTCTCGCCGCTGGCACCGAAGAGTCTGCTCCGGCCGATCAACCCTGGGGGCAGTATTGGTCAGTGTGCCTCGACAAATACGGCATTCGCTGGATGATCGCCACACCAATGGGCGCCTAAATCGCCACTTCTGTTCAATGGTCGCGGATCACCTCAAGTTCAACACCCAGGGACCTATAAACCGGAAGGGCGCGGAGGTCGCGCGTCAATAGAACAAGGTCGTACTCAACTGCTGAAATGCCTACCATCGCGTCGTATATCGATCCTCCCGCAATGCCACGACTCGCGATTTTCGTTAGCAAAGCATTGGCTGTCGTGGGAGACAAGTGCGCAGTGAATGGAAAGTTTGCATTGAGTAATTGAACGACTGCCTCAGGTGATCGGCGCAGAGGTGGGGGAAGGCGCGTAAGTACCGAGAACGTCTCAAACGCGGCGTGCCCCGCCAAACCCAACCGGCGGCCATCAACGGCCTCCAACGTTGAATCGTGATGCTCGTGACTTTCAACTATTAGCGAAACAGCCACACTGGTGTCGACCACGATGTCGACGCCACTACTTTTGGTCGGCACTCTTCAGCTCGTAAACGAATTCATCGGTAAGCAAAAAATCTGAGGCAGGAATTACGAGACGCCCGTCTCGCTCAACGAGAGAGTTGTCGAACACTGGCTCCACCCGAAGCGACGCACCTTCCGCTGTTATCTCGACTTCGCCCGCTTGCAACCCCAACCGGTCACGTAGCGACTTTGGAATTACGAGGCGTCCAGCCTTGTCAATGGTTGTTCTCATACCATTACTCTACCATTTAAATGGTAATTTCTGACTTGATGACCGAATAGACCACGATGCAACTGCCGCTCGTTGACTCAATTGCAAATTCTCCGTCGACAAGAAGAACTCAACGTAACCAGTTCTAGGTAGCAGGCATCAGTCAATTCGGAAGTGGTTTGCCTGCCGCATCAAACGTGACAGCACATGCGAACTCGGTGGAGACGATGGGGCTCGAACCCACGACCCCCTGCTTGCAAAGCAGGTGCTCTTCCAACTGAGCTACGTCCCCGGCAGGTTCAAGTGTAACGAACGGTGTCGTGTCCTCAGGTTCGCCCGTGTCGGCGCAGTTCGCGAGCGCGTTTTCGGTCTACGCGAAGAAGTTCTCGCTCAACATCGGCCCAGTGCAGCGGGGTCTCTTCATTAGGCACCCCCTCTTCATCGGACTTAAAGAAATACCGAAATCCCATGGCCCACATGACCCCGAAGGCACCGAGTTTCGCAATGAAACCGGCGATTTGTTGGTCCAACAATGGCGACACACCGAGTAACTGATGTTGATGATGCAACGCTGAATACAAAGAGTGCTTAGAAAAGATCCAAGCGAACGAAAACGTTGTCACGAGAATTGACGAGGCGAAGAGATAACCACCTCGTCCCGCGAGCGACAAATGCCGAGTCCCGGGCAGGAGTCCAAACGCAGGGAGCCACAGCACTACGCCCACAATCATGGTGACCAGGAGTATCAGACCTCGAACCACGGATGAATGAGCTCCGCCGTCCACCGAAAACGGGGCGAGCGTAAGTGATCCGACGATCATGACGAACACAACGGCGATCACCGGTTGCACAATGACGCGACTCACCGCATCGATAATTGTCGGTCTCGTAAAGCGCACGAGTAGATGAATCGGCAAACTTCGAAGCAAGAAGGGCGCACAAAACAACATGATGACGAGTCGCTGAACCGTGGCCACTGAAACAGAAACATTCGCCGCGAGGTCGCCAACGGGCCATACCACCACTGCGAGCAGCGCGATAAATGCATAGAGGGCTCGGCGTCGAAGAACAACGTCCGCCACGAGCACTCGATGCAAGAAGAACAGCGCCGCGAGGACCACAATGGCCACCGGGTGCAGGTGAAACGGCAGGTTGCTCATTGGGCGACGCTAATACGCCCTTCGGAGACTGCACTCTTCAGCGCTTCGTAATCTTCTTTGTTGCGCTCTAGGTACGCCATAGAAAACACACCAATGGCTTGGTCAAAGGTGTCGCCCTTTCCGAGGTATCCCTCGAGCACTGACGTTCCTCCCGAACGAGCGTGGGCTCGAGCAAGCGCCCAGGCGCAAAGTCGCCCGTAATCGAACAAATGGTCGCCATCAAGTTGTTCGACCCTTACGGCGGAGCGGTGATCAAACTGTTCGCGCACGTAATACGACGTTGGTCCCGTTGGTTCTTCAACATCGTGCCAGCCAAGAAACGGGTCAGGCGTTGCTTGCATGATTTTTTGTCCGCGCACCACTCGAGCCCCGCCGGAGAGTTCGCTGTTCAGCCCTCTCGCCAATGCCACAACCGACGTCGATGCCTCTTTCACCTGAAGAAAGAAGGTGTCTTTCGCATTTCGACCAACGAGCAAAATAATGAAGCAACGCGTACCCACCGAACCAACACCGACAACTTTTCGAGCAGCGTCCACGGGGGTGAACTGATTAAGCAGCACCCGTCGATCCGGGCTCAATGAATTGGAGTAATCACGTATGACATCCGAAAGAGTGCCTCGTGCACCGACGAGTTCACTCTTGGGGTCCAGCTGATCAAGGGGAACCACGAGTGGCGGATCACTCACTAACGTTGGCCGACCGTCGAGCCACTCCACCAAGCCTCTCGGAGGTTTGGAAGACGACTTGTCAACCGCTGTTTGCAACACTGTGTCCAAATCGTGGAGGGTCTCCTCGTTAAAGAAACTGCCCAACTCCGACATGACGGCATCCACGTCAAGGACCGAATACCAAACCTTGATAAGGCTTTCGTGAGCCAAACGGCGAAGTGAAAGCCGATACTCTCTCGCAGCCGCCACGGCGAGCGCTTCTTGCTGATCCTTGTTGAGACCATTTTGTTCTGCGGCGATCGCGAGTGAGGTGGCCAAACGCTTCACGTCCCACTCAAAGGAACCACAATCAGTTTCGTCAAAGTCGTTGATGTCATAGACGAGACGTTGTTCCGCTGAACGAAATATTCCAAAATTCGAAAGGTGCGCGTCGCCGCATATCTGCACTTCGATATTGCTCGAGACACCTCTCGCCAAATCATCAGCCATCAAGAGTGCGCTGCCACGAAAGAAGCCGAAAGGTGAAGCGAGCATGCGTTCGTAGCGAATTGGCAACAGTTCTTGCACGCGGTGCGTACCAAGTTCAATGAGTCGAGCAATTGGGTCATACCCCGTTCCGCGTGGCTCCAGATCGCCCAGTGAATGTCGAGATACGACCTTGCGATGTGCCCGGCCCTCCGCTCGTGCGGCCGACGGCGTCGGCAACGTCGTGACATCACGAAAACTCACGCGATGCTCCCATGCATCGAGCGCGAACGAACGCTGTGAATTACCCGTGGTCCAAGTTTGCTCACTACCAACGACCCAATGGCCAGGTCCATCACCAAAATGGCCAGGGGGAAAAGCGCCCCCGCCGTCGTGAAACGCGAAAGTGTTAGCAACGTGATTCCACCGTTCAAAGAGCCCGCCAGAAAATTCCACGCCGTCTCTGACGCCGGAGCGACGAAAGCCTTTCGAAGTGTGGGCAGACCAGCAATGGAATCAGCGGCGACAAAGGTAACGAGCGCAACCGTCGGGTGATTGGAGACGGCCCAAAACAAAATGCCAATGATCGAAACAATCCCGCACGCGACGTCAAACCGCCCAATCTTCCAGTAACTTCGTCGGTCACGAAACGAGGCCACCACGACCACGAGAGGAACGAGTCCTAAGAATAAGGTCATGAACGAGGCGAGACCCACGTGTTGCTGGCGTTCAGCGACGAAAGCAAGTAGCCCCTCAATCGCCCACAGCGACCACGTCACACGATTGGGCGAGGTAACGCCGCGTAACGTATCGCGGATATAGGTAAATCCGCCGGTCAACGAGATAGCAATCCCGACAAAGACGAAGTTCCCGTTAATCACTCTGCCAGTCTGCACCCCCACGACACCAAGCGCGACTCGCGCGCATTTGTTGCACGAAATAACGCAGTATTCTCGCAGCCGTGGACGCCCAAACCTTTCTCGGTATTGAGCGTGTGGACGAAGGTCGCTGGGAACTTGAGGTGAAAGAACGCCTTATCACCCCTGGACAGTTTCTTTTTGGGGGTTGTGCGCTGGCGGCGGGCATTGTCGCACTCGAACAAGAGAGTGGTCGTCCCACCGTGTGGGCGAGTGCCCATTACCTTTCGTACGCTCCCACGAATTCCGTCGTTACCGTCACGACCAATTTGGCCGTCGTCGGTGGCAACGTCACGCAGGCCAGAGCCATTGCGACCATCGAGGACCGCGAAATCTTGACAATCAACGCGTCTCTTGGCAGGGGCACGTTGGATGCGCCGGGTCCCTGGGAAACTATGCCGGTGGTTCCTCCACCGTTGGACTGTCCCCTTCGAACGTTCTCTGTTGATATGGGCGAATCCGTCTTTTCGCATATCGATACACGTATCGCGAGCGGCCGCAGTTTTCAAGACTTGGATGGAACTCCTGGTTCGCCCAACACTGCGCTGTGGGCACGACTACCCGACCACGCGGATGTCTCCGCCGCAACCCTCGCTATCTTTGGCGACTACGTGTCCGGTGGATCTGCCAACGCGGTTGGACGACCCATGATGGGACGAAGCCTCGACAACTCCATTCGAGTGGCTCAAATAGCTCCCACCGAATGGGTGCTCTGTGACATTCGCATGCACGCGTTGGTCGGAGGGTTCGCCCAAGGCACGGCATTTTTGTGGAGTGAAGACGGCACCCTGCTCGCTACGGCCAGTCAATCCATCGCCGCGAAACTCTGGGATCAACCTCTCCCCAGGCGCCCCTAGGCCCAGCGTGTAGATTGGTCTGCTTGCGGGGCTATAGCTCAGTCGGTTAGAGCGCAGCACTGATAATGCTGAGGTCGTAAGTTCGATTCTTACTAGCCCCACCACGGGGGACTCGGATAAAGGGTCCCCAACCGCTCGGATAATGACCGTAAACCGGTTGAGACTGGTTCCATGAGACCGGTCCCCTGATTTAAAAGGAGACTTTCGCGCGCTCTAGAGACGAATGAGAGATGCCACCTCGCGGCGATGAGCGTGAGGAATACAAGACAGTTTGGGGCGTAGAGTCCTAATTATGGGCCCTCAAAATATCCTTCAGTCAAAAAATCTAGCCACCATATATGAGCTTCCGCTCATCGAATGGTCAAGCATTGAGTCACGTCTCGATAGTGGGATAACCCAGGCACCCGGTTCGGGAGGACCAGATCGTCACACCTGCTGGCTAGCTACCGTGAACCACGACGGAAGTCCTCATGTAACTGGATTTGGCGCCGTATGGTTCAACGACGCATTCTGGTTCGTGACCGGTGCGCAAACGCGCAAGGGGCGAAACCTTACCCGCGATGCACGCTGCACGCTAAGTGTTGCTCTGCGGGAATTCGACCTGACCCTCGACGGAACCGCCGAAATAATTGACGAACCCACGACCGTCGCCACCCTGGCGGGACGGTGGAGCCTTCAAGGTTGGCCCGTTCAGGTGGACGAATCAGGCATCGCACTGACCGCCGAGTACAGCGCTCCGTCAGCAGGCAAACCTCCTTGGAGGATATACAGAATCCAACCGCTGGAAGCCACCGCTGTCGCCACAGGCGGAGTTGGTGGGGCCACTCGTTGGAGGTTTTCCCAGACATAACCGAGTCCGCGTAGTTGCACAGATTGCGGGGCAGGCAGTGAACCTGTGGAACCCGTACGTACTAGGTGCCTGCTTTCGAAAGCCCTAAACCGTCTTGTGATTAACCGCTTTTGTCGGAATTGCCCGCCACGAACAATTTGATTCGTGCAGGCAAATTCGTGCGCATTGGAAATTTCGACTCACTACATTTTGACTATGGATTTAATCCGTCTGCAGCCCAATGCTTTTACATCCCAAACAACTGCTCTCTCACTTCAAGCAGTTTGGCAAGTTGCGTCGAATCCGCTTTTGCTTCCAAGTTTGTCCAGTGAGCTTCAAGCAGTTCGACCGGTTTCGAACAAACCTCTCGGTCTTGGCTCGACCTTCGAAGGTGACCAACGTCGTGGCGAGCGACGTTGGACAACAACATCGACCATCACAGGATTTGAGCCACTGCATTTTTTTGAATGGACGGTCGGTGACGTAGCAAACCCGGTCTCGAAGTGGAGTTTCTTACTCGACGCCAACGCTGCGGGCATCACCTTGACGCATAAGGTCACGCTTTTGGGCGGTCCTTCTCCGCTGAGTGACTTCATTGCTCAAAACCCCACCACGGCAGAAGAAGTGGTGCAAGAGCGGCTCGTAGCCCTTAGAGAACGAATGTCCGTCACTGTCGCTGGGCTTCTTGGACTAGCGAGTTCATCCAGTTAACGATTAAACGTATTTCTCACCATATGCTTTGCCAATGAAGCTGAACGAGTGGGTGGGCGCCCTACGCGAACGAAACTTTCGGCTCTTCTTTATTGGGCAATCAACGTCACTCATAGGCAGCGGGATGGCACCGGTGGCTATTGCCTTTGCTGTGTTGCGCCACGGAACAACGAGTGACCTTGGCTTTGTGTCGGCCGCTGGCTTGGTGCCACTCGTGGTGCTGCTTCTTGTCGGTGGCGTCATTGCCGACCGTTTCCCGCGTCGACTCGTGATGCTCAGTTCTGACCTTCTTCGAACCCTGGCGGAGATTGGTCTTGGCGTGTGGATCTTTCTCGCGTCGCCGCCACTTTGGGGCTTCATGGCGCTCGCAGCTGCCGTTGGTGTCGGTTCTGCGTTCTTTAATCCCGCTCTAACGGGACTCGTTCCCCAGGCGGTCTCCGAGGGCAAGTTATTACAGGCGAACGCACTCAACGGCTTGTCGGCCTCGGTGGCCAACATTATTGGTCCGGCCATTGCTGGCGTCATCATTGCCGTGTCAAGTCCCGCATGGGCCGTGCTTATCGATGGACTGACATATGCGGTCAGCGTTGTCAGTTTGTACTTGATGTCAATTGAATGGACCTCAAGTGAATCGGTCGAGACTTTCTTGTCACAGTTGCGAGAAGGATGGACGGAGTTCTGGTCGCGCACTTGGCTGTGGGTCATTGTTCTCGAGTTTTCCTGCGTCAACGTTTTGATTTTTGCTCCGATGCTTGTGCTGGGGCCAGTTATCGCAAAACAGTCACTCGGCGGAGCACCGGCGTGGGGTCTGGTTTGGGCGCTTGAGGGCGCGGGGGCGGTACTGGGTGGTGTCGTGATGTTGCGATGGAACCCCGTAAGGCCGCTGCTCACGGCGACAATTGTGACTGCGGCATGGGTGTTTCCGTTAGTGGCCCTCGCCTATCGAGCACCGGTGCTCGTCATTGGGCTCGGAGGGTTCTTTGCCGGTATTGGGTTCACCGTCTTTGGAACACTATGGATGACCACGATGCAGCGAGAGATACCGACGGAAATGCTGTCCCGTCTCAGTGCCTATGACTGGTTCGGTTCTTTGGTCCTTTTGCCAATCGGCGTGGCTGTTGTTGGACCAATCGCGAATGCGTGCGGAATGAAGGCGACAATCGTTGGAGCAGCGGTTCTGCTGGCCATCTTGGTCGGCGTGACACTCTTAGTTCCCAGTGTTACGAAAATGCGGGCGCCGGAACAGCTTGTTGGTTAAAACCGACACCGATAAGCAAAGCGGCCCTGCGTTAATCTCAACAGTCAACAGCATCGAGGAGGTTCTCGTGAAGACCATGACGTGCCAACAACTAGGCGGACCCTGCAGTTTTGAACACAAGGGAGAAACCGCCGATGAAGTGATTAAAGCCCAAGATCGTCACTTACGTGACGCGGTTTCTGGCGGCGACGAAACCCATCAACAAGCCCTCAAGGAGATGAAGGGCCGTTGGAAGAACCCCATAGCCGGCATGGGTTGGTACCGAAAAGCCAAAAAGGACTTCGCCGCACTTCCTGAAAGCTGAAAGCGAATCTCGTTACATATTTTTAACGACAACGCGCGGGCCGTTTTGCTCACTCCCCTCGCATCGTTCTTGGTTCCATTAGCACCCCACCACGTCAGTTTTCGTGCGGAAACATACGCCACCTAAACTCAGCGTGTGGAGAAACGCGAATTATCACCCTCAGCGTTCCTCGATGCCGGGCACATCTGCGACGAACAAAGGAACGGTCATGGCAACTAATCGAGACGAACGTACGAGCGTCGAGCGCGAAAAGGCCTCAGTCTTTCACTCCTGGTCCGCCCAGAGCACCATCAACCCACTTATGGTGAAATCCGCGAAGGGCGTCTACGTCACGGCCGAAGACGGCACTGAGTTTCTCGACTTCTCTTCCCAATTGGTAAACACCAACATTGGGCACCAACACCCCTCGGTCGTCGCGGCAATTCAAGAACAAGCGGGCATCCTCGCCACCATTGCCCCACAACATGGTTACGAAGCGCGTTACCTCGCCGCAGAGATGATCCTTGATCGTTCCTTTGACGGCGCCGAGAAGGTTTTTTTTACGAACGGCGGTACGGAAGCCGTTGAGCACGCCGTTCGCATGGCCCGTCTGCACACCGGACGTCCCAAGATTCTTTCGGCGTACCGCAGTTACCACGGAGCAACCGCGACGTCCATCAACTTGACGGGTGATCCTCGACGTTGGCCCAGTGACTCAGCTTCCTCGGGTGTCGTGCACTTTTTTGGACCATTCCTCTACCGCAGTGAATTCTTTGCTACGACGGAACAAGAAGAGTGCGAACGCGCGTTACAACACCTAGAGAACACCATTCTCTTTGAGGGGCCGCCAACGATTGCCGCCATCATCTTGGAAACCGTTCCCGGTACGGCGGGCATCATGACACCGCCGGCGGGTTATCTAGCGGGAGTTCGCGAACTCTGTGACCGTTTTGGGATTGTCTACATCGCCGACGAAGTGATGGCGGGCTTTGGTCGCACCGGTAATTGGTTTGCGTACCAAGAATATGGTGTCGCCCCCGACTTAGTGGCCTTTGCCAAGGGCGTGAACTCTGGTTACGTGCCCCTCGGTGGCGTTGTCCTCAATAAGGCCATCTCCGACACGTTCAACGACCGCGTCTACCCCGGTGGACTCACGTACTCGGGTCACCCACTCGCGACTGCAACCGCGGTGGCGACCATCACGGCCATGGAAGACGAAGGAATCGTCAAAAACGCCAAGCGCATTGGTGATGAAATCCTTCGCCCGGGTCTACTGGAGCTACAAAAGCGTCACGCAATCATTGGCGACGTTCGCGGACTCGGTGTCTTCTTTGCACTAGATCTCGTTTCCGACCGAGCAACGAAAGAGCCCCTCGCTCCCTACGGTGGCACCTCGCCCGCGATGGCGGAGCTTTTAGCGGCGGCGAAAGCAGAAAAGATGCTTGTCTTTGTGAACTACCACCGTCTCCACGTCGTTCCACCCTGCACGATTACCGACGAAGAAGCGCGCGATGGTCTCGAGCGACTCGACCGCATACTTTCCAAAATTGATCACTATTACCAAGGCGCGGTGTGAGCGACGACCAACGCATCCGCGCGGCCCAGGCACTTCGCGAACTCGGTCACGAATTCGTCCGACGAGACCTTTCCGACGACGAACTCGCGAACGTCGAAGAACAAGCACTGGAATTGCTTCGCATCATGGAAAAAGCGCCCGAACGATTGCGGGCGCATCCGCCCCACACGCTGGCGGATTTCAAGATGACCGTGCCCGAAGGCGACGCCGGCGAGAAACGTCAACTTTTTGCCGACTCTGTTGTTTCGGGATCCACGAACCCCATGGGACTGAACGCCAGCCTCTGGCGTGACGGTGACGTCGCGGTCTTAGAAACGGTGCTCGGAAAGGCCTTCGAAGGAGCTCCCGACCGAGCCCACGGCGGTGTCCTCGCGGCTCTCATTGACGAATCCATGGGACTCGTGCTCGCCATGGAGCGAGTGCTCGCCTACACAGTCCAGCTCGACATCTCGTACCGGGCACCCGCGCCCATTGGCGAACTCGTCGCCGCGCGGTCCTGGCTCGATGAGAAAAATGGCCGAAAGCTCTCGATGCGCTGCGAAGTGCGTTCGGTTGGTGTCCTCGTGGCGGAAGCCCAGGCCCTCTTCATTGCCGTTGATCCAGGAACCTTCCTCGCCGCCAACTAGCCCGCCGTGGTCCTAGCGGAGAGAGAACTACCATCGACCTCTGGATTTCGTTTTCGTCCCAGCGACGAAGAAGGATGTAGATGCACTACTCGTCAATTGACAACATGCAGCGTTGTGTGCGTAAACACGTGCTGACTGACGCGACGTTGGCGGGGCGCTCGCTCAAAATCCTCGACGTGGGTGGGGCGAACGTCAATGGTTCGTACCGCGACGCCATGCAGGGACTGGATTTTTCGTATCACGCGGCCGACATAGATGCGGGCGAAGGCGTCGACACCGTACTCAGTCCCACCGGACCTTTTCCCTTCGCTGACGAGAGTTTCGACGTCGTGCTCTCAGGACAGACCTTCGAACACACTGAGTTCTTTTGGGAAACCTTCAAAGAAATGGTCCGGGTCTGTCGCCGTGACGGCGTGGTGATCGTCATTGCACCCTCGTCGGGCGCCGTGCACCGCTACCCCGTTGACTGTTACCGCTTTAACCCCGACAGTTACGTGGCCCTCGCGAAACTGGCGCCCATAGAACTCGTTGATTCGTGGGTGGACCCGCGCGGTCCCTGGCATGACTTGGTTGGCGTGTTTCGAAAGCAGCCCGCGGGACCCGCGTACGTTGCGCCCGTTGTCGAAATTGAAGAGCTCGACGAAGCTCTACAAAACACCTACCCAATTAACGATGACCCGTCCGTTGAGGCGCGCGCGGGCACTGATTTGTATTTGGAGTACCTGCCCCGGGTGCACGAGACGCTGCAACCGCGCTCGTACTTGGAAATTGGGGTGTGGTCGGGACTGAGCCTTCGCATTGCGTCGTGTCGAGCGGTGGGCGTTGATCCGGCGCCGCGTCTGCTCGAGCCCTTAAAGCCCAATCACGAGATGGCCCTTATGACCAGTGACGACTATTTCTTAGAAGAAGGCCTTTCCGAGCAGATAACGCCGCTCGATCTTTCCTATATCGACGGCATGCACATGATTGAAAACGTCCTCATGGACTTCATCAACATCGAGAATATTTGCCACCCGAACTCCGTCATCATGATCGACGACGTCTACCCAAATCACGTGTTGCAGGCAAGACGCCAGCGTGTCACCCAGCACTGGATGGGTGACGTCTGGAAAATCATTCCAATTCTGCAAAAGTACCGACCTGATTTGTTGCTCGTGCCCGTGAACACTGAACCAAGTGGCACCTTGTTGGTCGTTGGCCTCAACCCCACGGAGCGCATTCTTTGGGAACGCTTTGACATCATCTTGGAAGAAGCCGTCGACGTGATGAGCGATCCGACACCCGACATTCTGGAACGTCACGGTGCCTTGGAACCACGCGATCCGTTGCTCGAGTACATCGTTACTTTCGTGCGCCAGTCCCGCGAACGAAACGACTGGGCTCTTGACACCGGACACCTACGAAACATGATCGCGGGCGCCTCGCCTCGACAGATTGCCCCGCAATGAGTGATTTTCTCTCCATTGTCGTTATTAGCTACAACATGAACCGTGAATTACCTCGCACGCTGTATTCGCTTTCGCCCGCGTACCAACGAGGCATACGCGCCGAAGACTACGAAGTAATCGTCGTCGACAATGGTTCCGCCACACCGCCGTTGCAGGACGACTTCTTAGATCTCGGGATGAACCTTCGAATTTTCACGACGCCCGACGCACTGCCTACCCCCGTGCACGCCATTAATCGCGGGCTCAACCAGAGCCTTGGCAAGTACATCTGCGTCTACATTGACGGCGCACGACTCGCGTCGCCGGGACTTCTTCGCACTGCTCTCGACGCTCTTTCGACAAGTCCGCGAGCGGTCGTCGGCAGTCGAGGTCGCTACCTCGGCCCGGACTACCAACGAAACAGTGTGCACCAGGGCTACGACCAAGCAGCCGAAGACGCACTACTCGACCAAGTTAACTGGCGAGAAAATGGCTACGGACTCTTTGACGTTTCGGTCTTTGACGAATCGTCGGGTCCCAACTGGTGGCTATCCATTGCCGAGAGCAATTCTCTCTTCATGAGCCGGACGCTCTGGCACGAACTCGGTGGTTACGACACTGCCTTCCAACTTCCTGGCGGCGGTCTCGTGAACCTCGACACCTGGATGCGCGCCTGCGAACTGAACAACGTTCGCCCCACGGTGTTGCTCGGCGAAGGTACGTTTCACCAATTGCACGGCGGCGTGGCGACGAATGGTTCCCTTGGCACCGTCGAACGTTTCCACGCGGAATACGAAGCCATCCGCCAGCGTGATTTTCAACCCAGCAAGGCTGCTCTTTCGTACATTGGCACCTTCAAACACAAAGTCCCCGACATCGAACTCTCTCCCGCCAAAGAACACGCGACGCCCATGGACGAAGCAGTCGTCGTCGTTTCGTTCTCGCAGCGCGCCGCTCGTTGGCTGCCAACGCCACTGCGGCGTATCGCCAAGAACACGGCGCGAGTGATGAAGTGGACACTGCGAGGTCAACTAAAAACACAGTTAGCGGCCCTTCGTGAAGAACGAGCCGACGCGGAACTCATTAAGGCCTCGGGTTACTTTGATGGCGCGTGGTACCTCGAGACGTACCCAGACGTCAAAGCCTCGGGCTATGACCCCGCGGTGCACTACGTGCGCTACGGCGTCAGCCAACACCGTCGCTCGGGGCTGCTCTTTGATGATCGCTGGTACCTCTATCGCTACGGCGACGTGTTTGACGCAGGGGCCAATCCCCTGGTGCACTTTGTCAAGTACGGCGAGCAAGAAGGTCGGCGACCGCGATCCAATCGAGACGAGTAGTCGTGACGAGTGAAGTCCGAAAAAGCATTCTTCGTTCGCACCCAAGTTTGTTTCGAGCCCTCAGCGCCGATGTTCGCGTCACGCTGGATTATCGCGGCGAAGCGAGTGGTTACGCCACGCGTCTTCGCACCCTTGGCTCATTCGTTCGCTTGCTTTGGGTGACCGACGCTTTTTTTGGCCAAGTCTGTTACCGAGTGAAGGCTCGCCTGCAGCGTTTTCATGTGCCACTGCTGCCACGAATTATCCACCACCTCGCCATGCGCACGGCGCAGATATGTATTGGCGATCCCGTGGTTATTGAACCGGGTATCTACATTGCGCACGGTCAAGTGGTCATTGACGGTTTTTCGCGGGTGTCCTCGGGCGTCGTGCTCTTTCCGTGGGTCACCATTGGCCTTCGCGCGGGGGATTTCGCCGGTCCGACAATTGGCGAAGGGGCCCAAATTGGTACCGGAGCAAAGATCATTGGTCCCGTCACCGTGGGAGCCCACTCGAGTGTTGGCGCGAACGCCGTGGTGGTGAGTGACGTCGCACCCCACACCACCGTCGTGGGGATTCCGGCGAAGGTCGTTGGTTCCGACCCGGCGTAGAGTTGGTGCGAAGGAGTTCTGATGGCCCTTAAATTCGCTCGTAAACCAAAAACTTCCATCGATCCCAGGCGCTACCCGAAAGGGGCTGCTCGTCACTTCATCGCCGCTGGCGAGTACGACGCAGCGATTGAAGTTCTCACAGAGATAACGCTCGATGGTCTGCACCCCGAGGTAGAAGAACAACTCATTGATCTTCGCCACGAGGTCTTTCTCGCCCACGGCCTGCCAGAAACGGCACCTCTGTGGCCCCCGACGTTCGACGACATTTTTGTGGGCGTTGAAACAATTCCCGAAGTGAACGTGAAGGATCTTTCGGTGAACGCCATGCGCGCCGGCGTGCTCGGTCACGGTGCGTTAATTGTTCGAGGCCTCTTTGACGAACAGCACGTTGCTCGCTTGCAGCTAAACATCACGAAAGCCTTTGACGCCTTTGACGCGGCGGCGAGTGGCACGCCACTGTCGGAGGTCACGCCGTCGTATCGACCGTTTACTCCGTCAGACCCCGAACAGTTCAACGACATCGAGCGAGGCTTTATCCGCGAAGGTGCGGGAGTCTTGATGGCGGATTCACCACGTGGTTTTCGTGACTGGACCGCGGCCGTAAAAGAAAACGGACTCTTCGACAAGATCGCCGAGTACTTCGGCGAACGTCCCGCGTTGTCACTCAGCAAAACCACCCTTCGCGACGTTCCCGCAGACACGAACTACGGCTGGCACCAAGACGGGGCGTTCCTCGGCAAGGACATTCGTTCGCTCAACGTTTGGCTCGCGCTTTCGGATTGCGGCATCGACGCGCCCGCACTCGACCTCGTGGCTCGTCGCATGGAAGAAATTGTTCCCACCGGCGTCGACGGCGCGATATTCAACTGGTCAGTAAGTGAAACGACCGTCGAGCGCTTCCGTCACGGGGCGCCGATTGTTCGTCCCGTCTTTGCGCCCGGTGACGCCATTCTCTTTGACCAGATGAACCTGCACTCAACGGGCGTGAGTCCTGGGATGACAAAAAACCGATTGGCGATTGAGTCGTGGTTCTTTGCACCCTCGACCTATCCCATGAAAGAGACGCCGTTTTATCTATGAACGCGTGCGGCTCGGTAGTTCCGCCGGACGTCGAAGCACGGGCCACACGATAGGCCTCGACACAGCCCGAAGGCGAAGTGCGTTCTTCTCAATAACGAACCAGCTCACGCTGGCGAGCGCCAACGTCAGAACGAAGCTCGTGATGATGAAACCAAATTCACCTATGCGCTGGACGTGCGTTACCGCCAAGAGTTGTTCCACGGGAAAACCAAAGATATAGACGCCGTAGGAAAAGTCGTTTTTCGCTCCCAGACGGATGGACGAAAAACGAGCACCGCACCACAGCAGTGGATACGCGAGCAGCGGGGCGGCGAGTGCGGGGTAATCAAACGTAAAGGCCGGCTGCCAACCAAACGTCGGAAGAAACAACATTGCGATGAAACACACCGTGGAGCCGAGCGCCAGCAAAGCTGAATTTGGCACTCGATCTCGATAGAGATAGAGGAGCGTCCCCGCGAGGAACATCATCAGAAACTTCATGAAATTGAGCAGGTACCAAAAATGAAAAATCGTAAAGTGCACGTCGATTGATGGATTGACGGTGATGACGATGATCGCCATTTGCAACAGCGCGGCGAATACGACTACCGTCCTTCGACGCTGCAAGAACCCGGCAAACGCAAATGCCAGCACGGCGAGGTAGCAAAGAAACTCATACGAGAGACTCCAAAGCGATCCGTTCCAAATGAGAAAGTACGCCACGTGTCGAGGAGTACCAAGAATGCTCGACTGATGAATCAGCAGCAGCGAGTTGTGCGTGACGTAGCCGAGTGAACCATTGTGCGTATTCAGCACACACGCCAGGGACGAGCACGCCGGTGGATGAAATAGCCACGACAACGGCGCAATCACGAAAGCCGTGACAATAAGACAAAACCAGAATCCGGGAAAAATGCGAAGAAAGCGGTGCCAGAGGTAGCGACCGGCTGAGGACGTCATGGCGCTCTTCGTTATGAGAAAGCCGCTGATGCCAAAGAAGCCGTACAGCGCGATCGTGCCCAGCTCCGTACTCGCCACCTCAATGCGCGAAAAGCCCGCGATGTCTGCCGCGTGTGCGAGCAGCACCATGCCCGCGAGCACGAGACGAAGTGCGTTCAGACAGTTCTTTCGTCCTTCATACGCATCACCGAGCGTCATTAGACGCGCAGGAGCCAATGAATCGAGCGCCGTCACCGGTTCCTCCTCCCGACACGTCGAAGTCTGAGCCTAGAGCAAGTGCGAAAAGACTCTCGAGCGAAAAATCCCGTCGGTCATTATTCTGGATACATGCCTGCCATCACCGTTGAGAACCCACTTGAACTGCCAAAAGTCGCCACTCCTGCCCTGGACCAACGAGCTCGACGTGTCACGTCGATCACCACTGCTCCGCGCGGACTCGAGGGTGAAGGATTCCCCGTGCGTCGGGCCTTTCATGGCATCTCCCAACACGATCTCGATCCGTTTATTCACATGGACCAGATGGGTGAGATTGATTATGGACCGGGCGAACCAAAGGGAACGCCTTGGCACCCGCACCGTGGCTTTGAAACCGTGACCTACATGATGGAAGGCACGTTCCTGCACCAGGACTCCATTGGTGGTGGTGGCGTCATTGAAAACGGAGGAACCCAGTGGATGACCGCCGGTGCAGGCATCTTGCACATTGAACGCCCGCCCGATGCATTAATTGACTCCGGTGGACTTTTTCACGGCATCCAGCTCTGGGTCAATCTGCCCTCCGCTCTCAAGATGACAACGCCTCGCTACCAAGACATTGGCTCGCACGACGTGAAGTTGCTCACGAACGACAACGGTGACGCGATTATTCGCGTGATCGCCGGCGAACTCGGTGACGCGAAGGGACCGGGTTCAACGCACACACCCATCACCATCGTGCACGTTTCTTTACTGCCTGGCGGCCAATTAGTGCTTCCGTGGAACCCGAACTACAACGCGCTTACGTACGTCTTGGCGGGCGAAGGAACGGTCGGCACCGAAAGGACCCCCTTGCACGATGGACAAATGGCCGTGCACGTTGACGGCGACTTCATTGTCCTAGGCGCCAACGAAACTCAGGACTCACGAACGCACGCCTTCGAAGTGTTGATTCTCGGTGGCCAACCCATCAAAGAACCCGTCGCGGTCTATGGGCCCTTTGTTATGAATACTCGCGCTGAACTACAACAAGCGTTCGAAGACTACGAAGCCGGCAGGCTCGGCCAGATCCCAGCCGAGCACATCTAGGCCTCTTCGGCACGGTGCACCATGAAGGTGCCCGTCGAACGACTGACGATTTCGTCCTTGTCGTTTTTAATGACCGCCTCGGCGTAGGCAACTTGTCGACCCAAGCGAACAACGTCACCGCGCATCGCGTAGTGCTCGTGGAGCATGGCGGGGCGCATGAGTTCGGTCTTCATCTCAATGGTGGCCTTCGTGCGGTCCTTTTTCCCGAGGGCGGCGTTAATGGCAAAGTTCATGGCAGCGTCGAGCAGCACCGAATGGATACCCGCTTGCACGGAGCCGTGGGGATTACAAGCCAGTTCCGTGGGGCTAAAGGAACCCTCGACCCAGCCCAAATCCTCACCGTCGATGCCGTAAGAACTGAACGTTCCACCGAGCACGCCAATGATGGCCATACCCCCGTCGCCCAGCCATCGATCCATGTCCTTCGGCGTCGTAGTCACCCCCGTGACGATACTTGCCAAGTTCCTTCTAGTATTGCGAAGTTGGGGGGATTCGCCAACGCAGAACGAAAGGACAACAATGCCTACAGCGGTCATTGTGGATGCCGTACGTACCCCGGGTGGGAAACGAAACGGAAAACTTAAGGGTTGGCACGCCGTAGACCTCGCGTCGGAGGCGCTGAAGGCCATTGCTTCGCGCAACAATCTGGACCCTGTCCTTATTGATGACGTGATCATGGGTTGCGTCATGCAAGTCGGTGAACAGTCACTCAACATTGGACGAAGTGCTGTGCTCGCGGCTGGTTGGCCCGAGTCCGTGCCCGCCACGACCATCGACCGCCAGTGCGGCTCCTCACAGCAGGCGCTGCACTTTGCGGCACAGGGCGTTATGTCCGGTGCCTACGACATCGTGGTAGCCGCAGGCGTCGAAGGAATGACTCGCACGCCAATGGGCTCTTCCATTGTCCCGGGCATGGGCTTTCCTTTTGGACCCCGCGTCATGGCACGTTACGCCCCCGTGGGTGGACTTGTCTCCCAGGGCATTGGCGCCGAAATGATCGCGGATCAGTGGGGCATCTCTCGTACTGACCTCGACGAATTCGCGGCCGAGAGCCACCGCCGTGCGGCCCAGGCGACAGAAGAAAAGCGCTTCGAGAACGAGATCATTCCGATTCGCGTGCGCGACGACGAAGGTAACGACACCGACGAAATCATGAACGCGGACGAGGGCATTCGCCCCGGTTCATCCGTGGAGACGCTCGGCAACCTGAAGCCCGCCTTCAAAGAAGATGGCAAGGTCACGGCCGGAAACTCCTCGCAGATCACCGACGGCGCGTCGGCTGTTTTGATTATGTCCGAAGAGAAGGCTCGCGAACTTGGCCTAAAGCCTCGCGCGAAGTTTCACACCTTTGCTCTCGCGGGCGTTGACCCCGTCACGATGTTGACCGGTCCGATTCCCGCCACCACGAAGGTACTGGAGCGTTCGGGACTGACCCTTGATGACATCGACCTCGTCGAGATTAACGAGGCCTTTGCTTCAGTGGTGTTGGCGTGGCAAAAAGAGCATAAGGCCGACCTCTCCAAGGTCAACGTGAACGGTGGTGCAATTGCGCTTGGTCACCCTCTTGGCGCATCGGGCGCGAAGTTGTGCGCCACGCTGCTCAACGAACTCGAGCGCACCGGTGGTCGCTATGGCCTTCTCACCATGTGTGAAGGTGGCGGACTCGCTAACGCGACAATTATCGAGCGACTGGACTGAAGTAGCTAAAGAGAATCCCCCGCGTTCTAACGAACGTGGGGGATTTTTCTTTTACTTGTATTTCGTGGCGAGATAGAACGCGCTAAAGATTGCGACAAGGCCCACTAAGAGGTACCACGGTGAAACCGCGCCCGGCAATTCATTCAGATAATTGAGCGCCACGACCAGTACGCCACCAATGAGCAAAATAAGAATCAGCGGACCAAACCAGCGCGGACTCTTTTCCACGTCGCGCGGCACGGGGGCCGTGTAGCGACCGCGCTCTTCGGCCGACACGTAACGGCCGGTGTTCGCGCCTCGGTGCTTCGTGGGAGTCGTTGTTCGACCCGACGAACTGCCTGACTTCTTATTTCGTCCGGGACCGGTCTTTGCCATAGGGGACAAATCCTAACCGTCGCGTACTGGGGGCCCGTTTGACTGCTCGAATTCGATAAGTAGTTCATAACTCTTTGCTGAGAATGCCCTGAGTCCGAGGCCAAATTTTGGGCCCTGCGACCTATAGTTTTTTTACAGCGGTACTTGCGCTAACGGAGAGCTGAACGTGTTGAAGTCCAAATTGAGGGTCGTTGGCTTGTTCGTGTCGGTCGCGACGCTGATTGCTCTTGTGGGGGGCGCTTCCTTTTCCGTAAACACTGCGAGCGCCGCTGCAAGTGTCACGGCGACGCAGTCTGCGTTGCCTCCCAACGCGGCGACGGACACCTCGACTGGACCCTTTCACCCCGATAATTTCATCGGTGACTGGAACTCTCAGAACTCCGCTTGTCCGTCCACCGGTAACTGCGTCAGCGCCGGTCAGTACGTTGACAGTTCCGGCCACATTCAAGCCCTGATTGAAACGCAAACCAACGGTACGTGGAGCGCGTCCGGAGCCACCATGCCTCCCAACGCAGCGACGGACGCCGGTGCGAACGGAATCTTTCCTCACAACATCCTTTGGGGCACGGGTTGTTCTTCCAATCAGAACTGCGCCGTCGTTGGCCAGTACGTCGACGGCTCGGGCTACACGCAACCGCTCATCAACGTTGAAACCAACGGTGTGTGGTCCGACGTCGCGGCACCTCTACCAAAAGGCGCCGCGTCCGACTCCCAGATCAGCGCGATGGCGTCGACCCTGACGTTCACGCCCGCCAACAGCCTCAACAGTGTCAGTTGCCCAAGCGATGGTAACTGTGTCGCTGTTGGGCAGTACCTCGACTCGAGCGGCCACACACAAGCATTTCTCGACCTTGAAGTTAGCGGTACTTGGAGCGCACTCACCGCGCCACTACCTTCCAACGCGGTGACCGATGCCACGGCGTCAGCCAACAACGCGCCCTCGAATCTCTTTTACGCGGTGGCCTGCTCTTCGACGCAGAACTGTGTCGCCGCGGGTGAGTACGCCGACAACTATGCCGACGCGGGCATACAAGCACTCGTGGACGTCGAGACGAACGGCATTTGGAACGCCGTGACGGTGCCGCTTCCTTCGGACGCGACGACCAGTAGCGACGGTGCCTACGCCGGCGACGCTCTGTACGCGGTGTCCTGTCCGTCAAATGGTGACTGCGTCGTGGGCGGGACGTATTCGAACAGTGACTCGACGTCATCGCCGTATCAATACGAGCCGCTGCTCGACACCGAATCAAACGGCACCTGGACGAGCGTCAAGGCACCTCTTCCCGCGGACGCCTCCAATGACACGGGTCAAGCCAACCAAACCGACGTCATTAATACCGTCACGTGTTCGTCAGTCGCCAACTGCGTCGCCGGCGGTTCCTACTCCAATGCAACGACCAACGGATCCACCACGCAAGTGGAAGCGCTCTTAGACGTCGAGACCAGTGGCGCGTGGACGGACGTTCCCGTGGCGCTGCCGAGTAACGCACTCACCAATGCTCCTTCGAGCGTGTCCTCCCCTAACGACGCCCTCTTCAGTGCTTCGTGCACGAACGCGACCAATTGTGTCGCCAGCGGCATCTACACCACCACCGCCGGCGCGGAGCAAGCACTCCTTCTCACCGAAGTGAGCGGCTCGTGGTCGAACGCACCTGTCTCGCTGCCCAGTGGTGCCTCTACGCTCACGTCGCCCAGTTCTTCTGATTGGACATCGCTCAACAACATGTTGAACACGACCTCGTGCGCTGGTTCGGAATGCTTCGTTGGTGGCTTCTATCTCGATAGCGCGGGTTGGCAACAGCCCATCCAGATTGAAGTAGCGATGTCCGGATCGCAAACCGCCAAGCCCACCAAGAAGACGGCTACCACTTCTACAATTACGGCGATTCACGACAACACGACAACCATCGTGGTGAGTTTCAAGGCTCCAAAGTCCGCGGGTTCGTCGCCGATCTCGGGCTACCAGTACTCCCTTAATGCCGGCGCCTCCTGGGCGAATTGCCCCAAGGGAACAAAGACCTCCTGCACAATCACCAAGTTGCTCGCCAAGCACACCTATAAGATCCAAATCCGCGCCGTTACCGCAGTGGGGCCCGGCGCTTCTTCCAAGACCGTGAGCACGAAGACCCTTTAGTCGTTCTTCGCAGGCCGCGGTCCCTTCACACGAGCGACTACGTACACTGCTTTCGTCCGGACGAAGTCGTCCTTTGGGAACAATTGTCGAGCCGGTGTAGAGTTACTCGTCACGTCTCGGGGCACCACCCCCAGACGTGATGCATGGACCTGTGGTGCAGCCTGGAGTGCACGCCGCCCTGTCAAGGCGGAGGTCGCGGGTTCAAATCCCGTCAGGTCCGCTCGGGTCCTTCGGGAGCCGGGGGGTCGAGTAGCTCAGTTGGTAGAGCGCGCGCCTGAAAAGCGTGAGGTCACCGGATCGACGCCGGTCTCGACCACCAAACGACAAGGGTTTTTGACCCTTGCGCGTCCCAATGACCTAGGACTTCTTCTTTTGACGTACCCGCCAGGTGCTGAGCACAAGTGCACCAAGAACTACCACCGGAAGCACCACCACGCCCCATGCCCGCTCGCTTCGCAAGAGGAAAGCCAGCGCCACCACCACGAGCGTGACAAGGAAGAACTCAGGCGTGTCGCCCACCAAAAAGTCCCACCAAAAACGCCCGAAGCTTCGAAGTCCCCGGCGAATCATGCGCTCACCGGTACTCGGAGCGCCTTACCGGCGATCAGCGTGGCGATAGAAAAGACACCAACGAACACCAATATGAAGAGGTCACTTCCGGGCCAGTGCAGACCAGCACCCTCACCAACCCAGAACAGACCAAACGAGCAGAGCATCACGCCAACGACAGACTTCAAGGCATTTTCGGGAACCGACGAAAGCTGGCGTGCCACGAACGCACCAACGAGGCTCACGAGCACTACTGCCGCTGCCGCCGACACAGCCGCGAGACCCAACCGGTGGCTGCTCGCACCTAGTGACACCACAATCAGCGCCACCTCGGTGCCTTCTAAGAAAACTCCCTTAAAGGCAATTGCAAACGCCACCGCGTCTCGCGACGTTTTTGGCGGTGCCTCCAACCGTAATGAAGAGACCGTCTCTTCGTAGATGAGATCCTCATCGTGCATGGCTTTTAGGCCGCTGCTTCGAAGCCACGCCTTTCGAAGCCATCCCATTCCGAGAACGAGCAGTAATCCCCCAACCGCGACGCGCAGAGCGTCGATGGGTACATAGTGAATAAGAGGGATACCGACCGCGACAATCAATACCGCGAGCACGAGCGCCGCACTCGCGGCACCCTCGAGCGCACTTCGCCATCCTCGCGTCGCGCCCGCCGCTACGACGAGCGTCAGGGCTTCCACCATTTCGACGAGTGATGCCCCAAAAACCGCGAGGATAAGCACCACGTCGGAAGTTCGCACGACGTTGAGTGTAGAGGGCGCAGTTCCCTCAGTTTCGTGCGTCCACTAACGACGCCGTTCTCTCAACTCCTTAGTGGAGCCCGAGTCGACGTGTTCGTAAGTCGTCACCTACGATGTCTTTCGTCCAATGTTTCTCTCCGACCATCTGGTCTACGGGAGACAAAATTGCAAAGGTTTGTCGATGAGTCTTCCAGAAGTCCTACCGGCGTCGAACCCACAGCCCAGCGACACACCCTGGCCCACGGTTGAATGGCCACGGTCAACGGCACCTAATCAGTCGGCCCTCAACAAAATCGTCGACGTGGCTTTTACCAACAGAGACCTCGAGAGCACGTATGCCGTGCTCGTTATTCAAGGCGGCAAGATACTGGCCGAACGCTACGCCGGCGATCGTGAATTTTTTGATCGACCATCCGAGCCGATTAACGCCGAGAGCACACTTCTGTCGTGGTCGATGGCGAAATCGATGCTGCACTGCATTGTAGGAACGTTGGTCGACGAAGCTCGCCTCGATCCCTTCGAAAGAGCGCCCGTTCAAGAGTGGAGCAGTCCAGACGATCCCCGTCACGCCATTCGTTTGGCTGACTTACTCGCCATGCGCGACGGACTCGACTTCTTTGAGGATTACGTCGATGGCGAAACGAGCCACGTTATTGAAATGCTCTTTGCCGGTGGCAAGGACGACATGGCGGGCTTCGCCGCGAATCGACCTTTCAAGTACGCGCCCGACACAGTTTTTAATTATTCGAGTGGCACGACCAACATCATCAGTCGCATCGTTGCCGACCAAGTCGGTTATGGCGATGCGTACCGTCACGCGTTGCAACAACGACTTTTTGAGCCCCTCGGCATGAATTCAGCCAAGGCGACCTTCGACGCGAGTGGCGTCTTTGTGGCGTCCAGTTACGTCTACGCCACGGCCGAGGACTTTGCTCGGTTTGGCTTGTTGTACCTGCGCGGCGGGCTTTGGGACAAACAACGCATCGTGAGTGAAGCCTGGACCCACACGGCGCAAATTCCCTTGAGCATGGACGAAGTCGCCGGGACCTACTACGGATGGCAGTGGTGGATCACCGGCGACCAATACGGCACGTACTGGGCCAGTGGTTACGAGGGGCAGATGATTTCCATTGCTCCGTCCCTCGACGCCGTCGTTGTTCGACTGGGAAAAACCTCCGAAGCTAATTACCCGGAACTTCGGGCGTGGCGTTCACAGGTGCTGAACGTTCTCGCGAACTCCTAAACGCCTTCGTAGGTGAAACCGAGATCGGGCGCACTAAAGATCGCAAAGAAGGGCCAGCCTTCTTTTTCAGCCATGGCCGCCACCGTGCCGCCACGGTCCACGAGCGCCAAGAGACCCACGACCGTTGCTCCGTAGTCGCGAACGACGTTCGCCGCTTCCACCAGACTTGTGCCGCGCGTGACCGTATCTTCGGTGATCACCACGCGGTCGTTCGCGAGTAGCGAACCGGCAATACGCCCGCCGGCCCCGTGATCTTTCACTTCCTTTCGCACCGAAAAGGCCCGAAGTTCTCGTCCCTTGGTGGAAGCAACGCCCGCCGTGATAAAGGAAAGTCCGTCCGCGCCCATGGTGAGTCCCCCGAGGGCGCTGACGTCACTTGGCAAAACCCCCAGAACTTCATTTGCAACGTCCAGCATGATTTCGGGCGCGCAAATGGTTTGCTTAGAGTCGATAAACCACGACGAGTGGCGTCCTGATTTCAACACGAAGTCTCCCCGCTTCACCGAATGTGTCAGCAGATGTTCGCGAACTCGCTCTCGTGCCTCGCTCACCACAACATCACCGTGCCACTACCTTCGCGTACCTCGCCAACCACCGTGGCGACAATTCCCGCTTTGGACGCAATGTCGAGAGCTTCACTCGCCGCGTCCTTTTCTAGAAAGACCGTCATACCGAGACCGCAGTTAAAGACACGAACCATTTCGTCAGCACTGACGTTGCCACGACGCTGGATTTCAAAAAATATCTCCGGTGTCAAAAAACTCGCCATTTCAATGTGAGCGTCGAGATTTTTCGGTAGTGCGCGAGGCACGTTTCCTACGATGCCGCCACCGGTGATGTGCGCTACTGCGTGCAGCGCGTCCCTCAGAGCATGTTGCACCGCGAGAATCGCTGGTGTGTAGATCACCGAGGGTAGGAGAAGCTCTTCACCAAGTACGCGCTCGCTACCTTCAAAAGCAGGCTCGAAGAGTCGTTCCTCTTTTTCGACGAGCACTCGACGAGCGAGGCTGTAGCCATTGGAACGAAGTCCGGGCGAAGAAAAGCCAATGATGACGTCGCCCGCTTTCACCCTCTCGGCACCAAGTTCGTGACCCTTTTCAATAACACCCACCACGAAACCCGCGACGTCAACATCATCGTGGCGAAGCACACCACCGTGTTCGGCTGTTTCGCCACCGAGCAGTGCCGTGTTCGTCATTCGACATCCCTCGGCAATGCCCGCAACAATTTCTTCGAGCTTGGAGGGATCGAGTTTTCCCACGGCTACATAATCGAGAAGAAAAAGCGGCTCGGCTCCCACGCAGGCCAGGTCGTCGACCAGCATCGCCACGAGATCTAAGCCAATGGTGTCGTAACGATTCATCTGCCGGGCGATTTCGAGTTTGGTGCCCACCCCGTCAGTCGACGCCACCAAGACCGGTTGCTTGTAGCGGTTGAGGTCTAACTGGAACAGTCCGCCAAAGCCACCAATGCCACCGAGCACGCCCGGTCGATTCGTTGAGCGCACGGACTGCTTGATGTGCTCGACGGCTTCGTCACCCGCGGCAATGTCAACGCCCGCTTGAGCGTACGTGAGTCCTCCTGGTGAAACGTCGAGCAGTCGGCTCACGCCCGACTTCCCACGCGACCGATCGTCACGGGCGTGGGGGCCGGGTACTCACCCGTTAAGCACGCGTCACAGCATTCGCCGTCCAGTTGAATAGCCGCACGAAGATTCTCAATGGTTATGTACTCAATTGAGTCACAACCGAGATACGCACGAATCTCGTCGAGCGAATGATTGGCCGCTAACAACTCGCCACGATCGGGCGTGTCGATGCCGTAGTAACAAGGCCACTTAAAAGGAGGCGACGAGATCCGCAGATGCACTTCTTTGGCCCTGGCGTCGCGCAGCAACTGCACGAGTGCTCGAGTCGTCGTCCCACGAACAATGGAGTCATCAACGACCACGAGTCGCTGTCCGGCGATGTTCTCTCGCAGCGGATTGAATTTTCTTCGAACGCCATCAGCGCGCGCTGCTTGGTCGGGGGCAATGAACGTGCGTCCGATGTAGCGATTCTTCACGAGGCCGTAGCCAAAGGGAATGCCTGATGCTTTGGCAAAACCTTCGGCCGCCGGCACGCCGCCGTCGGGAACACCCATCACGATGTCGGCTTCGACGTGCGACTGCGTCGCGAGGAGTTCTCCCATGCGACGACGCGTCGTGTGCACTTGGTGACCCATGAGATACGCATCAGGTCGGGCAAAGTACACGAACTCAAATATGCAGAGCTTTTCTTTTCCCTCCGCGGGGTCGAGCAACTGACGAGCAACGACGCCTTCAGCCGTGATGGTGATCATCTCGCCCGGCTCTAATTCACGAACGAATGAGGCACCAATGACGTCAAGCGCGGGCGTCTCGGACGCGAGCACCCACCCTTCGGGTGCGTCTTCGGTGCCAAAGCGACCAAGACATAACGGTCGAAAGCCGTGCGGGTCGCGCACGCCGTGAACGGCACCACGCTCTAATAGCACGAGAGAGAACGCACCCTCAGCGAGAGGGAGTACATCTTCCATCGCTTTTTCGAGGGACTGTCCCGCTTCGACGCGGTGCGCCAGCATTTCGGCGAGCAGATCAGAATCCGAGAGCATTGTTTGTTCCTGCATGCCCGCCAGTGCAGCAAGTTCACGCGTGTTTGTCAAATTTCCATTGTGCCCAAGTGCAAAACCACTTGAACCAGCGGAACGGTACACCGGTTGGGCGGCGGTCCAGTTGGCGGAACCCGACGTTGAATAACGCGTGTGACCAATAACGAATGAACCAGAAAGTGAAAGCAGTGTGCTTTCGTCAAAGACTGAAGAAACGAGACCGTTGTCCTTGACGACGGTTATTTCTTCACCGTCGTAGGTGGCCATGCCACAGGATTCTTGGCCACGGTGTTGGAGTGCGAAGAGGGCATCGAAGCACCAGTGCGCCACGGTCCTTCCCGGTGCCACAATTCCTACGACGCCACAGGCTTCTTTCATGCGAAAGCCACAGTATGGGTTGTCGCGGCGCTTCGCACGTCACTCAGTCTCGCACACCACACCGGTCTTCGTTATGAGGGTCAGTACGCTAGAACGGTGATTGATCTGCATACCCATTCGTCCTATTCGGACGGGTCGGACACGCCCACCCAGTTGGCGGAGCGAGCGGCCAAAATGGGTCTCTCCGCCATTGCGCTCACCGATCACGACACCACTTCCAGCTACGAGGAGATGTCCACGGCCTGTGCCCACTACGGCATTGAGCACATTGCCGGGGTGGAAGTGTCCCTGCGCGACATCGCCTACACCCAACGCAACAGCGAGGGCGTGTTTGAACCCATCAACGTCCACGTGCTCGCTTACTTTGTCCCCCTGGGACTTGAACACCCGCTCCAGCACAAACTCGTGTCACTTCGCTTTGACCGAGGAACGAGGAACGTACAGCTCGTGGCGTTGCTCAACGAACTCGGTTTCACCAAGATCACGCTCGATTACTTGGTGGACATGGTGGGAAACGTCGACTCCATTGGACGACCGCATTTCGCCAAGGCGATGTTTGAACTGCACCCCGAGATTGTTGGTGCGAGGACCGACGAGAACTGGAGCAAAGTCTTTACGGACTACCTCGGAAAAGGCGGTCACGCTTACATTCCAAAGACCACGATGACGATTGAAGAATTCGTGGAATCCGCACAGGGCGCGAATGTCGTGCTCTCGATTGCGCACCCGCTTGTCAACTACGTCACGAGTTCCTCACTCGACACCATCGCCCGCGAAATGCCGAGCGTCTTGTCGTCACTTCGAGATCGGGGCTTCAAGGGCGTCGAGGCGTATTACGGAGGAACGAACGCTCGCACTCGAGATTTGATGGTGAGGTTGACGCGTGACGCGGGAATGATTCCGACAGGTGGTTCGGACTATCACGGCACTTTCAAACTGGACGTGCAACTCGGTGTGGGAAAATCCGGCGACCTTCGCGTCCCCTACAGCGTGCTCGACGAACTACGCGCCGCTCGCCACTAGAGCGTCCTCGAGCGCACCCTGGCGACGCTCCGCAATTTCTTCGACGCTCAGATCAATCCAGTCATCAATCACGAGATGATCACCGACCGCGCTGCCGAGCGCCAAAACGGAAACACCGGACTGCTTGGCTCTTTTTTCTAGCGCAGCAAAATCCTTGGTCGCCACGATGAAACGGCCCGGGAGTTCACTGAACAACTCAGCATGCGACGAAACACCTCGCAACTCGGCGCCCACTCCAGTGACCGCCACCATTTCTGCCAGCGCCAGAGCGAGTCCGCCACCGCTGATATCGTGTACCGCGGTCACGTCGCTTTCATTGCCCGCGCACATCGTTGCCACTTCATCACGCACAAAGTTCGCGGCCGAAAGAAACGCTGGTCCGTCGAGGGGCGCAATTACACCGCCGCGACGACCGCGCCTCGTGGCCCAACGACTTCCCCCGAGAGGGAACGGCAACTCGCCGTTCGCTTCGCGCTTTCCCACTAACACGAGCGTGTCGCCATTACCAAAGGCCCAACCCGGAGGTGGCGACACCAGCGAATCAATCACGCCGAGCAGTCCCACGACCGGCGTCGGATCAATGTCGACGCCGCCACTCTCGTTGTAGAGACTGACGTTGCCGCCAATGACCGGCAGTCCGAGTGCGTTGCAGGCTTCGGCCATACCGTCAATGGACTCCGATAATTGCCACATCACCGAAGGGTGTTCGGGGTTGCCAAAGTTGAGACAGTTGACGACGGCCTCCGCGCGTACGCCCACGCAGGCGAGATTCGCGACGCCTTCGGCAACAGTTTGTGCCGTGCCGTTTCGTGGGCTGAGCGCACACCAGCGCGGGTTCGAATCCGTTGAAAGTCCAATGCCTCGATTAGAGAAGGGCAAACCAGGTCCCGCCAGCCGCAACAACGCCGCATCACGTCCGGGGCCAACAACCGTGTTCAAAAACAACTGCGAGTCGTACTGGCGATACACCCACGCCGGATCAAGCAACAGCGACAGCACGTCATCGTTCACGGAACCCACTGGTTCATTCGTTGTTGGATCGTCCGCGATCGTGGCGTCAAGTTCCTTTGGACGCTCTCTCGGACGGTCATAGAGCGGCGCGTCATCGGCGAGCGACGACGCGGGAACTTCAGCCAGAATTTCGCCGTCAAAGCCGTCGCGCACGCGAAGCATGCCCACCGCGTTGCCCTTCGCGTCGTTGCTCGGCGCCACGACGTGACCGACAACGCTGGCACGCACTTCCCACTTGGCACAGAGTTCCATCACGCTCGACAAGTTCTCCGGCGTGATGATGGCGAGCATGCGCTCTTGACTCTCCGACGTCATAATCTCAAAGGGTTGCATGTTGGGTTCACGCTGAGCAACCGCATTGACGTCAACGTCCATACCGACGCCACCTCTGGCGGCCGTCTCACTCGTCGCGCACACGAGTCCCGCGCCACCGAGGTCTTGAATACCAACAACGAGTCCTTCATCGAGCAATGCGAGACACGCTTCAATGAGTCGTTTTTCTTCGTAGGGGTCGCCGACCTGCACACTCGGACGCTTGGCGTCGTCCAACGACGCGGCACCATCGGAGCTTGAAAAACCCGCTGACGCGAGCACCGAGACGCCACCAATGCCGTCACGGCCCGTCGATGATCCAAGCAGCACCGCGAGGTTTCCCACGCCCGAAGCAACGCCGAGCACTAAGCGTTCCTTGGGTAACGCTCCAGCACAAAGAACATTCACGAGCGGATTAGACGAGTAGCAATCGTCAAAGGTCAACTCGCCGCCGACCGTGGGCACGCCAACGGAGTTGCCGTAACCCGAAATTCCCGAGACCACGCCTTCAACGAGCCAACGCTGTCGAGCGTCGGTGAGTTCACCAAAGAACAATGGATCCATAACGGCGAGCGGACGTGCGCCCATCGTGAAGACGTCGCGCAGAATGCCCCCTACGCCCGTAGCGGCTCCCTGGTAGGGCTCGATGGCCGAAGGGTGGTTGTGGCTCTCAATACGTATTGCCACGGCAATGCCGTCTCCGGCGTCAATGACGCCCGCGTTTTCTCCCGGTCCCACCAAAACGTTCGGGCCAGTCGTCGGTAGTCGCTTCAGGTGGATGCGAGAGGACTTATAAGAACAGTGTTCACTCCACATCACGCCGTAAAGGGCGAGTTCCAAGGGATTGGGCGAACGCTGCAGCACGTCTTCAATGAGCGACAATTCAGCGTCACTGAGGCCCAACGCGCGATGCAGGGGCTCCGCGGAGGGGTTTGTCACGCCTCCAAACTACCGCCCTCAATTACGTTTGCTCACCCTTTGGCGAGTCAAGCTCACGACGATGCGTCCAGGCCCATCGCGCGAGGAACACACTCGCGAGCAGGGTCAAAAGGTTGATGACGGCCTCAATGGCCCCGCCGGCTCCCTTGGTCCAAATCCCGTGTTCGAGGTCGTAGAGCACGTCCATGGCACAGAGGTAAAAGCCCCCGCCGGCTCCCAGCAACAAGAACAACACGGCACTCGAGAGCCCTCGTCGAAGCGAAACGAAACTCGCAAATAGAGCAAGCACCAAGAGGCCGTCAGCCAAGGGAAAGGCATTTTCGAAGTTGTAATAGGAACTCGTCGTGTCCGACGCCACCAAGGAACGGTGCGCGAACCACACTGTCCAATAGAGCACAATCAACGCGACGATGAACAGCAACAATCGGCCAATGGTTTTCTCGCTTCCCTGCACCAAATGAACGTACCAAGACCGAAAGAACTTCGCCGGTACACTTCTTTCGACGAAGTCACCCGAACGGGGAACGTAGCCATGACTGTTGCAAAGAAGACCAGTGGCGTAAAGAAAAGGCCAAAAGTTACGCGTACTCTGAGCGATAGCCAAAAAGCAGCCATGACGAAGTGGCGACTCGAAGCGCGCGTTGTCAGTCGCTACTTAGAAGCCCTCGCGGCGTCCAAGTCCAAGCGTGGCCGACAACGAACACAGGATTCCATTGGCGCTTTGCTCGTTCGAATTGAAAAGGAACTACCCAGCGCCGGCGCTCTTCGCCGACTGGAGCTCACCCAGAAGAAATTCGATCTACTGGAAGAGCGGGTACAACTCCGAGCGAGGGCCGACATTTCTGATATCGAGAAGGAATTCATCAAGATCGCTCATTCGTACGCCGAACGAAGCGGCATTTCCTACGCGGCGTTTCGAGAACTTGGCGTCACGCCCGCCGTGCTGAAGCGTGCGGGAATCAAACGAACACGACGGGCGAATTAAACCGTCACGTTGGCGTGCACAAAACTACTGAGCAGCACTCGTCCGTCTTCGCTGCCGAGTAACCGCGACATAGCCCGTTCGGGGTGCGGCATGAGCCCCACGACGTTTCCTTGTTCGTTCGCGACACCGGCAATGTCGTCTCTCGAACCGTTGGGGTTTACGACGTAACGAAGAACGATCTGGTCGTTGTCGAGCAGTTGTTTGTACGTGTCGTCGTCGCAGGTGTACGCGCCGGAGAAGTGATTAATGGGCACAACGAGCTCGTCGCCGACCTTCGCCTCACTCGTCAATGCGCTCTTAGTGGAAACCACCACCAACGTGGTCGGTTGACAAAGAAACGTCAGTCCACGGTTTTTTTGCAGCGCTCCGGGAAGTAGTCCCGCTTCGGTTAGTACTTGAAAGCCGTTGCAAATGCCGAGCACGGGACCACCCTCTCGAGCAAATGCCGCCACGGCTTCCATGACGGGCGAAAACCTCGCCAACGCGCCCGGTCGCAAGTAATCACCGTGAGCGAAGCCGCCGGGCAAAATCACGCCGTCAAAACCCGAAAGTGAAGTAGCCGAATGCCAAACGAACTCCGCGGTGGCGCCGAGTGATTCAACGCCTTGAGCAGCGTCGTACTCGCAGTTCGAGCCGGGAAACATAACAACGCCAATGCGC
>Ga0302275_10000534_pt1 | contig 42933 bp, 40 predicted proteins | sample III_Bog_N2_2_FD_200229 | JGI IMG/M metagenome (GOLD analysis project Ga0302275, IMG submission 200229) | Peat permafrost microbial communities from Stordalen Mire near Abisko, Sweden - III_Bog_N2_2 | ecosystem: Environmental > Terrestrial > Soil > Wetlands > Peat | place: Sweden: Abisko... | reverse complement strand
CCGAAACCGGCGCACGCCATCCGCAGACGATGTGGCTCATCATCGGCGGCATGGCGCTGGTGACGCCGCTTGGCGCGATTTTGTTCCGCAAATATATTCAAGTCCACGAAGCGGGACGCTAGACTGAGGGCCAGAATTTATGAACACGGAATCTTCAGTCGAATCATTGCGCCGCCACGAAATCGCTGGCCGCGTCGAAATCGTCTATGGCCGCGGCGGTTTACCGCTCGTAAAAATCACAACGCCGTGGAGCACGGCGGAAATCTATCTGCACGGTGCGCACGTCACACACTTCCAAAAAAACGGCGAGCCGCCTTTGATTTTCCTGAGTGCCAAAAGTTATTTCGCCGATGGCAAGGGTATCCGCGGCGGCGTGCCGATCTGCTTTCCATGGTTCGGCAACCGCGCCGGCGAACCGTCGCACGGCTTCGCGCGCATCACCGCATGGCAGCTGGTCAAAACCTCCACCGCGCCGGACGGAACGGTGACGGTTCAGTTTGCGCTGCCCCAAATTTCCGGTCGCGAGGCGTGGAAAAATTTGCGCACAGAATTCATCGTCACCGTCGCTGACACGCTCACGATGGAACTGATCGCCACGAACGATGGCTGCGACGAGCCGCTGGCAATTGAAAACTGCCTGCACACTTATTTTCACGTCGGCGACATCGGCGCGGTTTCACTGACGGGTTTGCGCGATGCACCTTTCAATGATTTCGCCGCCGGCGACTCCGGCACGCGCAACGTGGAACACGATGCGGTTCTGCGCGTCGCCAAGGAAACCAACCGTGTTTATCCCGACAACGCTGCGACCGTGGAAATCCACGATGAAAATCTGCAACGGAAAATCCGCGTGGAAAAATTTAATTCCCATTCCACCGTCGTCTGGAATCCGTGGACGACGCAAAAATTGCCGGACGATTTTGACCCCGCCGAACACCAACACATGGTCTGCGTCGAATCTGGCAACGTGAAGCAAAACAAAATTTCGCTCGCGCCCGGAAAAGCTTCGGCGTTGAAAGTGATTTTGAGCAGCGCGCCGCTGAAATGATTTCGCTTTCTGAAATACAGCCGGCGGGCGTGGACTTGGTTTCGCAGGTCGAACAGATTTTTTCGCCGAGCGGCATTTTGTCCAAGGCGAGCAATTTTGAGTTCCGTCCGCAGCAGCAGGAAATGGCCGTGGCCGTCGCGCGCGCATTGCAGAATCGCGAGCATCTTGCGGTCGAAGCGGGAACGGGCGTCGGAAAAAGTTTGGCGTATTTAATTCCGGCGATTCTGTTCGCGGTTTCACAAAGCAAGAAGGCAATCATCTCGACGCACACGATCAATTTGCAGGAACAACTCACGGAAAAAGACCTGCCGATGCTCGCCAGTGTTTTAGGCCAGTTGCCGGAGCCGGTGAAATTTAATTTCACGATGCTCAAAGGCCGCGCGAATTATCTTTGCACGCGCCGGTTGCAAAAGGCGATGCAGCAAAGTGGAAATCTTTTCACGTCGTCCGAGGCCGAGGAATTGCAGCGCATTTATGAATGGTCGAAGAAAACGACGGACGGCAGCCTTTCAGATTTTGAAATCGAGCCGGACCAAAAAGTCTGGTCGCAGGTCTGTTCCGAACGCGGATTATGTTCGCCGAAAACCTGCGGCTATCAGTCCGATTTCAGCAAAGACCACGATGTTTGTTTTTTTCAGCGCGCGCGGAACAAAATTCTTTCATCCGACGTTTTGGTTTTGAATCACACGCTTTTTTTCACGCTGCTCGGCGGCGTGGACGAGGAGATGGAAGGCGGCATCTTGTTCAAGAACGACTTCGTGATTTTTGACGAGGCGCACACGATGGAAAGCGTGGCGTCGCGGCACATCGGCTTGAGCGTGTCGAGTGGGCAGGTGCGTTACGCGTTGAACCGGCTGTGGAATCCGCGCACGGAAAAAGGTCTGCTGGCGACGTTGCGAAAAGGAAATGCCGTGAAGCTTGTCGCGGACATTTTGAGCGAATCGGATAAATTTTTTGAAAATGTTGAAGTTGCGTGCGAAGAAATTCAAGCGACGGCCAAACCAAAATTCGGCGGCGGCGACAGCGGCGGACGCAAACGCGCGTGGACGGAATTGCGAATTCGCCGCGCGGAATTGGTGAAGGACAATGTGACGTTGCCGATTCAACGATTGCGCGAAGCGGTGAGCGAACTTATCAAATTGAGCGAGGACAAAGACATCGGCCAGGAACTCGTCGAGTGCAATCGTCGGCTAGGCGAGTTGAAAGTGGAGGTCGCAGAATTTTTGAGCCAGCAGGCGGGCGACCATGTTTATTGGGTGGAGCGCGGCGGCAAGGCGCACAGGAATCTTTCGCTCAACGCCGCGCCGATTGACGTGGCGGATTATTTGCGCCGCCGTTTGTTTGAGAGCGACACAAGCATCGTGATGACCAGCGCGACGCTGGCGACAAATTCCAAATCGCAGACGGGATTGAACTATTTTTCCAAGCGCGTCGGCTGCGAATCCGCGGCGATGCTGCAGGTCGGCACGCCGTTCGATTACGCGCGGCAGATGAAATTGTTCGCCGTCAAAAAAATGCCCGATCCGCGCGAGGCCGGTTATCGCGACGCGTTGATCCATTGGATCGAACATTTTGTGACGCAGACGCATGGCAAGGCGTTCGTACTCTTCACGAGCTACAAGCTGATGCAGGAAGTTGCCGAACGGATGCGCTCATTTTTTGAAGAGTTGAAGCTGGAATTGTTCGTGCAAGGCACGGGGATGCCGCGCTCGACGATGCTGGAGAAGTTCAAGGACGACACGGACTCGGTGCTCTTCGGCACGGACAGTTTCTGGCAGGGCGTGGACGTACCGGGCGAAGCGCTGAGCAACGTCATCATCACGCGGTTGCCATTCGCGGTGCCCGACCATCCGCTGATTGAGGCGCGCATCGAGGCGATCGAGGCGCGCGGCGGAAATTCCTTCGGCGAATTTTCTTTGCCCGAGGCGATTTTGAAATTTCGCCAGGGTGTCGGGCGCCTGATTCGCACGAAGACGGACACCGGCATCATCGTGGTTTTGGACAACCGGATTTTGACGAAGCAATACGGCCAGTCCTTTCTCGACGCGCTGCCGAAATGTCCGGTGGAGATTGTTTGACCATGAATGTCCACGAAATCCTCAAGCTCGCGGGCGGCGGGCTGGCCTTGGTCATGTATCTGCCGATGATTGTGGAGATCATTCGGTCGCGCGGCGCGGGGCAGAGCTTTGCGACGTGGGGGTTATGGGCGGTGCTGGACGCGATTTTGACCATCACGCTCTGGCAGCAGCATGGAAATTATTTCCTGTCACTTGGTTTTGCGGTGGGCGGCATCGCGCTGGCGGTGGTGTTGTTGGCCAAGGGTTGTTGGTCTTGGGGTAAATTTGAAACGATCATCGCGCTGATGGTGGTGGCGAGCGTGGCCGTCTGGAAGTTCAGCGGCCCGCGCAACGCCACCATCGCGGTGACGACGGCGGTGGTCATCGCGGGCGTGCCGGGTTTCGTGGAGATGTTGCGCGCGCCGCAGCCGGCGGCGGGCAAAGTGTGGGCGGGTTTCACGCTGGCCAATCTGCTCGCCTTTTTTGGCGGCACGGCGATGACGGTGGAGGAACGGCTGGTGCCGGCGGCGTTCACGGTGATCTGCGCGCTGATGGTGGTGGCGTGCTGGTGTCCACAGAAAAATGTGCGGTAAACCGGCGCGGGTGGAGAATTCATTTTGAGGAAACGCGTGGTCAAAATTTCCGGCGGCGCTGACCAGCGGCGGTTTCTTCACTTGTGCGGCCCAATCACGCTTGGTAAGTTAGGCCGTCAGTTTTTCCCGCCCCTGTCCGATGGTGTAATGGTAGCACAGAGCTCTTTGGAGGCTTTAGTCATGGTTCGAATCCATGTCGGACAACCACGCTATTTTTCCACGAACCCCACTTGAAGTTGGCCAGCGCATAAATTTACAATGCCAGTTTTCCGGCAAAGGCTCGGGGAAAAATGAATTGAGTCGGTGGCGGCGAGTCCGGCAACATGGGCAAACGATTGATGAAAAACTTGGCCGCCTTAATCCACCGCCACGCGCCGGCATTTTGGCATGTGCTGGCGCTCAGCGCGCCGATCCTCCTCCACAACGCGGATCACGACTAATGCCAAAATGAGACCAAAAGTGCTTTTGGACATATCGCTGCTCGGACATGACTCATCCGTGCGCCGGGGGATGGAGCGGGTTGGCTTCCACTTGTTTGAAGGATTGTGCCAGTCCGACCAGATTGAATTATCTTTTGTGGCGACCTCGCATTTGCCGGGGGCGTATGATTTTCTGAGGTCACAGGGACTTTCACCGAAAACCAGGTTAAAATACCGCCCCCGCCAGCTTCGCTCCAGCCGTTGGGGGTGGAGGCTGGCCAAAGCCATTCATCGTTCAATGGAAAACCGGAGTCTGCCCGCCCGTGCCCTCCGGCGGTCGCTCTCACCGCTGGCCCAAATCTGCTCGGCGGGTGAATCCAGATTCACCTCAGAGATGTTACGCGAGGCTGACATTTATCACTCGCCCCACGCCCCTTTTCCCAAGGCCGTCCATCAGGCCGCGCACCTCCGCAAGTTCATCACGGTGCACGACTTCAACCCGCTCAAATACCCGGAATTCTTTTCCCCGAAAGATTCCGCCTACATGGACAACCTGCGGGCTTGCCTGATGCCGGAGAATTTCGCCTTTTGCGTCTCGCACACCGTGCGCGACGACATCCTGAATGTTTCCACCATCCCGGCGGAACGGATTTTTGTTACGCCTTTGGCCGCCGATGAAAAGTTTTTTTATCCCGAGCGCGACCCGCAAAAATTGGCCGCCGTCCGCGCCCGCTACGGCATCCCTGAAGGAAACTATTTTCTCTCCCTCTCGGCCCACGCCCCGCATAAAAATTTCCCCCACCTTGTCCGCTGTTTCAGCGCCATAGTCGAATCCGGCGAATTATCCGGCACCAGTCTGGTCATCGCCGGCCCCAACCCGCAGCGGAATCCGGAAACGCGCGCGGCGCTCGCCAGATATCCGCGCACCCAGTCACGCGTCATCATTGCCGGGCGCGTGCCGGACGAGGATCTGGCGGCGCTGTGCAGCGGGGCCACCGCCTTTTTGTTTCCATCGCTTTTTGAAGGCTTTGGCATCCCGCCCCTGGAGGCGATGCAATGCGGCACCCCGGTGGTGGCATCCAATACCACCTCCATTCCGGAAGTGGTCGGTGATGCCGGAATCCTGCTGCCTCCCAAGGATCTGGATGCGTGGTGTCAAGCCATGCTGCAACTGTCCCGGCAACCGGCCCTGCGCGAATCCTTGGGCGAAAAATCGCTCCGCCGCGCCAAATCATTTTCCTGGCAAAAATTTATGGAGCAGACGTTGCACGGTTATCGGACAAGTCTTAAAATGCAGCGGCTTTAATGAATGGTTTCGCCACTACAACTTGAATTACGCATAACAGAAAAAACATGAAACAAATCATTCAGAGTCTGCTGCGCCCGTTCGGGTATCGCTTGCACGACATGAAAAAATTCGGGCGCGACCCGTGGCGGGACATCCAGATTTTGCTTGAGACGACCCCCGCGCCCGTTTGTTTCGACGTGGGCGCCCACCAAGGCGAAACCGTCAAATGCATCGTCGAGTATTTTCCCGACGCCGTCATTCACGCCTTCGAACCCGACCCCGATAATTTTGCCGCGTTGTCGCAAGCCGCCAAAAAATTTCCCCAAGCCAAACTCTATCCGCTGGCGCTGGGCGACCATGCCCACCGGTCAAAACTGATCAAGACATCCTTTTCCATGAGCAACTCGTTGTTGCCCGCCGCCGCCGGCTTGAAATCCGAAGCCCATAAAAAGATCGGCGAAGTGGAGATCACCGTCGCCACGCTCGATCAGTTTTGCCACGAGCATAAAATCGAGACGATTGACCTGCTGAAAACGGACTGCCAGGGATTTGACCTGCGGGTTTTGCAGGGGGCAGCTAAATTATTATCCGAACGCCGGGTTAAAGTGATCCAGTGTGAAAGCCTGTTTATCGCCGAGTATGAGGCGCAGGGCTGGTTTTATGAAATCCTCCAATTTCTGACCGGCATGGGTTATGTGCCCGTGTCGTTTGGTGAACCGGTGCGGAATGACCGGCATGAAATCATGTGGTCGGATGTTGTCTTCCAGCGGCGCGAGTTGCCCTCGCCTTAGCCCGTCACTCCCCACAGTTGCCAGAGGCGCGCGCGGATTTCGGCGGCGTTGAACTCGGTGCGGGCGCAGCGCAAAATGTCGTCGCGGAACGCCGCGCGCGGCGCGGGCAGCCGCAGCGATTCGAGCAAAAACTTTTCCAGTTCTTCGCGTGTCGTCGCACTGGTGAATTTACCCAGACGGTGTTCCTGCATGATTTGCGCGAGGCTGCTGGTGGGATGACCAAAGCCCAGCACCGGCACGCCGGCGGAAAGATACGTGCCCACCTTGTTCGGAAAACTGAAGCGGCTGTAGCGCAAATCTTCACCCGCCAAATCCATCACCACGATGCCCCACGCACAACGCCGCAGCGCCGCAACCAGTCCGTCATCCGTAAACATTCCGTGTTCGGTCATCCAGTCCGGTTCGAACCACGCGCGGTTCCGGTAGTTGCGCCCGCCAAAGAATTCCAGCACGACTTTTTGCGGAACCTGCGCGCGGATTTTTTTCAGGGCGGCGAGCATGGCCAGAAAATCACTTTCGGAAATGATCGTGCCGACGTAAGCCAGCCGCACGACGCCGTCGTCGGGAACGGCTTCCAGTTTTTCCAACGCGGCGAGATGTTGCGGTTCGAAGCCGGAATGCACGACCAGGCCGTCGGTGCGGCCGGTGTGCGAACGGATTTCCGTCAGCGCGCCGGGACAGATGGCGTCGAATGAATTTACATGGCGCAAAAGTTTATGGATGTCCGCCACGAAACGCTGGCTGCGCGTGTCGCCCAAAACTTTTTTCATGCCGTTGGTGTCGGGAAAATCCCAGAGCGAGAAATGGCGGCGCAGATTTTCCGGCCAGCGCACGCGCGCGAGGACGGGCACGCTCCAGCCGTAAAGCAGGCCGGCGATGAGATCAGGTTTCACTTCGGCGATGGTTTTTTCCAGATGGCGCGCGGCGCGCGGCGCCCAGAAATTTTCCAGCCACCAGCATTTGAGCGCCGTCTGGCGGACGTGCGGCACCAGGCGCTTGGGCATGAGGAACGGATGCAAGTTGCCGGCGCGGACGGCGGGTTGCGCGTGCAATCCGGTTTCGTGGCAATACCACCAGTGGATTTTTTCTGACGGCCAGCCCAGAAATAATTGGCGCAGCAAATCGGCGGTGACGAGCGAATCCGGCCGGTAGTCGTGGACGAAAAGAATTCGCGGAAAATCAACAGGCGTAATGGTGGCGGGAGCATTCACAGAGTCAGACGGTGGCTGGTTTTTTGCGCGTGACCCGCGCCCAAAATTTCTGCGGCCAGTCGCGCTGCATGAACGGTCGTTCAAACAGTGCAAACAGCACGCTGCACACAGCGATGATGATGACGGACATCAGCACGAACTGAATCAGCATATCCAGCCAGAATATGCGGGTGGAGCAATGAATGGTCAGGCGGATCAGCCCGGAGATCATCAGCCACAGCCAGGGCAGGAATGGATCATCTATTTCGAACCCGCTTAAGCCAATCACGGCGGCGATGGCGCCGAGAAAAGACAAATCCCAAAGGTGATGGCGTTTTTCCGTCCGCACGTGGCCGTTGAGATACAGATCGCAGAACAGGAAGCCGGCCATGAAGAATTGCAGTTTGCCGAGCACCGTCCAGCCGAGCCACGGGAACGCGGCCATGAGCGGGCCCAGCGCCATCGGCAGCAAAATCAAACTCATGATGGCCATCCGGCGCGCCGGTGCGGGGGAAATCTGGAACACGCGCGCGAGCAGCGGCGCGAGCAGGTAAAATTGCACTTCGATCTCCAGCGACCACAGCACGATGTTCGGTTGCGGATGGGCTTGATAAATCAAGCCGTTGCCGTAAAACAAACTGACGCCGAGATGCCGCAGGGTCTGCGCCAGCCAGTCCGGCTGATGATACAATTCCCGGTGGCTGGGCTGATGCCGTAAAAACAGCCACGTCACCAGCAGCGCAAAAATCAACTGGATGACGTAAGGCGGCTCCAGCCGCGTCAGCCGCCGCAGATAATAAGCTTTGAGCCGCACCGGCTCCGCCTGATGGAGATACTGCCGCGCAAACGGCAGGCCGAGGATGAAGCCGCTGATGGCGAAAAAAAGCTCCACGCCCTTGCTGCCCGCGCCAAAAGTCCAGTTCACCAAACCGTCCGCGCCGGTCGGGCTTTCGAGGGTGATGCCATAATGCCACGCGGTGATGGCGCGGACATGAAACGCCAGCACGCCGATGATGGCCACAAAGCGCAGGCCGTCAATCTGCGGCACGAAGAAGCGGCCTTTCGTCATCACGCGCGACAGGTGCTGGTAGAGATTCATGTAAAAATATTTCTATGTGGCGGCCAAACCCTTTCATAAAGCGTCCCAGAAGTCAGTAATTTTTGGCCGTTGCCATCCGTCAACATCACTGCCCAAGTCTTGCTCCATCGAAGGCATTTCCATATATTTCTTGTTCACCCAGTTGCCTTGAAATAGATTTTTGAGATGATTGAATCCTCCGTTGCTTCCAAGAACAATCGGGATTTAATTTATCTGGTTTTGCTACTCGTCGCCGGGCTTATATTTTTCGAGCTTTGGATGGCCGCCACAAACCATGATATCTGCCGTTCACAACACTTGGGCGGGGCGGTGGCCTATGCGAAAGGGCACATTGACCTGTTGCGTCCCATGCTTCTGGGTTTTAATGCCAATGGAGCGCCCACACCCTTGGAATTTCCGATCTGGCAGGCGCTGACAGCTTTGCTTATGAAATGCTTTGGGCTCTGGTATGGCTGGGGCAATCTCGTATCGCTGATTTTTTTCTTCAGTTCTTTATGGGCGTTGTTTGATTTGTGCCGTCGAATGGGTTCAATCCGAACTGGCTGGTGGGCATTGCTGTTCTCACTGGTTCAGCCGTTGAGCTTTCTGGTGGGCGGTCAGGCGGGTGGCGATAGCACCGCCTGGACATTTGCCGTGTGGTTTATTTATTCCAGCCACCGGATGATGAGCGGGGGGAGATGGGGTTGGTGGTGGTTGGCGAGTTTTGCGGGGTGTTTGAGCGCGATGACCAAGGCACCCTATTTTATGACGGCGGGTCTGACCGCTTTTTTTTGGTTATGGTTGAGCCATCGCAACTCCAGTCGGGCTTGGCTGTTTCTCGTTTCGTCTGGCTTGATTAGCTGCGTGGCGTTTATGGCGTGGAATTTCCACTGCCACCGCGTTTATGCTGAGGCCGAGTTTCCCACCATTAGCATGGATGCGTTCGATGAGAAAAGTGGCATTAACCATTGGTATTTTGGAACGCTCGCCTATCGCTTGAATCTCCACAACTGGGTGCGTGGCGGCTGGCATTTGGGGTCGGTTGTTTTCGGTGGGTTTAGTTTGAGTGTCCTGCTGCTGGTGGCAACCCGCCTGAAAAAAACGAACGAAGCTTGGCTTTGGCTGCTGGCCGCTGTCTGCACCACTCTGGTCTTTACGCCGCTACTTCTGGAACACCTGAATTATTTTTTTATTTTCGCCCCGCCCACAGCTTGGCTTTGCGCGGTGGCTGCGGTGGAATTAGAACCAAGGATCTGGAATCTGTTCCAGACATCTGCTCTGGGGCGCGCGGCCTTCCTGCTGGCGTTCTTTACGGCAACTCTGGCTGGAACACTCATGATCATTCATGCAAACGGACTATTCGATACTTATCAGGATGACATCGCCCGACTTATCAAAGATCATACTACTCCAGCGGAAAAAATCGTGGTTTGGGGAACGAATTGGGGGGATCCGTTCTTGCGAGCGGACCGGCAAGGATTAACAGGTGGTCTGGCCCTGCAATCCAGCGACTGGCTGAACGACCCGGACAAGCTTAAACGGATAAAACAGTTGGGCTACAAAAAAATTGTCCTTCTGAACCCATCCCCATTTATTGTCGCGCTGACATCGGTCACCGGCAAACATGGTGATAAAATGGTGGACTTGCATCAGGCGTTGCCAGACGTCGCCAAAAACTGGCCCGTCGTTTTTGATTCACCTCTGGTTCTGATTATTCAAATTCCCGATTAAATACACCGCCTTAAAGTCGGTAATAAGCGCCATCACGCGCGACAAGTGCTGGTAGAGATTCATGCGGGCGAAAATATTTTCCGGTGCGGCGGCAGACTTTTTCACAAACCGTCCGTGATGTCAGCAATTTTTTGGACGCGGGTTGTGGCGTGTGTTGAAACTTGCCAGCGGGCGGCGGGACAATTAGAGTCGAAAAATCAGTTGCCAACCATGAAACCGCCGCGCCATCCGCATGAGTGATCCCGCCAGCCTTGCCGCGCTGAAAGCCGGGCGCGTGGCGGCTTATCAATTCACGCTGCGCGACAAAATTGTCGGCGCGCTCGGCGCGTTGCGGCTGCGGTTTTTTCCGCGCCGCATATTGGTAGCCGGGCCGTATGTCGGCGAGTTCGGCCACGAGTTGATGGACTGGCAGGCTTGGGTGCGGGCGCAGGTCGCGCGGTATGACGAGGTTCACGTCATCACCTATCCCGGCCGCGATTTTCTTTATCCCGGCTGCCAGGTGCATTATCACGACGTCGCCCTGGAAACGGCCGGCTACAAACACGGCCGTTTCAGTCCCGCGCAACTGGCGGCGATGGCGCACAAAAAAGCGGCGGAACTCGGCCTGAAAAATTATGACCTGATGACCGCGCTGAATATCTGCACGAGCTACCACCAAAAGTATTTGCTGCCGTCAAAGTTTGAACAGCTTGGCTCGCCGCCCGCCGCCGGCGATGTGCGTGACGTGGCGTTTCATTTCCGGCAGGTGCAAAAAGATGGCCCGGACCAGTCGCGGAATTATCCCATCGAGTTTTGCGACCGCGTGGTGGAATTCTGCCGCGCGCAGGGCATCAGTTTTTTCTGCATCGGCCATCCGCGCTATGCCTATTGCCCGGCGGGCGTGGAAGATCGGCGCAGCGAAGACCTCGCCGTGAGCGTGGCGGCCATCCGCAGCGCGCGGCTGCTGGCAGGCGAATTGAGCGGGCCGATGCACCTTGCGCAGCTCGCCGGCACGCCGATTCTCATCTGGGCACCCGGCCAGTGGCGGCTGGACAACTGCGAACGCTGGAATGTCTTTCGCGTGCCGACCTACATTGTGACCAATGAAATCAAGCATCCGGCGCCGGAAATGGTGGGGCAAAAAATTGTCGCCGCGCTCGCGGACTTGCGGCAACGTCCCGGATCAAAATAATTCCCCATGCGCATCGTCGTTTTGACCACCGACAATCGCGAGCCGCACAAGGACTACGCGAACCCGCAGCCGCATTTCGGCACCGCGCCCGCCGCGCTGCTGCAAGGGCTGGCGATGATTCCCGAAATCGAAGTGCACGTTGTTTCCTGCATCCGCCAGCCGGTCAGGTCGCCGGAAAAAATCGCGCCGAACATTTTTTTTCACAGCCTCGTCGTCCCCAAAATCGGCTGGATGAAAACGTTGTTCCAAGGCTGCGTCCGCGCCGCCCGCAAAAAAATCCAAGAAATCCAGCCGGACATTGTCCACGGCCAGGGCACGGAGGCGGATTGCAGTTTAAGCGCCATTTTTTCCGGTTTTCCCAATGTGCTGACGCTGCATGGGAATATGCGGCTCATCGCGGCGCTCAATCGTGAGCGGGCATTTTCCTACAACTGGCTGGCGGCGCGGCTGGAGGGTTTCGTCCTGCCACGCACGGACGGCGTGGTCTGCATCACCCGCTACACGCAAGGCGCGGTGCAACCGCTGGCGCGGAAGACTTGGATCCTGCCCAACGCGGTGGACGCGGGTTTTTTTGGGGTGCCACCGGCACCGGATTTAGCTTCGCCCCCGATGATTCTTTGTGTGGGCGTCGTTTGTCCGCGCAAAAACCAAAACGATTTCATCCGGGCGCTCGATCCCTTGGCGCGGCAAAAAAAAATCAGACTCGTTTTCATTGGTCAGGTGGATGACGGGGCCTACGGCGAAGAATTCCGGCAGTTGCTCCAGTTGCGGGATTGGTGCGAGCACGTTCCCTTTTCGGGCCGCGACCGCGTCAAAGAATTTTTTGCGAAAGCCACCATCGTTGCGCTGCCCACGCGCGAGGATAATTGCCCGATGGTGGTGCTGGAGGCGATGGCGGCGGGCGTGCCGGTGCTGGCTTCGGCGGTCGGCGGCGTGCCGGATCTCGTCGAGCATGAAGTGAACGGCCTGCTCTGCCATCCGGATCAGCCGGAAACTTTTCGCGCGGCGGTGGCGCGGTTTCTGGACGACCGCGCTTTCGCCCGCCGCCTCGCGACGGCAGCCCAGGCGCAGGCGCGGCGGCGGTTTCATCCGCAAGTCATCGCGGAAAAGCACTTGGAGATTTACCGCGACGTGCTCGGTGCATGAACTGCGGAGGAATTTTTTTGGCGGGCAGCCCATCAAAAAATTTCACTTGGACACCGTTTCCGCATTCAGCCCGGCTTCGTCACGGATAACCCAATGCGGTCGTCCCTTGACCTCTTCATAGATTCGGCCGATGTATTCCCCAAGGATGCCGAGGCAGATCAGTTGCACCCCGCCCAGAAACAGGATCGAGATCACCAGCGTCGGAATGCCATGGGGGCCAGGCGTGAAACCGAACTTCGCAAATTCTTCGGCAAAGATCTTTTCGCAAAAGGTGAAAACCGCCCCGAGAAAGGCTCCGGCGGAAACCACCAGCCCGAGCCAGGTCGCCACCCGCAGCGGCTTGGTGGAGAAAGAAAATATGCCGTCCATCGCCAGCCGGAAGGATTTTTTAAAAGTATATTGCGGCGCGCCGGCGGCGCGGTCGGCGCGGTCAAATTCAACCGATGTCTGCCGGAAGCCGCACCAGGTGCGCAAGCCGCGCAGGTAGCGGTTGCGTTCGGGCAGCGCATTCATCACGGCGACGACTTTCTGGTCGAGGAGGCAAAAGTCGCCGGCGTCGGCGGACATCGGCAGTGGCGTCAATTTTTGCAGCAGCCGGTAAAAGCCCCACGCGAGGAATTTTTTCACGAGCGGATCCTGACGTTTTTTGCGCGTGGCGAAAACGACTTCAAAGCCTTCCTGCCATTTTGCGAGCAGCCGGGAAATTTCCTCGGGCGGGTCTTGCAGGTCGGCGTCAATGACGACGACGGCGTCGCCGGTCGCATAGTGCAAACCGGCGCTCACGGCGGTCTGGTGGCCGAAGTTGCGCGCGAAACACAGGCAGCGCCAGCGGGAATCCCGGGCGTGCTGCGCCTTGAGGATCTCCCAGGTGCGGTCGCGCGAGCCATCGTCCACGCAGATGATTTCGTGGTCGGCATCCCACGTAACGGCGACCGCGCCGAGCCGCGCGAACAGTTGGGGCAGCACGGCTTCCTCGTTGAAGCAGGGCACGATGACCGAGATTTTTTTCATGGCGATCTTCCGCCGGATTAATAACAAAAAAACGGCAAAACCCAATTCTTTTTCCGCGACCAGCTTATGGGCCGGCGGTGTTCGTCCAGATGACGAAGGCTTTGAACCGGGCGGCGACGTGATAATCATTTTGCGCGATGATTTTTTGCACGGCATCGCCCGGATCATGGATGTCCGGCCGGTTATAGATGACGACATCGGGCGGCGGCAGATTGGCAATCGCCACCTGGGAGCGATAGGCCACAAAAATCCTGCCGGGTTCAGGATGAAAATAGGCGCAGTGCAGCCCGTAATATTCGGCGGCAAAACCGCCGGCCAGCCACCAGACGGATTTGTTGGCCGCGACCAGCGGGCGCGCGAACGCCGCCGCCGAACGGTAGTCTTCCTTGCGCAGCGACGGCGCGAAGCGAAAATCCAGCGCGGACCAGATGAGCAGTGCGCCCAGCGCCAGCGGCAGCGCGCGCAACCACGGCCGCGCCGTGGTCCACAAACCGGCCATCGCGACCCCGAGCAGGACGACATAAAATGGAAACACCGGCGCAAAATGCCGCGCCCAAAACGCCTTTTGCAGCCCGAGGCTGCCGGTGATGAACACGCCCGCCGTCAAGCCCGGAACCAAAAATAATCCCAGCACCAGCCGGCGCGAAACCGGCGGCACGCAACGCCGCCGCAGTCCCAGGAATAAAATCGCCGCGAGCAAAACAAGCAGTAGCAACGGTGGCAGCAGTTGCGGCGCATGGGCGGAAAGTTCGCCGAGCAGGTGCGGCGACCGCGCCAGTCCGCGAATCTCATCGTCGGGCAGCCCGATGCCGCCCATGCCGGTGAGTTCATAGACGACGTAGGCAAAAAATTTCAGGTCCACGTGCCAGACCTGCGCGCCCTTGGCGCCGCGCAGCAGTGTGGTGAGATAATAAATCGCCACCGGCACGCCGGCGACGAGGCCGCCGAGCAAAATCTTTAGCGCCGGGCGTTCCGGCTTCCAGCCCTGCCGCCATGCGATGAAACCGGCGGCAAAAACTGTGGCCGCAATCGGCAGCGGCGCGAGCAGCGTGGCGCAGAAAAGAAAAAATCCGGCGGCCGTGAGCAGCCACGCCCAGGCGGTTCCGGCGGCGCGCGCAAAATAAAATTCCACCAGCGCCACGAGCAGCCAGGTGCCGCAGGCGAGTTGCAGCGCGTAAGGCCGCGCTTCGTTGGTGTAAAACCAGAAATAAGGCTGGCTGGCCAGCAGCAGCGGCAGCCAAGGGATTTTCAGCCGCTGGCCGACGTGATACATGCCGGTCAACGCCAGTGCGCCCCAGATCAGATTGAGGGCGCGCAACTGCCACTCCGCCGTCCCCCAAATTTTCCCCGCGACCCACGAGCAGAGCAGCGCCAGCGGCATCTGGCAGTCGGCCTGGCCGTCGTGCACCAGCCGGTCGCACCACGCCGGGAAATCCGGCTGCAACACATACATCGCCGTGTCGCCTTCATCCAGCCAGAGACTGTCGTTGTTCACCATGAACGGCAGCAACAGCAGCGCGGCCAGCAGCCAGAATCGGGGCGAGGAAAATGATTTCATGCCGCGCGGTCAGCGTTTTTTGTAGTCGCCCCGGCTGAAGTATTTTTCCAGCCACACATACGCGCAGATGAACAGATAGCGGCTGCCCATCTCCTTGATCTTGAGTTTGGCCTGGCCGAAGCGCCGGTTGCGCCAGGTGATCGGCACGACCGTCCACGAATAGCCGCGCACGATGGCCTTGAGCGGAATCTCCACCGTGAGATTGAAATGCGGCGCGATGAGCGGCTCGCAACCCTGGATGACCGTGCGGCGATACGCCTTGAACGCATTCGTCGTGTCGTTCAGCGGAATCCGAAAAACCATGCGGATGAAAAAATTGGCCAGCCGGTTCACGAACAGTTTGAACCGCGGATAGTCAATCGTCCCGCCGCCCTTGACGAAACGGCTGCCGAACACGCAATCCCAGCCTGCGTTCAACAATTTCCAGTAGCGCACCGCGTCGCGCGCGTCATCGGATTCGTCCGCCATCATGATGACCACCGCATCGCCCGTGCAGTTGCGCAGGCCAAAAACGATCGCGCGCCCAAACCCGTGTTCGCCGGTGTTTTGCACCGGGCGCAACTCGGGAATTTTTGTCCGCAATTGCTGCAATACTTCCCACGTTTTGTCTTTGCTGCCGTCATCCACCACCACGATTTCGTGCGGCACCTGGTTCAGCGAAAATTCCAGATGCAAATGTTCCAGCGTCGCGGGCAGCGACTCCTCCTCGTCGCGTGCCGGGATGACCACGGAGAACAGTTTCAGCGGTGGCGCAGATGGATTGGGCGCGTTAGGCGACATCAGAAAATTCTGCCACAAAATAGCCCTAAAGAGGCCGAATTAAGCCTAAAAAGGGGTGGGCTTTTGCGTTTTTGGTGACTTTTGGCGGCGGAATCCATTTTGGTTTCAAGTGGTTTTAAGAACCGGAAAGTTCCAGCCAGTCCGGGTTCAGTTCCGCATGTTTTGCGATTTCGTCCAGGACTTGCGGCCATAAAATTTTCGGCGACCAGGACCACGTTTTTTCCGCGAGCGTGGAATCCAGAACCAGCCACGGAATGTCGAACGGCCGTGGCGCGGCCGCGCTGGCGACCGCGTGCCGGCCGAAACGCGCGTCGCACCAGTCCGTCAATTGCGCGAGCGACAGCGCATTGGCCGCGCCGCCGCTGAAGTTGGCGATGCGCGGCTTGTCTGGGTCGCCGCCTTGCATCTGCGCGCGCAGCACCGGCACGAGGTCGCGCGGATGCAGGCAGTCGCGCACCTGATGGCCGCCGCCGTCGAAGCCGATGTATTTCAGCGGCCGCCGGCGCCGATGCGCGTTGATCCAAAATGAGAAAATTCCCTGATCCGCCTTGCCAAACTGGCCCGCGCCCGCCAGCACGCCGCAGCGATTGATCCAAACCGGAAAGTCAAACGTCTCCGCATATTCGAGCGCGATCACTTCGCTGGCCAATTTACTGGAGCCGTAAAGTGAAACGGGCGGCGCGGTGGAAAATGTTTCGCTGACGCCCGCCGCGGAAAGGCCGGGGGGCAGGCCCGCCCCGACTTTAGGCCGGAAGGCCTTATCGCAAACTGCCACCGGCAGCGCGGCGAGCGGCGGCACGGAATACACGCGGCTGGTGCTCAACAGGATCAAGCCAGCGCGGTGCGCCTTGCAGTATTCGAGGAGATTGATCGTGCCCCACAGATTATGTTCCAGCAGTTGCCGCGAGCTGGTCTGGCCGTCCACGCCCGCGAGCACGCTGGGATTCGCGGCGGCATCAATCACAAAATCGGCGGCGGGCAGCGTCGCAAAATCCGTGGCGCTGCGGACATCCGCATGGATGATCTTCGCGCCGAGTGCGGCGAGGGCGCGGCGGTTCCATTCGCTGCCGGGGCGGATGAAATTATCCACGCCGGCAATCTGCAGGCCCGGCGCGGATTCGAGCAGCGCGCGCGTCAGCGTGCTGCCGACGAACCCGCAGATGCCGGTGATGAGAATTTTCATTTTATTTTAACCACAGATGGGCACAGATAAACACAGATTCAAAGCTGGTGCGTTCGATTTTTCCAAAAAATCAACCGGCAACCACCGCCGCGTGAATCTGTTCCAGCATCGCCCGCAAGTCGAACCGGTATTTCCAATCCGGATAATGCCGCTGAAATTTCCGCACGTCGCTGACATACCAGATGTGGTCGCCGATGCGGTGGTCCTCGACGTAGGTGTAATCGAGTTTTTTGCCGCTGATCTGTTCGCACAGGCCAATCGCCTCGAGCATCGAGCAATTCGAGTGGCGGCTGCCGCCCATATTGTAAACTTCGCCGGAGCGCGGCTGCAACGTGAATTGCCAGAACGCCTCGACGAGGTCGTGGCTGTGGATGTTGTCGCGCACCTGCTTGCCCTTGTAGCCGAACACGCGATACGGCCGGCCGGTCGCGGTGCATTTCATCAGGTAGGCCAGAAAACCGTGCAGTTCCGTGCCCGCGTGCGCCGGGCCGGTGAGGCAGCCGCCGCGAAAGATCGCCGTCTTCAGGCCGAAGTAACGGCCGTATTCCTGCACCAGCACATCCGCCGCGACTTTGCTCGCGCCAAACAGCGAATGTTTCGTCTGGTCAATGGACATCGTCTCGTCAATGCCCTCGTGATACGGATGCGCCGGGTCGATCTCCCAGCGCAAGGCCAGTTCGCGCAGCGGCAGCAGATTCGGCGTGTCGCCGTAAACTTTGTTGGTGCTGGTGAAGATAAAAACGGCTTCGGGACAATGCTGGCGCGCAGCTTCGAGCAGGTTCAGCGTGCCGACGGCGTTCACCCCGAAATCCGTGTGCGGTTCGCGCGCGGCCCAGTCGTGCGACGGTTGCGCGGCGGTGTGGACGACGACTTTGACGGATCGGCCCAGCCGGGCGAACACTTGGTTCACCGCGGCGGTATCGCGGATGTCCACGCTTTCGTGCCGGTAATTTTTGAGCGACTTTTCCAGCTTGGTGCGCGTGAGCGCGGTCGAGGCTTCGGCGCCGAAAAAGCGCGCCCGCATGTCGTTGTCCACGCCGACGATGTCGTAGCCCTCGGTGTGAAAACGCCGGGAGGTTTCCGAGCCGATCAATCCGGCGGAGCCGGTGACGAGGGCGATGCTCATAAATTCGTTGGCAGGATCATATCTGGCCGTGAAAATCAGAATGCCCGCCGCTGGCAGGCGCGGCAAGCGGGAAAGCTGGCAGTGCGCCCGCCAATCGCCTTCCGCCGGGCTATTTGCACGGTCTGGCCGGCACACCGACTGCCACGGTGTCATCGGCCAGATTCCCCACCGCCATGGCTCCCGCCCCCAAGGTGACGCGGTTTCCAATCACCGCCGGTCCCAAGACGCAGGCGTTTATGCCCAGCGTGACATTGTCTCCAAGCGCCAGTTCACCCCGCTGTATCCCCCGCCGGACACCGATGCTGTTGCCGCCATACAAAGTGCAATTTTCCCCCACGATGGCGTCGCCGTTAACTACGACGCCCAAGGTGGGATGCCAGACTTGGAGTCCATTGCCGATGGCGGCCTTGAAACAGATTTCATGGCGGCAGCCCAAGAGCCGGAACAGCAGCCAAAGCGGCAGGAAAAACACCCGCAGGGCAGTCCAGATATTCCCAGCCAACAGATAGCCACACCGGTCAAACCGGTAGGAGATTAGCACGCCGGCGGACGGTTCAAAAAAAGCACCAGCCAGCGAGCACGCCGCCCGTGGGTCAGCAGATGCAGTTCGTGGGCAAGAAAGCGCAGTTGGCGGAGAGCCGCCCGCACACCCACTTGTTCCGCAGAAACTATCATCGTAGAGGTTATAGCCGTTTGTCACCACTCATGGCAAGGCCGGGCGGTGTCCTAATTTGAAATCACACCATTTGACGGGTTAATCCAGTCAGTTCAATTATTGCAATTTCAATCCATCTTTTCGGTGGCGTCAAACTTGTGTCAAAATCCTTTAAAAATTTGCCCGGGCGTGATGCTGGATATGTCCTGCCAGCAAACATAGTTGATGCCATATCGAATCTGACTCGGGCGTCATGTTGTTCGTGGACGATTCGATGGCGAATTGCAGCCCAAGCATTTAATCTCGATTGGTGTGAAGATATTATCGCTTCCAGAATTGGAGCCGCGCTCTTTCGGCGTCTTCTAAAATGTGTTTGGCATCTTGTGATAATTTGTCCTGGATCATGCCAAAGAACATATCGTCGGCCTGCCAAGACAGCCATTTCAGCATCAAGCAAAGAGCGATAATAGGAACCAGAATTCAAAACCTCTGTGCGGCCAAGCCTCGTTGAATGGCCGCACATCATCCTCAAAAAAACAGATTCAATTGTGGTTTCCCAAGCCGAAAACAGGCGCAGATAAGCAAGTTCGTATAAGTATTCGATTTTAGTTGGAGTCCAGTCGCCGTGGTTCAGGATTTTAGACTGCTCGCCCGACAAAATCACAGAATGAGCCATGCGTGCCTCTGCCAGCAATTCCTTGTCAAACCTTGGCAGTTGCCTTGGCATTTAATCAAAAAGCCGCCTCGTATAACGTATTAAAGCGTTCCCTTCTCGGTTTAATGTTGTCCGATTGTCTGGAGCTTGCGAGAATAAAAGCACCATATTTTGAAGGAATATCCTGCATTATTGCGGGGTCTTTCGATTGTCCTAAAACTTCGGACAAATCGTGAACGGCTTCTTTTAGGGATTCCCGCTGATCCGCAGTAAATTTACGTTTAGGAGATGTTCTCGCAATTTCAGGCAGGCCATATAAATAATGGAACACAACGCAAAAAAGCGTATAAAACATTGGAGGACGCCTAAACTCGGTTTCTGTCAAACCAGATAGCCCAAATGTCTCGGATATTGTCCGCATAGTTTCCAAAAATTTCTTTTCATCTGAAGCTTGGTCGGGATAGCTTTCTTCCCATTGTTTGTAGTAGGTGCTAATACTGTTTTTTTTGTCTTGCATCCCAACCTTTGTAGCAATCAAAAGCTCGCTAACCAATTCGGCTTCCAGCATTCTCGCTATGCCCATTTCAGTAAAGATTTTGTGATTTCTCCAAAATTCCAAATTCGCAAGTGCAATTTTATAGCAGGCTTGTTTGAAATGTCCGAAATAGATTCCGTTTCTCAGTTCCTGCCTATTTAAAGGAACGCCGTTCATGTTCAACCTGCAAAAAACCTCCAACACTTGGGAATCAGAAATCCCCTTGAAGCTTTCGCACGAAAATCCAAAAGACATTATTTGACGCTTTTGCTCTTTTGAAAGGTCAGAGAATCGTTTTCCTGCCCACGCTGCGGTAAGCGTTTTGGACAGACGAAATCCATCGTCTGACACAAAATCCAAAACTGTTTTAATCCGCTGCTGGCCATCAACAACTTCTCGAATGGTTGCCGTTGTTTTATCATTCTGGGTATGCCGGAGATAAATTGGAGGCACAGTCATTCCGCGTAAAATCGTATCAATAAAAAATGATCTTGCGCCTAATTTCCACACTGACCGACGTTGAAATTTAGGGGTCAGCGATAGAACTCCACGGGTATTCCACATTTGGAAATCTTCAGCCGAAAACGACCCCTTTTCAGTTTTAAATTCATCCATAAATTTATTTGATTATGTCCTTCAGTGAAAGACTCAGTGCATCCGCAAATTTTTCGAGCATACTCAACCTTGGATCGGTTGTCTTGTGCAAAAATTGCCAAGCGGATTTGCGGGCAGTTTTTTGAGCATATCCCATTCTTTGCCCAATATCATCGAGCGAAAGCCCCGAACGCTCAAATAGCAGGTTGACCCTAGACATGACGGATGTTTTCTTTTCTCTCATTCCAAAAGTCTATTTCACGATAGACACGCAATCAAGTAAAAACTAATAAAAACAATCCAAATAAAACCAGCGAAAAAATAATGTCTATTTTATCATTGACATTTGTTTTGGATGGTTTATCATCCTTTCAACATTAAATTTTATGGCTAACAATCTTGAAACTGAAAAGAAGGTGATGGCGGTTTCTATGCTGGCAGAGGGCAACTCCATTCGCAGCATTGAGCGCATGACGGGTGTTCACCGCGATACCGTCATGCGGCTTGGCATTCGCATTGGCGAAGGCTGCAAGCGCATCATGGACGAAAAGCTGCGCAATTTGAATTGTAGCCAAATCGAATGCGATGAAATTTGGGGGTTCGTCGGCGCGAAGCGCAAGAATGCCGACCGCGTTGGCGCATTTGGTGATGTGTGGACTTTTATCGCATTGGACAGTGATTCCAAGCTGATTCCGTCTTTCATCGTCGGTAAGCGCGACGCCTATCACGCAAAGGCGTTTATGGCCGATTTGTCGTCACGCATGGACAAGCGCATTCAAATTTCAACGGATGCCATGCCAGCATATCCTGATGCTGTTGAGCGGGGGTTTGGTGCCGATGTGGACTATGGGCAGATAATTAAAACCTACGCCGTTACGAACCTCACGCAAGGCGCGGCTGGCCGTTACAGTCCGGCAGAAGTAGTTAAGGCGGAACGGACGGTTGTTTTCGGAATGCCTGACGCAGCCAGCATTACTACGTCCCATGTCGAAAGCCAAAACCTGACGCTGCGGATGCACTGCCGCCGCCTCACGCGCCTCACGAACGCATTCAGCAAGAAGATTGAAAACTTTGAAGCTGCGGTTGCGCTGAATTTTGCTTATTACAACTTTTGCAAGGTGCATAGCGCAATCCGCTGCACGCCTGCAATGGAAGCAGGGGTTGAAAGCAGCCAATGGAAGGTTGCAGAACTGGTGGAGCGTTGCGGTGAATAAACAGGATTACATCGCACAGGTTCAAGTGGCCGTTTCGCAGTTGCATAACTGCGGAGCGGTTCACTTTAAAACCGTGCCTGTCCGCGAAATTTTTCAGGGCAAATTGATCTGGCAGGGCGACGTTGAGGTTTTTGATCTTCACAACCACCCGAAGGCTAAACGCGCTTACGCATGGAGCCATCTGGACGGGGAAAAAGACGAACGCACACAATATGTTGCCGTGCTGGAAATCCCGCCCGTTGAATCGGCTGAAACTGCCGTCAAGGTGGCGATTGCCAACGAAGTCCGCAAAGGCCAGAAAAAATAAAACCTCAAACTTTTTTCTTGACCGTCTTCTTTATGGGTGATTTCGATTTTTTAGGCCCAGTGCCTAAAATAGTCTTGTGAAGTTTTTTCATCGCTTTTGCAATCCCAATTGTGGCCGACATTTCTTTTGGTAGTTTTGACATGAACCAAAAGTAAAGGGCTAAGAGCGGAATAACAATTCAAATTAGGACACCGCCCAAGGCCGGGTAGTGGTATAGTTTCGATTCTGGACTCATTTCGAGTCTGAATCTGCGTGACTCTGTGAATCTTTGGAGGTGGCGGTGTGTTGGCTCCAACGCCAGAAGATAAAACTATAAATTATTCCCAATGCGACAACAAGTATCGAAGTCCAGTGATAGGGAGGTATCAAACCAATGCCAATAAGAATCAATCCGAGTCCCGAATGAAACCGGGGGTTGGGCTTCTGATGTCTTTTGATATGAATCACAACTTTTATAAACCATGAACCTGCGCCATCATAAAATCAAGGCTAGTCGGGTTTCACCCCATTTGAATTTTGTTCGCGTTGAACTATTTTAAACAAAGCCTGTCCAATGTGAAGACAGGATGAAAAGTCAAAACTTGCAGAAATCTATTATTTTCCATCAAGTTTTAACCGTTTTGGCGGATGGCAGGCCAGATGCTTGAAAAAATGAGAATTTATTTGACGGCCTAAACCTAAAAGGACTAACGTGAAGCGCCCTATGAAAAATCAAACACTCAAGCACTTGAACGGTGTTTCCGCCACGCAGCTTTTGGCGGAGATGGCATCGGTTCGCCGGCGTGTCAGCAATTACATTGATGACCGCCGTGCTCAATTGGTTGAATCGGCTAGGGGCGCTATAAATGGCCACCCCACCAAAAAAGTATCTAGCCGCACTTGACCCGCAGTTCGTTTTGTTTTTAGAGGCGGGATCATCGGATTGTAAAACCATTTTTGATGGTTTAGCTGGGATTCATTTTGAGTTTATTCTTACTGAAACTGGGCTTCAAGAAATACAGGAACTAGCCGAGAACGGCAGCCGGCAAGAAATTCAGAATTTAGCCAAACGAGTCCTTCCAAGGTTAAGGAGTCATTACGGGATTAAAACTCCAGGTTTGAAAAACTATGAGAATGGCTGTGCGGAGGTTATTGCAAATCATTTACTGGAAAAATGTCTCCGAGAGGATGCCTTGAAAAACGACGCTCTTTTAGTTTCGGAGGCATCGCTTCACGAGTGCAACTTTTTGGTAATGCTGGCGAATCCGTTTGTCAGCGTAGATCACCAAAAAATCAATTTATTGATGGCCGAAAAAGGTGGAAACCCCCTTACGATAATCGGCACGGAAGAGGTTTTGCAGATTTTCGATCAACCTAAGACTTGAGCAAGCCAACGATTTCTTCCAAGCTCCAAACGTGTTCGCTGACACCCGCCGCCATCGCTGGCGTCACGCGCAAAGATTGATGAATCCGCGCAAAGTTGTAGTGCATATAATGCAGGGCAATCGCCGCTTCGTGGTTTTCCAGCTTCTTTGAAAATGCGTTTGTCAGCCGCGTGAACCGGCGCATGGACATCCGCATCGTGAGATTTTGCCGTTCCGTATAGCTGGTGGAAATGTGGCGGTGTTCCGGTTGGCCGGAGATAATCGTTTTCCGTGCGCCCATGCATTGCGCCGGACTGTAACGCACTTCGCCGGTTTGTGCCGTGTCGCCGTAAATCTTCACCAGTTGCGCAAAATCAATGTCACTACCAAACGCATCTTCAACCGCCGTCAAATACGGCTTGTGGCCGTCCGTCGTAAGCTGGACGCGGGTTGCCAGCCGCGATTTCAGATCATGCATGAAGTGGTAGGCCGCGCCCGCGTCACGGCTGCTGACAAACCAACACGGCACAAGTTTTGTGTCCGCGTCCAGTGCAACCCATGTCCAAACGCTACCGGCTCCGGCATGGCGCATTTCTTCGGTTAAATTTTTGTCCTTCGCATAAACGAACGACCAGATTTCATCGCACTGAATCCGCTTGCAATTCAAGTTGCGGAAAACTTCATCCTGATACTTGGAACACGCCGCGCCGAGTTGCACCAAAAGTTTTTGAATCGTCGTGCGATGGATGCCCGTCATGCGGACAGTGGCGCGGAGTGAGTTGCCCTCAACCAGACAGGCAACCACGCGGACTTGTTCTTCTTTGCTTAACTTATTCATGAGAGCAGTATGCTTGAGCGGTCATGCTGTGTCAACAGTAATCGCAAGCATTTTTATTTTGACAAACTATGCTTGCGATAATATGATTGCAAGCATGAATGAAAATAAAGCAAGCATGGAGCCATTATCTAACAAGCAAGCAAACGGCGGAATAGCTAGGGACGAAGCTCTTTCCGATAAGGAAAAATCGCAAATCGCTAAAATGGGAGCGGAGGCAAGATGGAGCAAGGAAGTGCCAGAAATTCTTTGCGAAGGCGTGTTGAAGCTCGGAACGCTATCCGTTCCTTGCTATGTCACGCATGATGGACAGCGGCTTATTTCTGGTCGAGGAATGCAGGAAGCCTTAAGACTGGTAGATGCAGAAGTGCCTGCAAGCGGCCAAAAACCGGGGTCCAGAATGACGCGACTTTTGAACAATAATAAGCTAAAACCCCTTATTTTTAAGGCCAAAAAGCCGGACCACTTTTTGCCAATTCGGGCGCGATGGAAGGGTATTTCAATTAGTGGATACAACGCAGAGATGTTGGCAGACATTTGTGATGGAATGCTTGAAGCGAGGAAAAAAATCGGAAACAAGCTAACCATGCGTCAAGTCATAGTCGCGGATCAGTGCGAAATACTCATGCGGGCGTTTGCTAAAGTAGGTATCACGGCGCTGGTTGACGAAGCTACCGGCTATCAAAAACTCCGTCCTGCCGACGGGCTGCGAACGATTTTTGACCAGATTTTAAGAAAAGATTTGGCCGCATGGTTTAAGCGTTTTCCAGATGAATACTACGAGAACATATACCATCTGAAAGGCTGGGTTTGGCCGGGAATGGGTAAAAACCGATACACGGTGGTTGCTCACTATACCAACGACCTTATTTACGAAAGAATGGTTCCGGGATTGAAGGACGAATTTAAACGCAGAAACCCAAGAAATGAAAAAGGGGTGAAAGCTGGAAAAGACCATCAATTGCTTGATGAAACTGGCGATAAGCTATTTGCCCAGCAAATGTTCACAGTTCTTTCAATACAGCGGGCTTGCCTAAAAAAGACAAAAAATAAATGGACTCAATTCATGCAAATGATGAATGAAATCCTGCCTAAAAGGGGAAGTTCTATTCAGCTTGATTTGCCTATTTCCGAGGACGAGCCGCCCATCGGCTGATAGCCGCTTTTCTAGCGATTGCCTTGCGCTTTTTGGGCGTCAGGCTCGCCGCTCTTGCTTTGCCACCCTTCAACCCGCCAAGCCGTCCTAACGCGACGGCAGCGGGATTTTTCACTGGCGCTGGCGTCAGCACGGGCGTAGTTTCGCCGGTGGACTGACGCACGATGTCGAAGGCCGTTTGATTTAAGTCTTTGCTTGAGCGTTTAGGCATGGCGCAACATTGCGCCGATTCCAGAAAGATTCAAGTCCAAAGTGAGATTTCAAGATTGAAACTATACCACTACCCAAGGCCGCAAAGGCGGCAAAAAGCTAGTTTTCAGAAACCGGCGTTTGCGGGCCGGCAAATAGATGTTTTTGGACGAACGCCTCGGCGCGCGGCCAGACCTCGGCGACGGTGCGCCCGCGCAGGCAGAACGGTTCGGCAAAGCGGCAGTAGTCCGAGCAGGGTTTGTAGGGGCAGGCCTGGCCCTCGACGATTTCCGCCGCCGGGTGCAGCGGCGCGAACCATTCGTGGAGTTGCGGGCCGAAGAGCGTGAAGGTGGGCAGCCCGCCGGCCGCCGCGAGATGGCCGGGGCCCGAGTCGTTGCCGATGAAGACGCCGGCCTGATCCAATTGCCCCATCAGTTCGGTGACGCTGCGCGGGCAGCGGGCGTTTTCGCCGCGCGCGCGCCACCAGTCCAGCTGGTCGGCATCGCAGGCGACCTGCACGGCATAATTTTTTTGCCGCAGGCGCGCGACGAGCTCGGCATAATTTTCCAGCGGCCACACGCGCAGCGGCAGGCGCGCGCCGGTGTGGATGAAGACGACCGGCGGCAGCGCGCGGGTGGTGGCGAAGATCTCCCCGCGCGGCGGCAGGGTGAGGCCGAGCGCGCCGCCCGCCGTGCGCCAGTATTCATACCGGTGCGCCAGCGGGTCGGGGCGCGCGAGTTCCTGCGTGAGGTAGCGTTGGCTTTTCAGCCGGGAAAAACCCAGCCGCGCGCGCGCGCCGGACAGTTTCAAGGCCAGATGGTCGCGCGGATCCCAGCGGGCGGAGACGCCATGATCAAAACCGGTCGCGACGAGTCGGCTCCGCAACCGGAACAGTTCCAGCCACGGCCAGCGCCACAGTTCATACTTGGCGTGGAAGGCGGTCCACGGCGCGGTGAACGGGATGACCTCGACCTCCGGCCACAGGCGCGGGCCGAGTTCCGTGGCGAAGGGCTTGGCCAGCAGGGTCACGTCAAATTTTTCCGCCGCCGCGCGCAGGAACGGCGTGGCGATGACGAGGTCGCCGAGTCCCCACAGTTCCAGAACGAGCAGGCGCGGCTTCATAAGCGCAAACCTGAAAAGGGAAACTTGAAACCTGAAAGCGGCGGCCGGCAAAAGCGCGCTCGCCCGGCCTGACCGGCGGTCGCCCACCCAAGTTGTATAGTTTCCAGTCTCAGACTTCAGGTCTCCTTGCGGTTTTGTTTCGTGTTTTTGGCCATGGTCACAAAAATGGCGATCAGTCCGTCCGCCTCGCGCCCTAAGGCGGGAATTTCCGGCAGGCTGATGGCGCAATCGTCGCGCACCACCCGTCCGGCGAATTCTTTGGTGCGCCGTTTCCATTCCGTTTTCCGGGTGTCCATTTGCTGATGCTCCGGGTTCCGATTTCAGCCTACAGGTTTCACCTTTCCTCTTCTCCGCCTGCCGGTTTTGCTACGCCGGTTGCGGCGTCCGGGCCGCCAGCGGCTTGATCGGCGGATTATAGGCGGCCCGGGCCGGGCGCCGGGCCAGCCCGCCGTTGAAGGCGATGTTGAGGCCGGCGAGCTTGGCAAAATTGCCCACGTCACCGCTGAACCCGCCGAAGACGAACAGAAAAAAAATGGTGCCGGCCACGGCGCTGACGAACATATAGATGTTGTAAGTGTGCAGCTCGGGATCGCCATATTTGTAATTCCGATACGTCACATAGATGGTCGCGCCCATCAGCCAGAGCATCCCGATGCCCCCCCAGAGGCCGAAGGCCATGAGCGTGGAGAGCGGCCCGCTGTGGTAATCGCCCGAGATGGCCAGCGAGGCCTCCGCATCATCAATGTGCGAGGCTTGCGCCAGGGCGAACGTGCCGTTGCCGATCATCTGATAATCCTCGGCGGACAGGCTGTAGCCTTTGCCGAGCAGCAGATGATCCGGCACTTGCGGCCAGGTCGCGCGCCAAATGTTATAGCGCCACTGCGCGCTGCCATCCGCATCAAGAACAACCGCCGGATCCCAGTTCAAGGGCAGGAAACTCAGGGAGCGCTGAAAGGTGTAGGGCAGCTTGTCCGAAAACGTGGTCACCAACGTGACGCCCAAAATCCCGGCCATGACCAGAAAGGGCATCAGGCGGGTGCGATACATGCGCTCCAGAAAAAACATCATGGTCAGCGTCATGCACATGCCGATCAGCGAGCTGCGGTAGCCGCCCAAAAGGCTCAGGAAAAAGGAGGCCAAAAACAACAGCGCCCGCCACGGTTTTTGCGCGGAAAAAGTGCCCCGCAGGCCATACCGGGCCAGCATATAGGCCATGATGGTGCCGATCGCAAACGAGAAGGACGTGAGCCGCGTGGTGCCGAGGCTGATCCCGTCCTCATAGGTCTGCGACGGGGGGAACAGCAGGTTGATCTTGTTCAATGGGGTCGGCAGGTAGGGAAAAAAGTCGCCGATCACGCCCAGCAGTTTCGGCAGCATGGCCAGCATCAGGTAAAAATGGAACCGCCGGCGCGGGATGGCCTGGCTGGTCAAGGCGAAATAGGTGGCGATCCCGGTGAACACCTCGATGTATTTGCGGCCGCCGCCGGTATCGCCGCCCATCGAATGCAGGCCGATGCCGCCGTTCAGCTTCGCCGTCAGGTAGACCATCGCGCCGATGTACAGCAGCGGCCAGGTCATCGCCGGCACCTTGAGGAAGCGTTTCTCGCTGTTCAAGATCCCCTCGGTGATGGCGATGCCCAGCGACATCACCGCCACCACCTGCGCCAGCGGCGGTTTGCCCACGATGAAGAAGCAGATCATCGGGCAGGCCAGCCCGAACACCAGCAGCGGATAATGCCATTTGATGAAGACGGGCGAGATGAGGATGCCGAACAGCAGGGCGAAAAACCCCAGCGTGCCATAGTCCAGCGGATTGGTGAGCAGATAGCCCGCCATGATGGCCACGGGAATGCAGACTGCATAAGTCAGCAGCATTCGCAAGGCGGCGGTGGGATTGGTCATGGCTTAAAGCTATTTTTCAACCGGGAAGATAAATGGGAAAATCCGGAAGGGAAAGTGGAAAGCGTGCGCCCTTGGCACGGCCACCACAAATCAAGGCATGAAAAGCCGCTCTATTTTTTTTTGAACCGCTCGCGCAATTTCACCAGCCGGGTCGTCGTCGGGAATTGTTGCAGGATATTTTTCAGCCGGCGCTTGCTGCGGCGGTAATAAAAATTCAGCCGGCAGCGCAGCCGGGCCGGAAAACTCAAACCCAGCAACCGATACTTCAAAAAAATTTCCGGTCGGACCAGTGTTAGATAATGACAGCCGGCCCAGTGGACGAAAGGCATCTGCCGTCCTTCCGCATCCACCATCCGGTCGTGCCGCGCATCATAGTGGAACCGCGCGCGTGCCCAGGGTATGCGGGCAAGTTTGGGCAGTAGCGTGATGTGCTGGGTGGTGCGCCGGGGCAGCGTGTCAAAGACGTAGTTCAAAAACGGCTGATCCACATGATTGCGCTTTAGCTTGGGACGTTCCGCCGCTGCCGCTTCCGCCGTGCGCCAGAGTTGTTCCCCGGTGACCGCGCCCTTGCGTGACATGAACGCGCCGGCATTAAAACCGACGGAATGATATTTCAACTGCATCCCGGCGATGTGTTCCGGCTCATAGACGTTGGTGATGTCCGCATCAAAATAAACCAAATCAAATGGGGATTGACCAAAGGCGGCGAAGAGTTCGTCCAGCGGCATGGTCACGGCGATGTCGGCATCCAGAAAAATGAATTCGTCATAGGGGCCGAAGAAGCTCGCCCATTTGCGGAACATCCCGGCGTAGCGGCCCTGACCCATGACCCTGCTTTCAAGCGCGTCAAAGCGCGCGGCTTCCGCCTCGGGGACGAGGTCGAAGTTGAATTGCGAAGTCAGTTTTTGCAGCCGCGTCACGCGGGTGTCGTAGGGAATCACGGTCAGCGGCAGCGTCGGATTGAAATGCCGTAAGCTACGCACGAACATCTGGAACCATTCGATGAATTCATCGTTGCCGAGGCAATAGACCCCGACCTTTTTACCGGCGATGATTTTTTCGAGGGCGGACATGATTAAAAAACCATGGCGAGGTTAATTTAGATCGGTCGGATGACCACGAGATTATTATCATCCAACTTTGCGGTTGGCCGGATGAGGTTCACATAGTCCACTTGGTAAGGCTTGCCTTCAAAGTATTTTTTGAACTTCAACAAGTCATACTGCTTGACGTCTTCAATGATATAAACGCCATTTTTAGAGAGTCGGGCGATGGAATTTTCAAACAGGCAAACCCCGGCATCAAAGGCGTGCAGTCCGTCATCCAGCATGAAATCAAAATCCTCCAGTCCAACTTGATCCCAAAACGCGGCGATTGCCGCCGGATTGGTTTGATCGATGTAGAAGGTTTTGATTCTTTCTTCAGCAAACAGGACGGCGCGGTCAACATCCGCCCCGAAAATTTGGGCATTGGGGAAATAATCTCGCCAGACCCGCAGGCTTGCCCCCGGCTGGCCTTTGATGCCCATTGAAGAGATGAGCTCGGGATTGTTAGTTCCCAGACCGCATTCAAACACCTTGGTGACTACATGGCGGTAGCGGTCAAAAAGCCGGGCATAGTAGTCGGCAAAAGTGTGGGCCGCCCATGAATAGGGATGGCCGGAGCTTTTGATCTCGCCCTTGTCCGAACCATAGTGGTCGCAAAGCTCGGAAAGTCGGCTGAAGAGGTTCTTCTGGTAATGGACGACCATTTTGTGATCCAGCGAGGCGGAAAATTTTTTAAGGCATCGCGACTGGTAAAATTCAGAATTGTGAAATTCGCTTTTTAGTTTTTTAAGCCGGCCACCCAGCAGGTAACGGTCGGCTTTTTTAAATGCTGATTTGATCATAGATTCACATTTGCTTGGTGCGATCGGCTAGATGGTATGGCCAGACCATAAATTTCCAAAATGAATTTCAGGAAGCTTGGGGTTGAAACGGCATAGCTCCTTTTTCTGCATCGGCCTCATGGCGGTATTCCAGGCGCTTGACGCGGTAAATTTGGCAGGCAGGAATAAAAATCGCCCACATGGCGAGCGCAAACCCCATGGCCTCGCCGGTGATTCCCCAAAAATGAACGAACGGCAGGATGAAGGCCACGCTCAAAATGGCGTTGACCACCGCAATCCACATAAATGGTTCCCGTTTGTGCGCGCGCAATTCGTTGGCCATGGCACCGATCAAGGTTTGAATCAACATGGCGCCCGCCAGCCAGGCGTTGACCGCCAGCGGCGCCAGCCGGGTCGGGACTTTGGGCAGCAACAGGCCGATAAAAGGGATGGCCAGCAGCAATGAACCCATGCCCAAAAGGCAGATCAGAAAAGATTGCACCGTGCTGCGCCGCCAGAGCGCGTCCAGTTCCGTCCACGCGCGCGCGGCGATCAGCATCCCGAACTTGGGACTCTTGGTGTTCACCCACGTCACGGCCACATTGTAAATGATGCGGATGAGTTGAAAGCTCATACCGAGCTGTCCTGCCGCCACCGGCCCGCAAAAATAAAAGGCGATGGGGTTGATGAGGTCGAACACGAAGTAGCCGGACATCCAGCTCACGGCGATGCGCCATTGGAACGGCCAAATTTCGCGCGCCCACGAAACTTCGCCGTGCTGCGGTCGCTGGAGAAACTGGCGGAAAAAAGGTTGCCACCGCATCGCGAGGTAGCCCACGGAAATCAGCAGGCTGCCCGCCGCGCCGAGGGCGGACGCATAAATCCCCGCGCCCGCGATGAGCGCCAGCGCGTTCACCGCAAAGCTCGCCAGCGCCGCCCAGAAATTAAATTTCGCCGTCACGGCGATCTGGTTGCAGCCGTTCAGCAGCGCCCACGCCGGGTTAATCAGCAGCGAGCCGGCGGCGGCCACGGCGATGAGCCACCACGCGCCGCGCCAGTGGACGGCGGGATGCCCGGCGGCGGCATGGTGATGTTCCGCGAGCGTGAAAAAAACCTGCCCGCCGATCCCGACCGCCACCAGAAAAATCGTGGCAGCCACCGCATAATAACCGAACGCCAGCCGGCCCAGCGAAATGAGCCGCGACTTGGCCACCGGATCGCCCGCAATGGTTTGTGCCGGGGTGAAATGGAGTTTGGCAAATTCGTGCGACGCGAACTGCAGGATGTTCTGGGAAAAGCCCATCTCCAAAAACACCTGCATGGCGACCACGCCGGCAAAGGCGTAGAAGTAGCCCTGGATTTCCGGCGTCAGAAATTTCAGCACCAGCGCCATCGTGATGGGGCCGGTGAAAAGGCGCAGCAACTGCGCGGCGTTGGAAAAAAACACCGCGCGGTCCACGCCCGCCCAGCGCCGGAATTGGTGCAGGCGGTGGAGCATCAGCGCAAGGGCGGCTCGCTCGTGGCGGCGGTTGGCAGTCGGTTCATGATGGCGCGCGCAGCTTGCCAGTCGTGAAATTGAAACGGAAGCAGAAAGCGGGCGGCCGAAAAGTTTCCGCCGCAAAAAAGCGCAAAAGGCGCAGAACGGAAGGGTAAATTAATTTTGCGTCTTATGGGCCTTTTGGCGGCGAATTATTTCCACCTTTGGGCTGGGCCGCGGCTTTCTCCCGGGCGGCGCGCAGTTGCAGGGTCAGCGTTTCGGCTTCCTCCAGCCAATCCAGTTTTTCGCGGAAGGTGCTTAATAAACCCAAAAGCAGCGTATGCAATTCGGCGCCTTCCGAAGTGCCCCAGCGCCAGTCGGGCGTGGCGCAAAGTTTGCGGATTTTTTTTTTGGTCATCGGTAGGGATTGAGTTTTTTCAAGGCTTTGATGTCCAGCAAATCCTTGTCGCGACCGGCCGATTTTTTCATGGCCAAAAGCGCCTGATAGGCGACGATCGGCGCGCGGATTTTTCCTGCCACCGGTTCCCACTGGGCGCGCGCAAATTCCTTTTTGAAATCAAACGGTTCATAGACAAAAATGTCAATCGGCGTGCGGGAATGCGCGTCGCTCCACAGTTTTAGCACGATCATTTCTTTTTCCTTGCGCCAGCGTTCCCGAAGTTTGGGATTGGCAAACTCTTCCGGCGTGACCGGAATGGACATCCGCCAACCCGCCGCCTGCAGGGTGCGCAGCGCCAGCGTGATGTTTTCGGGCTGCAACCCAACCACCAAATCCACATCCACGGTCAGCCGCTCGTAACCATGCGCGGCGACCGCCAGGCCGCCGACGATCAGATACTCGACGCCCGCGCCGTTCAACGCGCGAACAATGGTTTCAATGCTGCGGACTTCCATGTCGGCAAACTACACCGGCGACCGCCAAAGCGGAAGGCGGAAACTTGGGCCGCAACCTTTGACCGCAAAAAAGCGCAAAAGGCGCAGCCCGGAAGGGCAGATTAATTTTGCGCCTTATGTGCCTTTTGGCGGCGAATTATTTCCGCATTGGGCTGGGCGGCGCGCAGTTGCCGGGTCAGCGTCTCGGCTTCCTCCAGCCATGCCAGTTTTTCGCGGAAGGTCGTTTTCAAGCCCGGTAATCGCGTGCTCAACTCCGCGCCGGCAAAGGTGCCGGTTACTGACCAAGGTTGTTTTTAAGGATGAATTCAACCACCGGTGCGGGGTCGTCCAATCCGTGGGGATGATGGCCAACTCCCGGTTTGTGGATGACCTTGATGGTGCCGCCAAGTTCCCGGTAGCGCTTTTCAAGGATGGCCGTATTCTCCGCCACCGGCACCACATCGTCGCTATCACCAACCACATGGATGATGGGAATTCTGGCGGCGGCCAGCGGAGCCAGCGTATCAATCGGGTTATGGGTGTAAGCGAGCGCCTCGGCTTCATCTTTGAAACCGTAAGCCTGGATCAGTGCCTGCCAATCTGGCGGGCTGCCTATGCCCTTGCCTTTGCCGGCCGGCCAACTCTTAAAATCGCAGACCGGTGCGTCACCATAAATCGCGCCCACCTTTCCCGGGTTCTCGGCCGCCCAGCGATACGCGTAAAGCCCGCCCCGGCTGATGCCAATCAGCACCGGCCGCAGGTTCAATCCCTGGGCGATGAGCTTGCGGTAAAACGCATTGAATTGTTCGACGGCTTTGGGACAGCCAAAGGTGTTGCCCACCACGATGTGCGCCGAAAAATATCCGGCCGCCAGCAGTTGCGGCGTCGCACAACGGTCGGTGAATGCATCCGGGAATTCCAAACACCACGACCAGGGATTACCGGGCAAAGCTTTTCTAGGTTCGACCACCCACGCCGGGCAGCCCGCAACCGTAAAATTGTATCGCTGGTAGCCATGCCAGTCATCCACCGTGCAATCCGGCCAGCCCAACAATGAGGCTGGCTTGGTTTCTTCAGCCAAGGCTTTGCCCACGAGCGTGGCCAACAAAAGCAACGCGAGGAATTTGGCGTTGAATTTGAAGGGCTTTGTCGATTCAAAGGGTGCCAGCTCGATGGTCATGCGGAGACTGTAACAAAATTCAGGGTTCCCAAAAGATGTTTTTAAGTGCCGGCGTCCTGGTGATCTTGCCGAAACTTGGGCCGGAAACTTTCAGCCGCCAAAAAGCGCCGAAGGCGCAAACGGGTTTAACCACGAAAGACACGAACCACACGAAATATTTTCCAAAACCAGCAAGCTATTTCAGTTTGGTTTCGTGTCTTTGGTGTATTTCGTGGTCAGCCAGCTTTTATTCGAGGATCTCCACCAGCCCGAGGCCGACGACGTTGTAAAACGAAACTGGTCGGCCACCGAACAGCGGTGCGGGGGTGGCGGGCGAAATGCACATCGGACGCAAACCCGCCGCCGTCAAACCGGCGAGCGCAGCGGCGAGATCATCCGTCTCGTAGCACAAGTGATAAATGATGCCGCTCGCATGGCGTTGCGCGAGTTTGTCAATCGGGCCACTCGTATCGCCGGGCCAGATGATTTCCACCGCCGGATGCGCGGCGTGCGTGCAGAGTTCCAGATGGACGTTTTGCGCGGGGTCAAAAACGGCTTCGCCCAGCGCGTAGCCGAGCGCGGCGACAAATTTCCGCGCCTCGTCCGGCCGGCGCACGGCGAGACCGAAATGGTGAAAGGTCAGATGCGGATTCATAAAAAATACGGATTACTAAACCACGAAATACACTAAAAACACGAAAAGAAAATAAGAGTCGGGTGGTCTTTCATTTGGCAATTGATTCTATTTCGTATATTTCGTGGTTCCAATGCTTTTACAGGACAATGCGCTCATATTCCACCTTCGGATAGTGACCAAAGTTCACCAGCAAGCCGAGCCTTAGACCGGTGGCTCGCAGATAATTCTGAACTTGCGCCCGATGCTCATCCGTCAGGCCGCTCGCCGCCTTCAATTCCAACACAATCCTGTCATAACAAATAAAATCAGGTTTGAATTTGCCTTTAAGTGGGCGGCCTTTGTAAACAAGGGCGAGTTCTGGTTGTGCTTTGAAAGGTATATTTCTTAAGCCAAACTCAATCTCCAGACATTCCTGATAAACTGATTCCACGAAACCGCTGCCCTTTTCCTTATAAACCTCGAAACAAGCCCCCATGATTTCAAAACTCTCCAGTTTGTGAATGATGCTCGCCATGGTTTCCTTTTCGTATGGTCGTTATTTTACAGTTTGGAATTTTATTAACCACGAAATACACGAACCACACGAAATCAGCCATCCAAAAAACCAATCCTCTGATTCCGTTTTTATTTCGTGTCTTTGGTGTATTTCGTGGTTAAAAAGTTCATTGCAGGACGGAGAAAATTCCTTTGATCTGCGGAAACGTGTTGGCGAAGAAAATCAAACTCGCGCCGCAGTAGCAAAAGGTCAGCACGACGGCGACGGCGCGAATCCATTTATTTTCGTTGTAGGCCTTGAAGCCGTCGCGCCCCAGTTTGTTTTTCAAAAAAATCGTGTAGTAATGAACCGTGGCGACGCCCAATGCTTGCGCCAGCCCGAACGCAGCGTAATTCCAGCCGACGCCATGCCAGATGCCGATGAGCAGGAACGTCACTAGAATTGTCAGTGCAATCGCGTGGTCGGCCAGTTTTACGCCCATGACCCGCACGAGAAATTTTGAGAGCGGCGAAAAAACCTGGTCGCGCATCCAGCCGGACAGCGTGATGTGCCAGCGGTTCCAAAATTCCCTCATGTTGCGAGCCACCATGGGATCATCGAAATTTTCCGGTACGGCGATGCCCATCAAACCCGCCGCGCCGATGGCCATGTCGCAGAAGCCGGAAAAATTCAGGTAGAGATACAGATAATAAAACAGCATCGCCACCGGCAGATCCAGCCAGTGATGCGGATGGTCATCCAAAAGCAGGCCGGAATAGGTGAGCTGGTTGCAGAGGTTGCCGAGGAACTGGTATTTGACCGCGCCGACCAAAATGCGCAGCGCGGCGCGACCGACGGGAACTTCATAGCGCTCGACAAAGCCGCGCCGGAAATTGGCGTAGGTGTTGATCGGGCCGACGGGCATCGTGGGCAGGAAAAAGGCGAAGTTGACGTATTCGAGAAAATTCGGTTTCTGGACCACGCCGTTGCGGATCTCCAAAACGAGCCGGCTACAGCGGAAGGCGAGGTAGGAAATGCCGATCATCTGTGGCACGCCGCGCCACGTCTTGCCGAACGCGTGGCCGAGCGCCACATACCATTCGCCCGGCACATAGCGCACGACGATCAGCGCCGCGATGGGCGCAAAAAACGCCAGCCACGGCCAGCGCCCGCGCTTGTCCGCGAACAGGCACACGGTCAGATACAGGCCGACGATGAGCGCGAGATAAATCCCGAAGCGCAGGACGAAATGCTCTTTGCCGCCGTAAAACAGAAAAATGAATACGCCCGCGATGTTCAGCGCGGCCAGCGCCGTTTCGCGGACGACGCCGGTGCCGCGGCGCATCACCACGCGCCCGGCGAGGACATAGGCCAGCAGGCCGGCGAGATAATAACTCGTGTTCATGCGTCAGAACCCTTGATAGACCACGCGGGCGTTGAGGAAGTTGGCGGGCGCATTCAGCACCAGCCACACGGCGACCAGCGAGAGCACGACAATCAACGCGTAGATGGCGCGTTCAATGATTAGTGGAATCTTAATAGAGTTTCAAAAGTGCGGGCGTGATGAGGTGTGTGAAATATTGCTGTCCGTTCAGGTTAAGATGATATTGTTCGCCATACATCTTCAAAATCTCTGATTCAGTAAGACCGTTGAAGGATTTGGCAGGCGGAATACCTATTTGGGTTAAATCATCGCCAAAAATTGCCGGCCAGAAGGTTCTTTCGGGGATTACCGTTTCGTGTAATTCTGGCCAGACCGGTAGGTAAAGCATGGCTATATTAACATTTTTTTTATGCGCTAAATCGGCAAATAAACGAGCGAAGTGAATTTGCCATGCTGGCAGTGGTGACGTAGATATGGCAAAATTGGTTTTCGTGTTTGCGGAATAGCACAAAGCTTCTTGTTGAACCATGGAAAGGGGTGGGGTAAAAGGCACAAAAGGTTCGCCAGACATCGTTTTATGGAACGCAAATCCTTCGACTTCAGGCAGGTCATCAAGTTGGTTGGTCGAATGGGGCGCATAATCCAGAATCTGCCAGCTGCCGGCATTTAATACTACCCTGCCGGATAAATTAGAGCGGAAATGAGTGAGCAAATTACGGGGCATGCCGATGATCGATCCGAAATAAAAGAGTCCTTGGTCAGCCAATGGTAAGTTGGATATCAATCCGGCATCCTCGCCCCAACGGAAAAGAAAAGTCGCCTGATTGCAGCGATTTCTGCCAATGGGGTTTTCATCATAAAAAACCAGCAGCCGCACACGGCGATGCGCCAGTAAATCCCGTGAAATAAAATATAAAGCATCGTAGCCCGAACCGCCCCAGCCAAATAGTCGCACGACCGCCGGCCGGCCAAGTTTTTCACTCAACTTGGCCTGCACATACCTTGCATCAATGGCATTCGCCATATGTGAGGAACCAACAAACGCAATGTCTATGTCGCCTTGCTCCTGAAAAAATTGATAGCGGAACCATGGGTAAGGATTAAAAGTCCAGCTTTGGGTGATATAAGCCTGTTCACGAGGTGGCAATAAATTCTTCCCTATAACCACGGGTAACGCCAACAGCGCGAGCAGCAGCAGCGCGAACGCCGCCGCTTGTTGGGTGGATGAAAAGGCCGGGCGCATCGTCAATTATTAAGGTTTCCCTGCGCCTGATATAATCCGATCAGCGCCGGCGTGATGAGCCGCGTGAAATAACTTTGTCCATTTGCATTGAAATGAACGGGGTCGGCATACAGCTGGTGCAGTTCGGCATCGGTCAGCCCGCCAAACAATTTCACCGGCGGAATGCCCAGCAGCGTCGCGCCGTCGAGGATGTCCGGCCAGAACGCGCGTTCGGCAATGACCGGCGCGCGCGCTTCCGCCAGCACGGGCAGATACAGCATGACCGGCCGGACGCCGTGCGCGGGGAGTAACGCGGCAAATTGCCGGGCGAAATGAACCTGCCACGCGGGAATTGGCGTGGTGGAAAATTCAAAATTCGTTTTTGTGTCCGCCGCAAAAACCACGGCGTCCGCCGGGCGCGCGGAAGTTTCCGGCGTGAACGGTGCAAACGGCACGTCCGTGGTCATCGGGTCGAGGGCAAAGCCTTTGCGCACGGAGAGGCAGCCGAGTTGCGTGGCCGGGTTGGGCGAGTGGCTGATGCGGGTCCAGTAATTGGTCTGGGCGGTGACGAGCGGCGCGGGCAGGTTTGGCCGGAGCAGGGACAATAAATTGCGCGGCATCCCGATGAGGGCGGCGGCGTAGAGTAAACTTTGTTCCGACGGCGCCAAGCCGGGCAGCACGGCGGCATTGTCACCGAAGCGGAAGAGCGTGGGGATCTGTGAATTGCGCACGCCGGTGTTCTCGTCGTAAAACACGAGCAGCCGCACCGGGCGGTGTGCGAGCAAATCCTGCGTGATGAGATACAGGCCATCGTAGCCCGCGCCGCCCCAGCAAATGGTGCGCACAACCGCCGGGCGGCCCAGCCGCGCGCTCAACTGCGCCTGCACATACGGCGTATAGATGGCGTTGAAGAGATGCGACGAGCCGATGAAGGCGATATCAATAGCATTGGTCTCCTCGAAGATCTGGTTGCGGATCCACGGATACGGGCCGTTGCCCCAGCCTTGCACGGAATAGCTTTGTTCGCGCGGCGGCAAAAGATTTTTTCCCACGACGACGGGCAGCGCGAGCAGGACGAGCAGCAGCAGCGCGAACGCCGCTGCCATTCGGGTTGAGGAAAAAGCCGGGCGCATGATGGGCGTCCAGCGATAACAAGCCCGTCGCGTGCAGGCAAACCGAAAATCAAACGGCGGGCAGAATCATTTCCGGCTAGACAAATGTCATTGTCAGGCGCGTCATTATGAAAATGCCCGGCCGCCAAGAAATCGAACGGCTCTACGATGCGCACGCACCGGCGCTGTTCGCGTTTCTGCTGAATTTCACGCGCGCGGAGGCGGACACGCGCGATTTGCTTCAGGAAATTTTTATCAAGCTCGCGCGCGAACCAAAATTATTGAATGGCATCCGCGAGGAACGCGCCTTTTTAATTCGCCTCGCGCACAATGCGGCGATTGATTCGCTGCGGCGGCGTGGCGCGCGCGAACGGACGAAGGAAAATTTCGCGGTGGAAATCATTTCGCCTTTTGCACCGGCGAGCGACCCGGATGAAAAACTTTTTCGAGCCGAACTTTCCATCGCGCTTGGCGAACTGCCGGACGAACAGCGTGCCGTCGTGCATCTGAAGCTGTGGAGCGGGTTGACGTTTGAGGAAATCGCCGCCGCGCTGGACATTCCGCCGAACACCGCCGCGAGCCGCTACCGCTACGGATTAGACAAATTGCGCGCGCGGCTGCGTCCACTTTACGAGGAAATGAAGAAGGCCGAATGATGAATGATGAAACGGAACAATTTGAACAGCGCTTGAGCCGTTTGCCGCTGCGGGAAATCCCGCACGTCTGGCGCGAAGAAATCCTTCGGGAGGGGCGGCGTGTCGCCGTCCCCAATAATAAATGGGACGCCGGCACGGCGTCCCTCCCAAATCGGTCTTGGCTGGCAACTTTCAACTCGCAAATTTCAACTATTTTTTGGCCGCACCCGAAAGCTTGGGCGGCACTGGCGGCAATTTGGATTTTTATTTTTGCGGTGAATTTTTCCATGCGCGACACGTCGCCGCGCGAGACGGAAAAATGCGCGCCGCCATCGCCGGAGATGCTGGTAGAACTGCGGCAGCAGCAACTTTTGCTGGCCGAACTCATCGGTGCGCGCGATTTGCCCGCCGCCGACCGGCCCAGAAATTTTGCGCCCAAGCCGAGCGGCGCGCGTGTGGAAATGGTGGCGGTTTGAATGGGGCAGCGCGGCAGCGCGGCCCTACCAAACGTGGGTAGGGCGAAGCTGCCGCTTCGCTGATCATAATTTTTATGGACGAACAACCGAAAAGCATCTGGAAAAAATCGTGGACAGGCTGGCGCGGTCTTTTGTCGGGTTGGCTGGTCTTGATGATGGCGACGTTGATCATTTTTCTGGTCGTCATGCTCGCCGCCGGAGCACGCATTACCAGCGAAGAATTCAAACTTTGGGCGGTGCTGGCGCTTGGCTCGACCATTCTAATTTTTGTGGCGCTTTTTCTCCGCTGGATTTTTTGCTGGCGCAATTTCAAACGCTTTCTTTTCGGCCTCGCGTGTTTCGCCACGTTGATTGCCCTGTTTTACGCGGAGGAAGACTGGCGCGGCAAACATGACTGGGAAAAGTTCAAGCGCGAGTGGGAAGCCAAGGGCGAGAAATTTGATTTCAAAGATTTCGTTCCGCCAACCGTGCCGGACGACCAGAATTTTGCGATGGCGCCGATTTGGGTTGAATCCATGAAGGCGGTTCTCGGACCGGTAAATTCACGCAAGATGTTTGGAGATAATTATGCGGAGAATGGACGGACGAATTTCACTGACCGTTTGGATATGCCGCTCTGCCGCAATAATTCCGATTGGCCGACAAACGGCGGTGGCAGTTGGCAAAAAGCTGCGCTGACGGATTTGAGGCCGTGGCAAAATTATTATCGCACATTGGCGGGAACGACGAATTTATTTCCCGTCGCGCCGCAGCCGCAAACGCCCGCGCACGATGTTTTGCTGGCGTTGAGCAAGTATGATTCGACGATTGAAGAATTGCGACAGGCAAGCCTGCGGCCTTACTCGCGCTTTCCGCTGAATTACGATGGTATGCCGGCCGCGATTTTGCTTCCGCAACTGTCCGCGTTGAAGCGATGCAGCCAAGTTCTTCGACTGCGCGGCATTGCTGAATTGCAAAACAATGAGTGTCAAAAAGCTTTGGATGATGTGAAGTTGTTATTGCGACTGACAGATTCCGTTCGCAGCGAGCCCTTTTTGATTTCACATCTGGTGCGCATCGCCATCTTGCAAATCACGCTGCAGCCGATTTATGAAGGCTTGGCGGAACACAAATGGTCGGACGCGCAACTGGCCGATTTGGATTCAGAATTGGTGAATCTGGATTTTCTGGCCGATTATCAATTTGCAATTCGCGGAGAACGAGCTTTGTGTGTCGGAAACATTGAATTTTCTCGGCATCCGCACGAGCAAATTTACAATCGCCCGTATTTCTATTTCATGGCACCGCTTTTGTATCTAATTCAAGAGCTGTCTAATGAAGACGAAACTTTTCAAATGGATTTTCAGATGCTGGCTTTAAGTTTTGGGCCTTCCGGCTGGATTGACCAAAACGAAATGCACATCGCTCAGTTTGAAACCAAATGGTATTTGCCAATTGTTGACGAGGAAGCCAAGACCATTTCACAAGCCAAGATTCACGCCGCCGCCGATGCTCTTGATCGAGAAATGCGACATCGCACACCGGAAAATATTTTGGAGACGTTGCTCATGCCAGCATTTGCTGGCGGTGCGGAAAAATTCGCCTACGCGCAATCTTCCACTGACTTGGCACGCACGGCGATCGCGCTGGAGCGTTATCGGCTGGCGCACGGGGAATTTCCCGAATTGCTCGACGCGCTCGCGCCGCAGTTCCTGGAAAAAATTCCGCACGATGTCATCGGCGGCCAGCCGCTGCATTATCGGCGAACGGACGACGGACAATTTGTTTTATATTCCGTCGGTTGGAATGACAGGGACGACGGCGGCGTGATCATTTTGAATCAGGGCTCCACACGTGTCGTTGACCTCAACCAAGGCGACTGGGTCTGGCGGTATCCGAAAAAGGAATGATGAATGATGAAAATTTGTTGCGGGTGCGGCTCGTCTTTTCCTCGTTTCATCATTCATCATGCTTACTTCATCATTTTTATCCGTGTCCATCCGTGTCCACTTGTGGTTTAATTCAACTTGTGAACATCACAAATCTGAACCCGGACGCGGACATCGGCGCGAGCGCGTGGATGGTGGAGCTGGATGAACATCGCATTTTGCTCGACGCGGGGATGCACCCGAAACGCGAGGGGTTGGACGCGGTGCCGCGCTATGGCAAGTCGGGCACGCATGACGTGGACGCGATTGCGATCTCGCATTGCCATCATGATCACGTCGGTTCGCTGCCGCTGGCGTGCCGGCAATTTCCCAAGGCGCACGTTTTGATGACGGAGTTGAGTTATCTGCTCATCGAACGCGTGCTGCACAATTCCGTGAACGTGATGACGCGCCAGCGCGACGAACTGGGCATCCGCGAATACCCGCTCTACACGCATGATGAATTGGACGACATCGCGGCACATTTCCAAGGCTTCAAATATAATCGCGAAGTGGAATGGTCGGCGTATCACAAGGCGCGCGCGGGATTGCCGTCGCCGACGCTGGAATTTTTTGACGCCGGCCACACGCTCGGTTCGGCGGGAATCTTATTGCGCGGAAAAAAGGAAACGTTGTTTTACACGGGCGACGTGTGTTTCCACGACCAGACGATCTTGAAAAGCGCGCGCTTCGAGGACGTGAAGGCGGATGTGCTGATCATGGAGACCACGCGCGGCAATCGCGAGGTGCCGAAGGAGTTCACGCGCGAAAAAGAAATCGAGCGGCTGGTGGCGGCGATCCACGCGGCGGAAAAAAAGAAGGGCGCGATCATGATCCCGTCGTTCGCACTGGGGCGCACGCAGGAAATGCTGGCGCTGCTGGCGCTGCTGATGCGCGAAGGAAAATTGAAGAAGCAGCCGGTCTACATCGGCGGCCTGGGGCGCGTGTTCACGGAGATCTACGACATCGAGGCGGCGCGGACGCACCGGCAGCACACGAATCTGCACTTGA
>Ga0302275_10000530_pt1 | contig 43009 bp, 35 predicted proteins | sample III_Bog_N2_2_FD_200229 | JGI IMG/M metagenome (GOLD analysis project Ga0302275, IMG submission 200229) | Peat permafrost microbial communities from Stordalen Mire near Abisko, Sweden - III_Bog_N2_2 | ecosystem: Environmental > Terrestrial > Soil > Wetlands > Peat | place: Sweden: Abisko... | reverse complement strand
CCAGCGACCAGCGCGTGTGTGGAAAAATCCGTGGCGCTTCGCTGGATGAGGTCAGGCTGCTCATAGGAAAAGAGTATCCAGATGAATTACCGGAAACGAGGTGCTTGTTACAAACCTTGTGCATAAAAAGCCACGTAGACAGCGTAATCCAATGTCGCTGCCTATCTCATGAGAACTACAGTTGCAGTTATGGCTGTTTTGGCACAAGTGAACGAAATTATATTTTTCCTTCAGCTTGCGATATTCGGGTAGCGCACGACGCGCCTGCCGCATCAGCCACACGGGCGGACGGCCAACGGTTTCGCAATAGCAGGCGGAAGCGAAACGCTGGCGGGCGGTCAATTCCGACCGGTTTATCGATGGAAATGTTCATCGGATTTTCAATTTACTCAAGCGAAGCTTAAATAATATGATAGACGATGAAGGCGGCAATGTAGGCGACACCGGTCATGTATAAAATTTGAAACAGTGGCCATTTAATGCTGTTCGTTTCGCGGCGGACGACCACAGACGTGGCAAAGCATTGCGCGGCGAGGATGTAATATACGAGCAGGCTCATGCACGTCGCGGTGCTGAATACCGGAGCGCCATTGCTGCGGGTCGCATGACGCAGTTTGTCGTAAAGTGACGTGCGGTTTTGTTCCGCCGCATTTTCGCCCACGCCATAAACAACGGCCAGCGTGGAAACAATCACTTCCCGGGCGGCGAATGAACTGATGATGCCGATACCGATCTGCCAGTCAAATCCAAGCGGCTTGATCACCGGCTCGATGACGTGGCCAATTTTACCGGCGAACGAATTTTGCAATGAGCTTTGCGCGGTCAGACGATCCGCCGTGGCGCGAAGCTCGTCCGCCTGTTTTAAATCGCCGGATTTTTCAAGTTGCGCGGCATGCACCGTCATCGCAACGGAAACGGCGGGCGGCGCGGATTTGGGATAATGTGACAGCGTCCAGAGCAGCAGCGAAATCAGGAGGATGATCGTGCCAGCCTGTTTCACAAAAATTTTTGCGCGGTCGAACGTGTGCAGAAACGCCGTGCGCAGACCGGGCAGACGATACGGCGGAAGTTCAATCACAAGCGGTTTGCTGCCGCCGGGCAAAATGGTGCGTTGAAAAATCCACGCCATGCCGAGCGCGAAAATAATTCCCATCGAATAAGCGCCGGTGAAAACCAGCGCCGCCTTGAACGGCGATTGCGGAAACAGCAGCGCCGTGATCATCGCATAAATCGGGATGCGCGCCGAGCACGCCATCAGCGGCGCGACGAGAATGGTCGCCAGCCGGTCGCGCGGATTTTCCACCACTCGCGCGGACATCACGGCGGGAATCGCGCAGGCGTGCGCGGACAGCAGCGGCACAAACGCTTTTCCCGGCAGGCCGAACTTACGCATGATCTTGTCCATCACGAACGCGGCGCGTGCGAGGTAGCCGGTGTCTTCGAGCAGCGACAGCGCGAAAAACAAAATCGCGATCTGCGGCAGGAAAACGAGCACGCCGCCGACGCCGCCAATCACGCCGTTGACCAGCAGGCTTTGCAAATCGCTTTGAGTGACTTGTGTCGCAACCCAATTTCCGATGGTCGCAAACCCGTGGTCAATGAGGTTCATCGGAATTTTTGCGGCCCAGAAAATCAAAAAAAAAACGCGAGCATGACGACCAGAAATGCGGCGACACCGGTGACGGGATGAGTCAGGATTTTGTCGAGTTTTTCAGTGCTCTGCGGACGGCGCGCGGCGGCGGCATTCATCACTTTTGCCGAAATAGATTCCGTCCACTCGTAGCGCTTTTGATACGGACAGCCGGTGCAGGTCGTGGCGCAGTGCGTTTTGAAATGCGCGGCCGGTTCAATCGCCGCACAATCCGCGAGCCGTTCCATTTCCCGTCGCAATTCAGCAATGCCTTCGCCGCTGCGCGCCGCAACCGGCACGACGACACGGCCGAGTTCGGCGCGAAGTTTTTCCACGTCAATGCGGATGCCTTCGCGCTCGGCCATGTCCATCATGTTCAGAGCGATGATGACGGGGCGCTTCAATTCCAGAACTTCGCCCGCGAGGAAAAGATTGCGTTCGAGATTCGTCGCGTCCACGACCACCAGCACGGCGTCCGGCATCGCTTGATCCGCGAGCCGTCCACGCACGGCGTCACTCGCCAGCTTTTCTTCCGGCGCGGAACTTTCCAGACCGTAAAGTCCGGGCAGGTCAACCAAAGTTATTTCTTGCCGGCCGATGGTCACCTTGCCGATTTTTTGCTCGACCGTCGTGCCGGGAAAATTGGCGGTCTTGGCGCGCAATCCGGTCAGCGCATTGAAAAGGGTTGTTTTGCCCGCGTTTGGATTGCCGACGAGCGCCAGAATGAATTCACGCTCCGGCAGCGGCGCGATTGAGATTTTTTCGAACCGGCGCTGGCGCTGGGAGTTTGCCGAAAGTGCTACTGCGTCACCGTTTGTAGGGCAATTGTTCATGTCAGGACAATTTTTCGCTGCGTGCAATTGTCCGGCGTGCAAACCTCCAGCCAAACGTGCGCGGCGAGCGAGGCCGACAAGCCGATGCGCGAGCCAAAAATCTTGACGATGAGCGGGTCTCCGGATTTGACGACCTCGATCTGCCGCCCGACGCAAAGTCCGAGCGATTTGAGGCGCTGGACTTCCTCGCCGTCGGTCTCGATGCGGCGGATGATGGCGCACGTTCGCGGCGCAAGTTCGTCGAGCCGCGTCTTGCCAATGTCTGTGGAAGCAATCGTCATATCACTGACATGACTCTAGGCGATGAGGCGATTCGCTCTAACCGGATATTGCCATCCATTGAACAGTTTTTGCCTTGTCGTGAGCAGGGGTTTAAAAAAATAAAATTTTCCGATCAATACGCTGTGTTCTTGTGATCCACGCCATGGCACGTCAGCGAGCAGACGCCCTTGAACACGCCGGTTGAAGTGTAACTCAATACGCCCAGTGAATTGGGGCTCACATACAACGTGTTGAAATTGACTAGGTGCGGCGTGTTGACGACACCATGCGAATCGTGGCAGGTCGTGCAGGCCGTCTTGTCTGTGACGACGTGCGAATTGTGGAATGGAAAACTGTTGTTGCCCAGCACGACGGAACGGTTGTGGCACTTGTAGCACAGCGCGTAGGCGGACGGATTTTCAGACTGGTAATCCGTCATCACGAGGTCGCGTTCCAGCAACGGCCTGAACTCAGATCCGTGAGGCCCCTTCGCACCGCTGCCGCCCACGCCCGGCCCGGTGTCGCTATTGTGGCAGTCGGTGCAATACATCACGCTGTTCACGGTCCAAGCAGGCGCAATCAAACTCGGCACGCCGGTCGAATTTTTCCCGGCGGCCTCAACCGGATGATAACTCTGGTTGCCGGTGGCGAATTGCAGCCGTGTGTTCGTCTGCGGAAACTGCCGCATTACTGTTGCCTCGCCCCGGTCCCGGCTGTCGGCGTGGCAGCGGAAACAAACTTCGTATTCCTTCTGCGCCGGTTTGATGATACCGCCCGCCGCCGTGACGCCGGTGACGCCGGCCATCGCGCCGGAAATGTTCGGGGCGACGGCGATGGATTTGTTCGCCGCGTGCGGATTGTGGCAGTCGGCGCAGGTGACGTGGCGTTCCGGCGGATTGATCGGGTCTTCGTCCGGACTGTGGGAGTCGCCGTTGAGCGTGATCGGGTGGACGCTGATTTTTTGAAAATCTGAGGCGACGTCTTTTTGCAGCATGGTGCTGCCGTTATGGCAGACGAAGCAGTTCTGCTCGGCCACGTCGGATTGCATCAAAAATTTCCGACCGCCAGCGGCGTGATTGACATGGCAGATTTCGCAACCAACCGCCGCCAACGTGGTCGCCCGTGCCACCGGCATTTTCGCACTTGGCGAAATTTTTGCGTTGCCGGAAATTTTAGCGACCAGCGCCGCCGACACGATGGCCGGCGAGATGGCGTGCGCGGAACCGCTCCACGAATCCGGCTGATGACAGGCAAGGCAGAGCGCCGAGCCGGTATTGTCCATGACGAGAAAATTTCCGAACTGGTTGTTATGCGGGTCGTGACAGGCGGTGCATTGCAGCCGGCTTTCCTTGTCCAACTTCACCACGCCGTTTAACTGGCCGGGGTCTTTGATTTCCGAATCACGCGACGCCAGCGCGGAATCGTAGATAAACGAAATTGGATGATCGGCGGACAAATCCGTGCCCAGATTGTCCGCGCCCGCCGGCATCGTCGTCGTTCCGCCCTGCATGTTGATCGGCAGCGTGCGGCTGCTCACGCTGCCCAACGCGACCGTGCCATCGTGACAGCTCAAGCAGAGCCGCGAAGAGCCGTTCGGCTGCGGGACAATGACGTTCAGCGCCGTCAACCGCGCGCTGCTGTAGACGATGTAATTCGTCACGCCGGAAAGCGAATGGTTCCACAGTGGCGTCTCACCGCTCGCGCGATGAACGGTATGGCAAAAAATGCAGAGATCCGCCTCCGAACTCGCCTTGATCGTGCCGGAGCCATTGACGGACAGGTTGTGAACCGAGGTGACAATGCTCTCCGCACGCGCCGCCACCGCCGCGAACAGGAGCAATCCGAAAATATATTTATGAAATGTTTTCATGGGCCGCCTAGGTATTTGAAAATCTGCACGCGATGGTTGTAGCCATCGGCGACGTAAATCGTGTTATCCGGTGCGATGGCGATGCCGGCCGGCAATCCAAACTCGCCCGGCCCATCGCCGCTCTGGCCGAAGTTCAACAGCAACTGACCGGTCGCGTTGAAAATCTGCACGTTGTCAAAAACGGCATCCACGACGTAAAGGTGGCCGAAGGAATCCGCCGCGATGCCTTTGGGTCGTCCAAAATGTCCCGACGTATCGCCGCCGCTGCCGAACTGCGAAATGAATTTCCCATCGTCGGAAAAAATCTGGATGCGGCAGTTAAGCGAATCGGTAACGAGCCAGTGTCGATCGGCGTCGCTGGCGATGTGGGTGGGAAAATTGAATTCGCCCGGCGCGGTTCCGCGTTTGCCGAACTTGAAGAGAAATTTTCCCGCGAGGTCAAAAACTGAAACGGCATGCGCCTGCGAATCCACGACAGCAAGCGAGTTGCCGTTGATGGCCAAGCCAACGGGGCGCACAAGCGAATTAGTGATTTCAAAAGCGGATTTGCCATTCTCACGAAACGCCAGCACTTTGCCCAACGCGGAATCGGCGACGTAAAAAATTCCGTTGCGTTTCACGACGGCGACGGGTGAAGCGAAGGCGGTTTTTCCCGACGCCGGGTAGCGCCGCCATTTCCGGTTCGTGAAATCCAGATAGCAGACGAGGTTCGCGCCGGTGTCAGTGACACAAAGATTTCCCGATTCGTCGAGTGCGAGACCGAAGGGTTTTTGCAAAGCGAGGTTTTCGCCGTTTTCGCCGGTGAGCCAGTGGCCGAAGCGCGTGACGATGGAGAGGCTCTGGCCGATGTCGCGCGGGCCGTGCATGCTGCGGACATATGTGATGCGCGGCTGGTCGGGCGGTGCTGGCCAGACCGGCGCGGATTTTTCCGACGTGATCGGCAGCGGCGTGGCGCAAGATGCTAGCAGTCCCGCGATAAGCACCGTGAGCAGCAAGCCGGCTTGATGTTTAATTTTCATGTCAAAAATTTCGCCGGATTCGTAGGGAGACGAAGTTCCGCTGGCGAGTTTCGAAGGAATAGTCCTGATTTTGTAATTCGTAGTTAAGTCGGACATCGAGCTTGCCAATAAACCAGCTCAAGTAGCTGCGCGCGACAAACAAGTTTACATCCTGACCGGGCGCATTCTGTATTTCGTAGCCGGATTCGAGATTCCAACTCAAGCTTGAAACGGGACGCCATTCAAAGCGGCCAGTGAATGAATAATAACTGACGTTGTCCGACTGGTTCGTGCCGGTGTTGGGGTAGATGTTCCACTGTTGGCGCAGGTCAATCCCCGCCGTGGTGCGCGGGCCGGTCCGCAAGGTGTAGCCTTGGGAAAAGCTGATGGATTGATAGCTGTAAAGCGTGGAGATCAGGTCGGAATAATTCGCATCGGCGCGGAAGCCCTTCCACGACAAATCCCCGCCGAACTGGAGTTCGCTAAGGTCGTTAAGCACGGCTCCGGAGACGGTGGAATGGTTGCCGACATAATTATAGCGTGCATAAATGCCGGCGCGTTGCTGCCAGAAGTCGAGGCGGACCTGAAACTGGTCGGCGAATACAGTGTAATCGCCGCTCGGGTTCGGCTGTGCGGTGTAATTCACCAGCACGACCGGGTTGTTGGCCAGATTGACATGGTTGGGGCCGGTGCTGAAAATCTGAATCTGCCAGGGATTGGAGGTGTTGATCACAACATAGTCGCCGGCGGGAGCCGCGCCCTCGACCAAGGTGACGGTGACCATGCCGTTGAAATAGGTGACGCTTTGCACGCTCTGGACGTTGGGCTCGTTCAGGTGGAAAATTCCGGTCGGCGGAACGGTGTGCGACTCGTTGTTGATGAAAATTTCCGAGCCGCTGCTTTCCTGACGCGTAAGGTCTAAATTGGCAGTATTGCCAATTGAAAGATGCCCCCATTCGCCCAGCCGTTTTGAATAATCCTCGGACAGAGACGTGCCGCCAGATTGCTGGTCGAGTGTGCCGCCGGTGGAATCGTTGTTCGCCAGGCTGCCATGGATGTCAAAGGTTGAAGAAAGGCTTTCGTAAAGCTGATGCTGCAACCCCGCCCGCGCCATCTGGTAGAGAGAATTAACGCCTTCAGTCGTGTAAACCGCGAAGGAATAATCGTAAAAGCTCCGCAGGGCCGGAGTGTGTCTCATGTCAAAGCTCAGCGTCCCATTGAGATTGTCCGACGAAACACCCTGAAAATCCTGATAGTTGTCGTAGATTGATGACTGTAGACTGTTTTCCCCGAAATGCTCCACGTCCGACAACGTCAGATAATGCGTCGTGGTCGAATCCTGAAATTTATCCGTCCCAGAAGTGTAAGAACTGTCGTATTGCGAAAACTGGTAGGTCAGATCCGAGTAATTGTCCAGAGCCCGCGTGTTATGCGCCGCCACGCCTGCCGTCGTCTGGTTGGCCGTGGAGTTCTGGGACAGGCCGGAGCTGTCGGTCAACGACTGCTGGAACGAGCAGATTACCGGCACGGCACCTTCGCGATAGCCGCCGTTTGCGCCCCACGTCTGCACATCCTCTGTCGCCGAGTTAAAGAAATCATATTGGAACTCGTCGTGCGTGCGACCGTAATTGAACGTGGTCGCATAAGGTTTGAGCTGGAGCAGCGTGGCGTTGAAAGTGCCGTCCAGCAGCAGGCTGTTCTGGTGGCTCTGCGCGCCCGTGTTGTCGAACTGCTGTAGGTTGTAACCCAACTCGGGCTGCAGTGAGAAAGTCAGCAGGTCGGGATGATACAAAAAATAATACCAGCCGAGGCCGACGGACGAAGAGAGATAAAAGCTGTCCGTGTAAGTTGCGCCACCGCCCGTTTTGGAGGTGAAGGTATCTCGCTCCAACTCGGCGTCCGTCTTGATGTATTCCAACCGGGGCATGGTGAAATCCGGTTCATTTTTGGCCAGATAGATGGACTGGGCCGACGTGCGCGCCGCCCCAGCCGCGAGCACTGCCAGGGCGATTGGCAGGGGCAGATACCTCAACTGGGTAGGGCGGCGCAACATGGCTCATTTGGGTTTGGCCGACGGTTTCAAAAGATTCATGTCCGTGCCGACGTGCGGATCGTGACAGGTCGTGCAACTTTTGCCCTCAAACCCAGCATGGCCTTTATCCGCCTTCAAATCCTTGTCGTCATGGCAGTCGCCGCAGAGTTGGAAAATATTTTTCTTCAGCAATGCACCCTCCGCCGATTGGTGCGGGTCGTGGCAGGAAGTGCAATCCTCAACGACATCGTGCTGGAACTTCGCCTTCTCCAGAAAATTGTCGTGGCAGACCCAGCAGAGTTCCGGCACGGTCTTTTTTAAGAGATATTTTTTGTTCGAAGCGTGCGCTTCATGACAGGCGAGGCAATCGCCATCGCCGACTGGTTCGTGAACATCCTTCTTTTTCGTGAGGTCGTCGTGACAATCATCACAGGTGTCCTTGACGGATTGCTTCAGCAGGCTTTTGAAATTCGTCGCGTGCGGCGTGTGACAATCCAGACAGTCGCCCGACTCGACCGCCTGGTGTTTGAATTTGAAATTCTCCAGCGGGTCGTCGTGGCACGTCAGGCACAGCGCGTTCCCTTTTTGCAGCAAAAGATTTTTGTTCTCGGATTGATGCGGGTCGTGGCAACTCGCGCAATCGCCGCTTTCGACCGGCTGATGCTTTACTTTCTGGCCGGCGAGAAAATCTTTGTGGCAGTTCCAGCAAAGCTCTGGCGGTTGCAATTTTAATCCCATTCCCGAACTCGATTGGTGACATTCCGCACATTGATGCTGTTGAAACGGCGGATGCACCGTGAAGGTGCCTTCCGGCGGAGGTTTCGGTGGCGAGGCAGCGACCTGATTCGGCGTGGAATCAGGAACTGCGACCGGCGCGACGTTCGTCGCGGAACCGAGCGGCGGTACGCCGTCGAAGAAAGTTGTCAGCAGTTTATATCGCGTCGGCGTGTCGCAGGCTGTGACAAACAAAAGTCCGCCCAGCGCCAAAATCAGCAGCAGCCATTGGACTTTGCGGAATTTCATTTTGCCTCAAGCCGCTTCACTTTTTATGGCCGAAACCGAAAACGCTCACCTTGCGCGACCCGTATTGGCTCGTGACGATGACGAGGTGATCAATCTGAAAATCCGGCGCGGCGTATTTTTGGAAGAAGGCGACGTTGTCGTAATCCACCACGACTTTCGCGGGCAGATTCAAGCCAGCTTTGCTACCGTCCGGCGCGCCAAACCACATCAACAAACGGCCAGTGTCATCAAAAACTTGAACGAGTTGTCCGGCGGCATCCACAGCGTAAAGCAAATTATCGCGGTCGACGGCAATGCCTTTCAGCCGTGCGAATTCGCCGTAGTTGTCGCCATATTTCCCGACCGAGCGAATATAATTTCCGTCCTTGTCAAAAACTTGGATGCGATAAGCGCCGAAATCGCTGACATAAATCCGACCGTGGGAATCCAGCGCAAGATTGATCGGCTGAAACAAACGCACGTTGATGTTCGTCGCCTCCGCGCGGCGCGGGATGTCGAACAATGGCGCGCGCGTGGCTTTGTCAAAAACATGAACGGCGTGCTGCGCAACGTCGGCGACGTAAATCCTGTCTTTGTCCAAAACCACGTCGCGCGGTTTGTTCACGCCCGGCTCGCCGAGGGTTCCGACAAAATTTTCCTTGTCGTCCACAATGACCACCTGGTCGCGCAAACTATCAGCAACGTAAAGCCAGCCATTGTCGTCCACCGAAAGGTTGACCGGCAATTTCAACGTGCCTGGTCCGGTCGGCGCGATGGCAAAAATTCTCCGCTTCTCCAAATCCATCCGCAAAATCAAACCGACTCCGGTGTCGCAGACGTAAATATTTTTTGGCGTCGTGGTCGCACCGTAAGGTTTTAGAATCGGCGTATTGGGCGGTGCTTCGCCGGTGATGAAGGTCATCAAAGTGTCGCCGCCACTCCCGCGCAAATCTTTTTCCGAACCGAACGAGGTCAGATATTGCAGGCGCGGCGCATCGGGCGCGGGTGGATAAAAAGTGTATTTCGGACCGTTGTCCGGCGGAGTCGTGGTGCAGCCGACGGCGAGAAAAAAAATCCCCGCGACGGCGAGCACATTCGTGAAACTGAAAAGTTTTTGGTTAATTTTCATGGTTCCATTTTCACGGCGGCGGCGGCTTTCGACTAAACCTCTATTGTCCGATGCTGAACATTATTTGGTTAGTCCGGTCATGCGGGTCGTGGCAAAACGGCTGCGCATAAAAAAATCCGGGGCGCCTGAAATTTTTCAGACGCCCCGGAGCGTTCAAACCGATGGCTTATTTGTTGTGGCAGCCGAGGCAGAGGTTCTGACCGGAGGCAATCGTATAAATCCCGCTGGTCGTGGAGGTGCCTAGTGTGCGATGGATGTCATGGCAGCTTGAGCATTCCACGTTTCCGTTCTTCAACATATTGCCGACCGTGGGCGAGCCAGGCGCATTGAAGGCGGTGCCGGTTCCGTTCAGTTCACCAGCCGGAAGCTGCGCGATGCAGGCGTTGTAGCTCACTCCGATTGGATGCATATGAGTCAAGTCGTCTTGTCCACCATTGACCTCGATCACCACGGCTGAAGACTTGGTGTAGACCGGCGTGCCGCCTTTGACTGCTGTGGTGATGATGCCGCTGTTCAAGGCGTCCTGGCTGTTGATTGCCACTGTGCCGTCATGGCAGCCGAGACAGGACAAGCTGGACGAACCGAGTTGAACCGTGACGCCGGACGGAAAGGTTTCGCTCCCGCCTTGGTCGTAGGTTTTGAATGTTTGCGCCGTCGGCGTGTGAATCCAGAGCGGCCCGCGAGTTGGATCCGGGGCATGGTGAATGGTATGACATTCGCCGCATACGTTCGTGCTGGAAGTGCTGAGCCAGTTCACCGTGCCGCCGATCCAGTAGTTGGTGGAAGCATAAAAATCGTGTTTGCTTCCAATGATGGTGGCCTTGCTTGATTGCGGTATCAACATGATCGCCGCTCCCAACGCCAGTCCGCCGAGTATCAATGATATTTTTTTCATAGTATTATTGCCTGTGCTTTTTTGGTTTGTTCAAAACAGCCCGTTGTCGCCTGATACCAGACTGCTCCAGCGAAAAACCAAGCACTGTGACCGCGCCCGATCCTTCGTTGAAAATTTTTCACGCCGTCGCACCGCCCAAAATCCAATCCGGCAGCACCTCGACGTCCGCTTTTTGTTTTTTTGCGAATGGTGAATCGAACCGCTTCATCAATGCCGCCGCGCGTTCGTCAATTACAGAATTGCAAAATGAAAGTTCCTGTTCGCGATCCTTCGTGTTTTCGCGAACGACCGCTTCAAGGTCGTCAATGTCGTAAAGAAATACGTTTGGAAGTTTGGCAACGGCGGGATCAATGTCGCGTGGCACCGCGATGTCCACCAGCACCAGCGGACGGTTTTCGCGCGCGGGCAAAATCGCAGCCACATCTTCGCTCCGCAGAACGATGTCAGGACAGCCCGTCGAGCTGACCAGAATGTCCGCTTCAATCATCGCCGCGTGCGAATCTTCCAGTCGCACCGCGCGCCCACCGAATTCCGCCGCCAATTTTTCAGCCCGTTCAAATGAACGGTTGGAAACCAAAACAGTTTTTGCGCCACGTTTGGCCAGATGCTTCACGCAAGCCTCGCCCATTTTTCCAGCGCCCAAAATCATCACCGTCTTGTCGCTCAAGTCGCGGTCGAAAACTTTTTCCGTCAATTCCACAGCGACGCTGCCGACCGAAGTCGCGCCGCGTCCGATGGCGGTGTTTGTGCGGATGTTTTTAGCAACCTGCATGGCCGTCTGGAACAGCCGGTTCATTTTTTTGCCGGTCAATCCCGCGTCTTTCGCGGCTTGATACGCATTCTTCACCTGGCCGGTGATTTCCGTTTCGCCAAGCACCATCGAGTCAAGTCCGCTGGCCACAGCGAAGAGATGTTTCGCCGCGTCCGCGCCTTCTTTGATATAAATATGCGGCGTGAAATCAAAATCGCTGTTCGTCAATTCCTGAAACATTCGGATCACGCTTCCGTGAATCCACGGTGACACGCCATAAATCTCCACGCGGTTGCAGGTCGAGAGCAGCACGACTTCGGAAAGTTTGCCGCGCAGCTTCAGGCGGCAGCCGCAGCATTGCAGCCGCGAACGATGCACCGCGATCTTCTCGCGCAACTCCACCGGCGTGGTCTTGTAGCTCAAACCTACGACAAAGATTTTCATGGTTTAATTATTTTCAAACCGAACCGATTTTTTGGCCCGGAAAGTTCTAACCGGTTCCAAACTTTCATGTTTGAAAATTAGACTTTCGGTGTCCGACCTGCTCACCGTCCTTTGTGAAACATTCAACAATAATTGCCACCTCCATTTTCAGGCTTACCAAAAAACGCCGAGCCTTTGGCAACGGATGGTTAGCTGCTTTAGCTCCGACGGGCAAAATTCATCTCGAACAAGGCGCAACCGCGCTACAACAAAAAATCAACCGGAGATATGACGATGAAAAAAATAATTCTGTTAGCTGCGATGGCCGGCCTTGCCGCCACGTTAAACGTGAAAGCGGATGATGCCAAAGACAATTGGGATGCCACATGTGCCAAATGCCACGGACCGGACGGCAAGGGCGACACCAAGATGGGCACGCGCCTTGGCTGCAAAGATTTCACCGATGCCACCGTGCAGGCCGGCTTCACGGATGACGCCGCCTTCAAGGCGCTCAAGGAAGGCCTGAAATCTGACGACGATAAAACTCTGATGAAGTCGTATGGCGACACGTTGTCTGACGATCAAATCAAGGCGCTCGTGGCTTACGTCCGCACGTTGAAAAAATAAACATTCTGGGTTGCTGGCCGGAATTCGTCCCGATCCGAAACAGAATGAGCACAGCCCGGTGACGATGCACCACCGGCCAGCAACCTGCGATTTGTCTGCACCACGCCATGAACACTGAAAAGAAAGGGGAAACGCCGCATCGTTCATCGCTGCTGCGAAACTGGACCAGCCTCATCGGACTCGTCGTCAGCATCTGTGCGCTGTTCTCGTTCTTCCTGCTGTTCATACTGGATGCGATTTCAAAATCGGCGAATCCCTACGTCGGTATTTTGACGTTTTGCGTTGTGCCGGCATTTTTGATTTCAGGAATCGCGCTGACCATTTTCGGCGCCTGGCGCGAACGCCGCAAACGGGGAAAAGTTTCTGTTCCGCAAATTCAGATTGACCTCGCAAATCCGCGCGACCGCAGAACGCTTGTCGCCTTCATCGCGGGCAGTTTTGTTTTCATCATGCTTTCGGCGGTCGGCAGCTACAACGCCTATCACATCACGGAGTCGGTGCAGTTTTGCGGCGAAACCTGCCACACGGTGATGAAGCCGGAACTCACTACGCACGACCACGGCCCGCACGCACGCGTCGCCTGCGTGGAATGTCACGTCGGCGCGGGCGCGTCGTGGTATGTGAAATCCAAAATCGCCGGCATGTATCAATTATACGCCGTCGCGTTCAACAAATATCCGCGCCCGATTCCGACGCCGATAAAAAATCTACGTCCGGCACGCGAAACGTGTGAGCAATGCCATTGGCCGAAGGAATTCGTCGGCAATCTGGATCGCACATTCAATTATTTTCAAGGCGACGTTTCCAATTCGCCCTATTCCATCCGTCTGTTGCTCAAAGTCGGCTCGGGCAATTCCGGCGATGCGCCCGCCGGTGGAATTCACTGGCACATTTTGAGCGGCAACACGGTCGAATACATCGCCACCGACGCCGCGCGCCAGAAAATCCCTTGGGTGCGCCTGACCGACGCGCGAGGTGTCGTCACCATTTTTCACGCGCCAAAATTCACCAACGACATTTCCCAATACGAAATCCGCAAAATGGACTGCATGGATTGCCACAACCGCCCGTCGCACCGTTATGTCCCGCCAGATTTCGCGGTGAACCAGGCGCTGGCGCAAAAGCAGATTGACCCGGCGCTGCCGTGGATCAAGACCAATGCGGTTTATGTTTTAACTCGGCATTATCAAACCGACGACGAGGCGCGCAAAGAAATTGCCGCCGCGCTTTCCGAAAAATATCCAAATGACGCGCGCATCAAACCCGCGATTGCGACGCTGCAACAAATTTATTCTGACAATTTCTTTCCCGAAATGAACGCCGACTGGAGCAAATATCCCGACAACGTCGGGCACATGATCTGGCCCGGCTGCTTCCGCTGTCACGACGGTTTGCACAAAACCGAGGACAAAAAACTCACCATCAAGGCTGACGATTGCAATTCCTGCCACACGATTCTCGCGCAAGGCAGCGGCAACGAATTGCTGCAACTGACGCCCGGCGGCCGACAATTTGAGCATCCGGCCGGCGATTTGGGCGGCGACAACAACTGCATAGAATGTCACAACGGTGGGCCGTAACGCATGGAGACTGAACTTGATTTCAACACGTCAAAAAACGCCAAGCAATGCACAACCCTCGGTAAGCGGATTCTTCTGATTTCCCTGATTTTGTTGGCGTATGAAGTTTTGCCGCCGACAAGAAAAGTTTAAGTTCCCGCAGTTGTTTTTGCTGGCGGCTTTTCTTTTCGCGCCTTCGACAACTTTCGCGGCGACGAACGCGGTTGAAAAATTTACCAGCACCGACTGCCTTGATTGCCACACCGACCCGACGACCGTCCGCATTGTGAACGGCGAAAAAATTCCGCTCGCCCTTTTTCCGACGAACGGTTTTGCCAATTCCGTCCACAGCCAGTTGGACTGCATTGACTGCCATGACGGCATCAAAGAATTGGTTCACGATAAAAATGTCCGGCCGCCGAACTGCGGCAGTTGTCATGACAAGGAGGCGAAGGAATACGCCACGAGCATTCACGGAATGAGCCACGCGATGGGCGCGTCCGGCGCGGCGGAATGCTGGGACTGCCACGGCTCGCACGAGATTTTGCCGGTGAAAAATCCGACGTCGCCCGTCTATAAATTGAATTTACCAGCGACGTGCGCCAAATGTCACAGCAACACGAATCTCACGAAGGAATACCAGATTGAATTTCCCGAGGCGGCGAACCAATACATGGACAGCATCCACGGCAACGCGCTGTTGAAAATGGGGCTGATCGTTGCCCCGTCCTGCGACGATTGTCATGGCGTCCACAACATCAAGCGCGCGGTGGACCGCGATTCCTCAATCAATCACGCCAACGTCGCCAAAACCTGCGGCAAATGTCACGTTGGCATCGAGCAGACTTACGATAAAAGTATTCACGGCCAGTTGCTCGCGCAGGGCGACCCGCGCGGCCCGGTGTGCATTGACTGCCACAGCGCGCATGAAATCGCCAACCCCACGAGCAATAATTTCAAGGCCATCAGCGATGAACGCTGCGGCAAGTGCCATGCTGACCGGCTGGCAGGATATCGCGACACCTACCACGGCAAGGCAATGATGCTCGGCAAGGCAAATAACGCCCCAGAAGTCGCCGCGTGCTACGACTGCCACGGCTTTCACGACATTTTGCCGCCATCCAACCCGCAGTCGCACCTTTCGGCGACAAATATTTTGGTGACCTGCCAGAAATGTCATCCGAGTGCGACGCAGAAATTCACGCAATATCAGCCGCATGCCAATCCGCTGGACGCGAAAAATTATCCGCTGCTGCACATGGTGTTCCTCGCGATGACCGGACTGCTCATCGGCACGTTCAGTTTCTTTGGCCTGCACACCCTCGGCTGGGGCGTGCGCGCCATCTATATGTATCTCGCCGACACGAAAACTTTCCGCGAGGCGAAGTTCCAGACGCAGGTCGGCGATGAATGGTTCACTCGTTTCGCGCCGTTCGAACGCTTCCTGCATTTTCTTGTCGTGACCAGTTTCCTCACGCTCGTTGTGACGGGAATGCCGCTCAAATTTTATTACACCGACTGGGCGAAATTTATTTTCTCCGTCATCGGCGGACCAGAAACCGCGCGGATGCTGCACCGCCTCGGTGCGCTCATCACTTTTCTATATTTCTCGCTGCATTTGGCTTCGCTCGTTGGCAAATCCTGGAAAGGCCGCGTCAAGTTGCGCAATCCTAAAACCGGCAAATTGGAAATTAAGCGTTTCTACGCGGTCGTCTTCGGCCCCGATTCCATGCTGCCGTCGGTGCAGGACTGGCGCGATTTCGTAGCGCACAACAAATGGTTTTTTGGCAAAGTCCCGAAGCCGAATTTTGACCGCTGGACGTATTGGGAGAAGTTCGATTACTTCGCCGTGTTCTGGGGCGTCGCCATCATCGGCGCGTCGGGTCTCATCATGTGGTTCCCGGAATTTTTTACGCGCTTCCTGCCCGGGTGGATCATCAACATCGCCCTCATCCTGCACTCGGATGAGGCGCTGCTCGCGGCAGGATTCATCTTCAGCATCCATTTTTTCAACACGCATTTTCGTATTGAAAAATTTCCGATGGATACGGTGATTTTCTCCGGCCGCATTTCCAAAACGGAAATGCTCCACGAACGCAAACGCTGGTATGACCGCCTCGTGGCGACCGGCAAGCTGGACGATTATCGCGTGCGCGACGAATGGTTCCGCTGGAAAAACATCGCCAAGACGTTCGGCTACATCGGCTTCATCCTCGGCCTCGTGCTGCTGGCGCTCATCATCTACGCCATGGTCTCGCGGCTCGTACATTGAACATCAATATTCCACGGGTTGCTGGCAAATTTATTTTTGAGGTTGTCCAATTTTGTTTATGCGATGACAATAAATGTTGATTCAACGCCAAAGAATGATGTGCGGCGCGGCGCGAGTTCGAGTAATAATTATACAAATGATGAAAACATTTTTTAGCTGCACACTGGCCGCCGCTCTGGCGGTTTTGTCCACCGGCTGCAACCGCGACGGGGTGAAAGTTTATCACGTTGAGAACGACGACGCGATAACGCCGCCGCCTGCCGCCGCGCCCGCGGCGATGCCAACCACGATGCCCGCTGGTTTGCCTGTGCCGGATGCCAGCGCTCTGCCACAGTTGAAATATACATTGCCCGACGGCTGGGCGGAAAAAACTTTGACGCAGATGCGCGTGGCGAGTTTTGGCGTTTCCGAAAATGAAAAAACGGCCGACATCTGCGTGATTCCGCTCGGCGGCATGGCGGGCGGTGATTTTGCGAACGTCAACCGCTGGCGTGGACAAGTCGGATTGTCGCCGCTGGCGGATGACGATCTGCACGCGCTCGCGGAAAAAGTCGAGATTGCCGGGCAGCCCGCCGATTTGTATGACATGGCTGGAACAGGGGAGCGGATTGTCGGCGTGATTTTCCATCGCGACGACGGGACGTGGTTTTTCAAGATGACCGGGGATGTGGATTTGGTCGAGAAGCAAAAGCCGGCGTTCGTGTCATTTCTGAAATCATTTCAATTCGGCGGACTCGCTGCGCCGGCCACGATGGATTTAAGCCAGTTGCCGCCGTCGCATTCGGCGATTGCGGGACTGGATGCGGGCAGCCAAAACAGTTTGGTTCCAAATCCAAACACGACGGTCATGGGTGGAAATAATTCCGATGGCAGCGGCGAACCGGCATGGACAATTCCTTCTGACTGGCAGCCTGCACCGCTGTCACAATTTTTGGTCGCAAAATTTTCTATCACGAATGCCGACGGCGCGCAGGCGGCGGTGAATGTCAGTTCGCTTGCTGGTGACGGCGGGGGTCTGCAACCCAACGTGAACCGCTGGCGCGCGCAACTTAGCCTACCACCCCTCGATGGTGGGTTGGTCGAAGTTGTTGTCGGGCAGACGAGTTCCATAGATCTTTCGGGAACCGATGTTCGCACTGGCAAGCCTGCACGGCTCATTGGCACCATCGTTCCGCAAAACGGCCAGACTTGGTTTTACAAATTGATGGGCGACCCGGACCTTGTGGCGCAGCAGAAAGATTCGTTCATAAAATTCGTGCAGTCGGCCAAATACCCCGATGCCCATTAAAAAAATAGTTTCGGTTTTCACGTCGCTCAAGCTCACGGTCACGCTGCTGGCGTTTTCGATCGTGCTCGTGTTCGTCGGCACGCTGGCGCAGGCGGATGAAGGGCTTTACGGCGCGCAGGCGCATTATTTCAAGCAGTGGATTGTGATCGGCGCGGATCTGTTCGGACATAAAATCCCGCTGCTCCTGCCCGGCGGTTATCTGCTCGGCGTGCTGCTGCTGGTCAACCTCGTTTGCGCGCACATTTATCGGTTTCAACTGACGACAAAAAAAATTGGCATCCAGCTCACGCACGCGGGCGTGATCGTCCTGCTCGTCGGCCAGCTCGCGACGGATATGCTGGCGCGCGAGATGCAGATGCATTTTTCCGAGGGTGAAACCAAGGCCTATTCCGAAAGCGCAACGGACTACGAGCTGATTTTTGCGAACGGCGACCAGGTCACCGCCATTCCGTCAAAATTGTTGAAGCCGGGCGACGAATTGAAAATAGATAGCCTGCCCTTCGCCATCCGCGTGAAAAGTTTCTGGAAAAATTCCGATGTGAGTTTTCGCGCGCCGATGACGCAAAATGCGCCGCCCATCGCCAGCAACGGCGTGGCGCTGGATTTCGATTTCATGCAGAAGCCCGACGTGAAAAAAATGGATGAAAGGAATATTCCGACCGCGATCATCGAATTGACGAGGACGAACGGTTCGCCCGGCGACTGGGTGATTTCCGAATGGACGGGCGACGCTTCACTGGTCGAGGCGGTGCAAAACAGTTATGTGGACCAAATCGGTGCGACCATGGCGCACACCATAGCCAGCAAGCTGGCCGCGCCACAAGCGATTGAAAGCAACGGCCAAGAATACACTTTCGTCCTGCGGCCCGCGCGGATTTATCATCCGTTTTCGCTGACACTGCTCAAGGCGACGCACACGGTTTATCCGGGCACGGACATCCCGAAGGATTTTCGGAGCCGCGTGCGCATTGACAACCCGCAGGCCGGCGAGCGGCGTGAGGTGGAAATTTCCATGAACCATCCACTGCGCTACGGCGGCTACACTTTTTACCAATACCAGATGGACGCCGGGCAGATGGCGGAGCAAGCCGGGCGTGTGCCGTCGTCGGTGCTGTCGGTCGTCCGCAATCCAAGCTGGTTGACACCTTATATCGGCTGCGGAATGGTCGGCGCGGGCTTGCTGACGCAATTCATGTTTCACCTCGTCGGCTTTGTTTCCAAAAGGAAATCGAAATGAAAAAGACGTTTCAAAAATGGCTGCCGCCAGTTCTAACTGCTATTGTAATTGGAATTCTTTTGTGGGCTAACTGGCCAACGAAGGACAAAGACAATGATTTTGCCTTCACGGAATTCGGCCAGTTGCCCGTGACGGCGAACGGTCGCATCGTGCCGCTGGATTCGCTCGCGCGCAATTCGCTCCTCGCCATCCGCGAAAAACAGACGCTCAACCTTGAGCCGTGGAAAGGCTGGAACGAAAATCCAAAAATCATCCCCGCAACCGAGTGGCTCGCGAACGTGATGATGAATTCATCCGTTGCGGACGATTGGCCGTGTTTCCGCGTGGACAACCCCGATTTGATCTCGCTGCTGAAACTGCCGGACAAGGACGCGGCGAAACATTCGGACGGCAAGCATTATTCGTGGAACCAAATCGCGGCGAACATTGATACCTTCACAAATGAAAATAACCGCGTTGAGGCGATTGAAGCCGCCAACCGCACCGCCTACGAAAATGCCGTCGCCAAGATGCACGAGCGGCTGGTCCTTTACGCCCAGTTGAAAAACACCGTGCAGTTGGAGAACTCACCGGACTGGCCGGCGGAACTGGCCGCGTATGAAAAACTCATTCCCGACGGCATCGCGGCCGTGAACGCCCAGCAGGCCGGCCAAAAATTCAACCAGACGAACTTTGACAGCCTGGTCGCCTATATCAGCGCATTTCAATACATGGCGAACCTAGAGCCGCCGCTGATCCTGCCGCCAACGGACGGCGCGCGCGAATGGCGGCGCATGGGCGACGCGCTGCTCGACGCGCCACGCCCGAATGGCGTGCCGATTGACGACTCCATTCATGATTGGGCGAAGATGGCCGGCGCGCTCACCGCGAACCAGCCGGACGCATTTAATTCAGCGCTGAAGGATTATTATTCCACGCTCGTGCCAACGCAGTCCAAGGCCTTGGCCAAGGCGCGCGCGGAAGTGTTTTTTAACCAGATGGAGCCGTTTTACAACGCGATGGTCATCTATGTTTTCGCCGGATTGCTCGCGATTTTTTCGTGGTTCAATTTATCCGAAACGCTGCGCCGCTCGGCGGTGTGGCTCGTGTGGCTGGCGTTTGTCATCCACACGACCGGTTTGATCTATCGCATGGTTTTGGAAGGCCGTCCGCCAGTGACGAACCTTTATTCCTCGGCCATCTTCATCGGTTGGGGCGCGTGCCTGCTGGGAATCATCCTGGAAAAATTTTACAAGAACGGCATCGGCGCGGTCGTGTCAGCGGGCATCGGCTTCATCACGCTCATCATTGCGCACAATCTCGCGCTCACGGGCGACACGATGGAGATGATGCGCGCAGTTCTCGACACAAATTTCTGGCTCGCCACGCACGTCGTTGCCGTGACGACCGGCTACGCGAGCACGTTCGTCGCCGGCTTCCTCGCGCTGATCTACATCGTGCGCGGCGTGTTCACCAAAACTTTGGACGAAGCGACGGGCAAATCGCTGGCGCGGATGATTTACGGCATTGTCTGTTTCGCCACGCTGTTCAGTTTCGTCGGCACGGTGCTCGGCGGCATTTGGGCGGATCAATCGTGGGGCCGTTTTTGGGGCTGGGATCCAAAAGAAAACGGCGCGCTCATCATCGTTTTGTGGAACGCGCTGATCTTGCATCTGCGCTGGGGCGGCATGATCCGCGAGCGCGGCCTCGTCGTCTGCGCCATCGGCGGCAACATCGTCACGAGCTGGTCCTGGTTCGGTGTGAACATGCTCGGCATCGGCCTCCACAGCTACGGCTTCACCGACGCGGCGTTCAAATGGCTGCTGTTGTTCGTCGTCAGCCAGCTCGCCTTCATCGCGCTCGGTTTGCTGCCATTCAAATGGTGGAAAAGCTTTTCGGCAAGGGCGTAAAATTTAATTTTTTATACCGGACCACTTCTGAAGTTGGCGTGAAATTTTACGAGCCTGCACCTTGTGATTCCGACCAGCGCACGGCGTAGCGGATCAATTCAGGCGACGACTTCAAATTCAATTTCGCTTTGATGTTCGCACGGTGAACCTCAACGGTCTTGATGCTCAAGTGAAGTTTTTCGGCGATGTCGCGAGTGCCTTTGCCCTGCCCGAGAAGCTGGAAAACTTCAAATTCGCGATCGGTCAATTTTTCCACCGGCGAACTTTCCGTTCCGGCGCGACGGCCGGAAAATATTTCAAGGATGTCCGCCGCCATTTTTTCGCTGACATAAATCTTCCCATCAAGCACCTGCCGGATGGCCAGCATCAGTTTTTTTCCACCCTCCTGCTTCATGATGTAGCCGCGCCCGCCGGCGCGCAGCACTCGCTCGGCATAAAGTGATTCGTCATGCATAGAGATGACGAGGATGGGCAGATTGGGTTGAATTGCCTGAAAACATTTGATGAGTTCGAGGCCGTTTTTTCCCGACAAGGAAATGTCTGCCAGCACGATGTCGGGTTTCAACACGCCGATCATGTCGAGTGCGCGCTCCGCATTTTCCGCTTCGCCGCAAGCAGCCAGATCCGGTTCCGCACCGATCAGCTGGGCAAGTCCCTGCCGCATCATGGGATGATCATCCACGATCAGAATGCGCTTTTTTTCCTGCGCAACGGATTTCTTGCTCATAGATTTTTTTTGAAAAAACAAACGACCGTCGTGCCCACGCCATCCATGCCGGAGCGCACTTCCAACGCCGCAGCCAGCACGCTGGCGCGATATTTCATGATGTGCAGACCCATGCCGCCGTTTTTTTTCGTCTCATTTGAAAAGCCGACGCCGTCGTCGGTCACGTTCAGCACAAATCTGTCACCGGCCGGTTTCAATGAAATAAAAATCCGCTTGGCCTTGCCATGTTTAACGGCGTTATTGATGGCTTCCTGAACGATGCGATACAGATGCGTCGCGAAAACATTGTTGCGGATCAAGACCGTTTCGGGGCATTCAAAATGGCATTCGATGTGAAACAACTTTTGCGCGTTGACCGCCAGTTCGTTCAGCGCGGACATGAAGCCGTTGGCTTCGAGTTCCACCGGCGAGAGGCCGCGCGCCAGCTTGCGCGTGTGCGAGATGGCGTCACGAATGTGCCGACCCATTTCTCCGGCCTGCTTCGCCTCGACTTTCGATTTTGCGGCCAGTTTTTGTTCGAGCACCTGGCACATCAATTCAATGCCAGCCAATTCCTGGCACAAACCGTCATGTAAATCCTGCCCGATGCGGTGCTGTTCGCGGTTGCTGATTTCAATGATCTCCTTTTCAAGCCGTTTACGCTCGGTGATGTCGCGCGCGAAGCCGGTGAAAATCCGGCGGCTAGCCAGCTTCACTTCGCTCACCGATAAATCCATGGGAAATATTGTCCCGTCCTTGCGCCGCCCCATGACTTCGCGTCCGATGCCGATGATTTTGGCGTGGCCGCCCTGATGATAATGCTTGAGGTAGCCGTCGTGTTCGTGCCGGAACGGTTCGGGCATGAGCAATTTGACGTTTTGTCCGATGGCTTCTTCCGCGGCGTATCCGAAAATTTTTTCCGCGGCGGGATTGAAGGATTCCACCAGACCGCGCTCATCAATCGTGATGATGCCTTCAACCGCCGTCTCCAGAATGGCGCGCAACCACTCTTCGCTGTCATGCAAGTCGGCGGTATGCTTGATTTTTTGCACTTCGTTGCCGGTCGCTTTTTGTTGCAATTCCACGACGAGTTCAAGCAATTCGGCGCGCGTCAACTGGCCGTAATCTTTCATCAGCCGGATGGTAATAAATTCCGGCGGCGTGACACGCGAAAAGAAATCGCTCGCTCATGCGTGCGCCAGTTGCGCGCGATAATCGGTTGGCGAGCGACCGAGGATACGCTTGAACACCCGGTTGAAATGCGTCAGCGACTGGAAGCCAACTTCGTAGGCGATCTCGCTCACGCGTAGATTCGGGTTGAGCAGAAGATTTTTCGCCCGCTCCGTGCGCACGCGTGAAAGGTAATCGGTGAAATTGATGCCGGTGGCCTTTTTGAAGATTTTACAGAAATAAAATTTGTTCGTGTTGACCGACTTGGCGACCTGCCCCAGCGAAAGTTCCTCGGTCTGATGATCGGTGATGAATTGTTTCGCGCGCGTGATGATCGGCGCTTCGGCGTTTTGTTCCCGCACGACAATCTGGTTGCTGACCATCGAGAGATGCTCGGCAAAAATGGCCAGCAGTTTGACGACCGAATCATGCTCCCGCGACGAGAGCACACGCGTGGCGAAATAAGCCTCGCGCAATTCATTGATATTAGTTTCCAGTCCCCAATTGGCGAACAATTTGGCGGCGCGGTTGAACCGGGCTTCCGTCGGCTTTTTTCTGAAGATCTGCCCGGTCGTAAGAAAACCGACCAATTGGCCGCCCATCCGCACCGGCACGGCGGTGTCACACAAGCCGACCTGGCAGGTGACGGACTTCGCCTCATGGGTGGCAGTTTCGGAAAGTTTCTGCTGGGTTTGCAGACACGCGGCGCAGGCACGGCTTTTTTGCGAAATCATCGCGCACAATGGATTTTCAAAGTGCTTGCCGTGGTGCGGCAGTTGCCACGATTCCACCGAGCGCAGCATCATGGGCATTCCGGTCATTTCACTGAACGCACGTTCGTAGTCCTGATAAATTTTTGAGCCCGCCAACGCTTCAATCAAATGTTTTGCCATAGTCGTCTTCTTTCTCTTGGTTCAAAACAAAATTTATTTTGTTAAGAGCAAAATAAGAGAAGCCATCAAAACGGACAATTGGGGACGCACCTGATTGTTTTTGGGGAATAACAACTAGAGGGACTAGGGGAATCCCTTAGTTGAATCTCGGCGGCCGAATCAAATTCCGTCAAAAAACTTCAGCCTTCAGCCCGCTGACATCGCGCACACGCTCCGCGATGCGCGCGAGCGTGTTCAACGGCAGATGTCCGCAGTTTGGATGTGCCGGCGGGCGCGTGGCCGAATAAATTTGAACCAGCCGGATTTGTGCGCCTGCCCGCCGCAAATCATCCAACCGTTGCGCGTAGTGCTCAATTTCCTCGGCGGGCGGCTCCTTGCCGTTCAACAGCGGAAAAAGGCTTTGGATGATCACCGGTCGCTGCCGCGCAACCAGAAGGATGTTTGCCAGAATTTTTTCGATTGAGCAGGCCGGCCGGTTCACCTTGTCCATATAATCCTGCGTGCCGGCGTCGAGCTTGGCCCAGATTTCGTCCTGCTGCGTGAACAGTTTCAAACCGTCCTGCACTTCCCGCGACTCCAGCCGGGCTGCGTTGGTGATCAGCACGATCTTAAAAAATGGAAACCGTGCCAGCGCACGGACATGGGCGACGGTCCGCACGGCATCGAGAAAATTCGGGCAAATCGTCGGCTCGCCGTCGCCGCTCAATGCGACGTGCCGGAGCTCAAGCAGTTCGGCGGGCGTATCCTGTTGGTAATGGATGTCCCGCAGTTCGCCGGAATGTGCCAACCCCAACGTGCGCTGCAACTCTTCCGCCATCACGTCCACGTCCAATGATTTTTCCAGCGCGGATACTGTCCGATCCACTTCGCAATACTCGCAGCCGAATTTGCAGTGTTTGTCCGGGTTCATGTTCACGCCGATGGACAACCCGCGCGCGCGCGATGAAACGACGACATACACAAAACGATTGCCGAGAAATTCGCGTGGACGCGAAAACGCCGACATTGGCGTAACGTGAGCGCGAGCGGTTTTGCCCGCGATTTGTGGCGGCGATGGGGTTTTAGGAGTCATGCAACAATTGCAGAGACGCGTTGCGAGAGAATTTTTTCTTCACCGCAGTTGCGGCGGGCTGGCGTTGGATCGATTGCCGTTTCGACGCTTCTTCCGCATCGAACTTCGCCATTTCTTTTTCCAGCATGAATGCAATCAAGGTCAGCCCTAAAAAAACCGCTCCCAGCGGCAACACCAATAGCAGCGCTGAAGCCACATTGAACCCGCCGAAATCAATGATTCCTCCCGCCACAAATCCCGCCACCGAAGCTGAAGCCAGAGTTTTAGTCAACTTTGTCATTTCATCGAAGATGCACAAAGACGGTGCGCCCCACTCCCCTGTTTTTGTCAGGAGCACAACATTTTTTGCAGGGGCAAGTAGCTGCCCTGAAAGGCAGGCGTGAGGTTTTTTTATTTCAACTCTGCCGCGATCTGCTCGCCCAGCGCGGTGGCCTCGGCGATCGGACGTTTGCCTTCGCCGCGTTTCACCGTTTCGTCACGGAAGGAAATGGCCTTAAGTAAAATCTTGTCGCCGGCAATTTCCGCGTGCGCGCCGACCGGACTCTGGCAGCCGCCGCCCATGCCGCGCAAAAATGCGCGCTCCGCCGTCACCGCATGGAAGGTGTTGAAATGATTCAGACGCTCGACGATTTTTAGAATGCGCTCATCATCGGCGCGCGTCTCGATGCCGATCGCGCCCTGGCCGACGCACGGCAGCATTTCGTCAAGGCTCAAAATCGTCGCCAGCAAACCATCCGGCACGGCGTCGCCGCGAATCGTGCCGTCGGTATTGATGTCGAAATTCAGCCGCTTCATGCCGGCGAGCGCGAGAACCGTCGCGTCCAATTCTCCGCGCTCGGCGACTTTTTGCATCCGCGTCGTCACATTGCCGCGAATCTCCACAATCTTCAAGTCTGGCCGCGCGGCAAGTAAAGACTGTTTCCGGCGCGTGCTGCTTGTGGCAATCGTCGCGCCCTGCGGAAAATCTTTCAGCTTCAGATGAGGGTTGTAACCGCGCAAATCACTTTGGCCCGGCGACCATTCGGCTTGCTCGTGAATAGTTTCTTTTTGCTTCGCCAAAAAATCGGCCGAGCGATAAATCAAAACGTCGCGCACATCCTCGCGTTTTGGCGTGGCGGCGAGAATCAGGCCGGCGGGTAAATCCGTCGGCAAATCTTTCAAACTGTGAACCGCGAGGTCGGCGTGGCCTTTGACGAGCGCGACCTCAAGTTCCTTTGTGAACAGGCCTTTCGGCAACGCCTCGGCCTTGTCGCCCTTTTTAGCCATCGAAGCCTTTTGTAATTTATCGCCGGTCGTCTTGATGATTTTCAGCTCGAAGCGCAGGCGCGGAAACACAGCGCGGCACTTCGCGGCGATCATGTTCGATTGCGCGAGCGCGAGCGCGCTGCCGCGCGTGCAGATGATTATGGGACGTTCTAACGGCATCTTCAGACAGAATTAGCAGGATTCACAAAAATTAGAAAGCGAACAGAAAATGAAAATTCCCCGCCTTTATTTGTGATGAGTGTGACGAGTTCATTTATAAACAAACTGGGCCGTGCAGGTGCGTTGGTCGTCCTCGGTCACGATTTTGAAGCCGAGCTTTTTGCAGATGTGCTGCATGGCGTGATTGTCCGCCAGAATTTGCCCGACGATGCGCGTCAATTTTTCCGCGCGACCCACGGCGATGAGCTGCTTGAGCAACTCAAAACCGAGGCCCTGATTTTGCCAGTAGTCGTTGATGAGCACGGCGAATTCCGCCTCGTTCGCGCCGTGCTGCTTGCTCAACCGACCGACGCCGAGAATCAATTTTTCGCCGTCATTCTTCGCCGGTTTCAACTCCGCCACGAGCGCAATTTCGCGGTCGTAATCGTTGAAGCAAATGCGCTGCAATCGTTCGTGCGTGATGCGTTGCGACAAGTTTAGGGCGCTGAAATAGCGGTGATAAACGCTTTCTTCGGAGAGCGTCTCGTGAAACTTCACCATCTGCGGTTCGTCCTCCGGGCGGATCGGACGGATGGTCACGGGCGCTTTGTTTTTTAATTTCCACGGCGTGACATATTGCACCGGATACGGCCGGATCGCGGGCCGTGGCAATTGATCTTCCGGCGTTTTCGGATCGTGCAACACGACGCGACCGTCGAGCGCAAAAATCCGTTCGGAAGAGACGAGCAGGGGATTGATGTCAATTTCGGAAATCCACGGCTGCTCGACGACGAGCTGGCTGAAGCGCACGAGCAATTGTTCGAGCGCGGCGATGTCTGACGCCTTGCGCCCGCGCACGCCTTTGAGCGCGGTGAAAATTTTCGTCTTTTCCATCATGCGCCGCGCCAGCGTGGCGTTCAGCGGCGGCAATGCGAGCGCACGGTCTTTGAAAACTTCCACGAGCTGACCGCCGGTTCCGAAGAGCAGCACTGGGCCGAACTGCGGATCAACGCTGCTGCCAACGATGAGTTCGTAGCCATCCAGCTTGATCATCGGCTGCACGGTAACACCGAGGAAATGTTCCTTGCCCGCTTTTTTCGTGCACGAAGTTTCAATCGCTTTCCACGCCTGCCGCACGGCCGAAGCCGTTCGCAAATTTAATTGCACGCCGCCCACATCCGTTTTGTGCGTGATCGTTTCGGAATACAATTTCAGCACGACCGGAAATCCCAGGCGCGCGGCTTCTTTCACCGCATCATTTTCCGTGAGCGCGATGTGCGTCTCAACGGTAGGGATGCCGTAAGCGAACAATAATTTTTTAGATTCAAATTCCGTGAGGATCGTGCGGCCGGCTTTCCGCACTTCGGAAATAATTTTTCCCACCAGGTCGCGATCTACGTGCCCGCTGCCATTGAGCGCGGGCGCGGACGGCGTTTCGTAAAGCGAACGCAGATTTTCGCTGTAGCGCCACATGTAATAAAACGCTTTTGCGGCGCGATCAGGATATTTGAACGTCGGAATGTTCGCCGCATTGAGAATATTTTCGCCGGCTTCGACCTGGCCGATGCCCATCCAGCTCGCGATGATCGGCTTGCCTTCGATGTGCGCGAAAGGCTTGAGTTCCTCGGCGGTCGCAGTCGGATCGGTCATCGCTTGTGGCGTGAGAATCACGAGCAGACCATCGGTGTTTGGATCTTTCGCGGTGATGTCCACGGCTTTGGCGTAAATCTCCGGCCCGGCGTCCCCAATCACATCCACCGGATTATTGTGGCTCCATGTCGGTGGCAAAATCTGATTCAACGACGCCATTGTCTCGGGCGTCAAATCGGCTAGTTGCGCACCGCTGCCGATGAGTATGTCGGTCGCGAGCACGCCGGGTCCGCCGGCATTGGTCACGATGGTCAACCGCGGACCTTTCGGGCGTGGTTGTTTGGCGAGCACTTCCGCCATGTCGAACAATTCGGAAATCGTGTCCACGCGCAAAACACCGACGCGCTGAAACGCCGCTTGCAAGACTTCATCACTGCCCGTAAGCGAACCTGTGTGCGACGCGGCGGCTTTCGCGGCGGCTTCGGTGCGGCCGGGTTTGATGATGATGATTGGCTTCGTCAACGCCACTTCGCGCGCCGCGGACAAAAACGCCCGCGCATCGCCTATGGATTCCATGTAGATGACGATGCTCTTGGTGTTCGGATCGTCGCCGAGATGATAAATCAAATCGCCCCAGCCAACATCGAGCATCGAGCCGAGCGAAACGAACGCGCTAAAGCCGACATTTTCTTTCAAGCTCCAATCTAAAATCGCCGTACAGAGCGCGCCACTTTGACTAAGAAATGCCACGCTGCCCGGCCGCGCCATATCGGCGGCGAACGTGGCGTTAAATTTCAAGCCCGGCACCATCACGCCCAGACAATTCGGCCCGACGATACGGATGTTGCCGCGCCGGGCTTGTTCCAAAACTTGCTGTTCGAGCGCCGCGCCTTCCGGGCCGATTTCCTTGAACCCGGCGGAAATAATAATGACGCCATAGATGCCGGCGGCGGCGCATTCTTTAATGATGCCCGGCACCGTTTTTGGCGGCGTGATGATGACCGCGAGGTCTGGAACTTCCGGAAGCGCGGCGACATTTGGATACGCTTTTTTCCCAAGAATGGATTCCTGAATTGGGTTCACCGGAAAAATTTTGCCGGCGAATCCGCCTTCAATCAAATTGGTCATCACCGTCCGGCCGACGCTGCGCTTGCGTTCCGTCGCGCCGATGACGGCGATACTTTTCGGTGCCAGAATTGGACGCAGCCCGCGCCGGTGCATCTGGCCAAGAATATCGTGGGCGGGCTCGATCCGGGCAGAAGAAGCAATGGGAGTGTTCATATTTTGTCATTTTTCTGAAGCACTACGCTGACATCGAAAATGCCGGATGTCTTTACCGGATTTGGCGATGGCTCACCATTTTTTGTTTTAGGATATCCCACTAATCTCGTCGCCCAACTAATCTACGTTTGCGGATTGCGGGCACCTATGTCGTCATCGGTCTTTTTACCGGCCTGCGTTCCAGCGAAATTGAAAAACTTGACTGGAATCAAATTAGTCTGGTGAACAAACGCATCTAGGTAAAAGCTTAAACTCCAAAACATCACATCTTCTGCTATGAAGCGTGAGTGACATTCGCGTGACACGATTAAAAGGAATATCGCGAAAAATCATCGAGACAGTGAAAATTAGAAAACAGGCTTAAAACAAGGCTTTCCATTGTCTCCCAATGGAAAGAAAGTGGTGGTAGGTGATGGATTCGAACCATCGAAGGCGTTAGCCGACAGATTTACAGTCTGCACCCTTTAGCCACTTGGATAACCTACCACGAAAAGGGCTGCCATTAAGCCATGCCGCCGCACGCTTGTCAATCTGTTGACTTTCAAAAAAGCAAGTGTCGCGCGCGAAGGTTGAGAAGGAAACGCAGATGAAAACCTTGATTCTTTCGCCCCTCGCAACCTTTACCCGACATTTCCCCCCTTTGAAATTGTGCGGCAGATGAATCTGTTTTAAACTGGCCGGATGTTCGATTCGTTAAGCACCAAGCTTCAAAACGCCTTCAAGAATTTGCGCGGCCTTGGAAAAATTTCCGAGAGCAACGTCGGCGACGCCCTGCGCGAAGTCCGGATGGCGCTCCTCGAAGCCGACGTGAATTTCAAGGTCGCGCGCGATTTCATCGAGCGCGTCAAAGTAAAATCGCTCGGAGTGGAAGTCATTTCCAGTGTCCAACCCGGCCAGCAGATCATCAAATTTGTGAGCGACGAGCTGACGGATTTGCTCGGTTCGCAAAACGCGGCGCTAAATTTGAGCGGTAATCCGACTTCTATTTTGATGGTCGGTCTGCATGGTGCAGGTAAAACCACATCCAGCGGCAAACTCGCAAAATTGCTAAAAAAACAAGGTCGCGCTCCGTTGCTCGTCGCGGCGGACGTGTATCGTCCGGCGGCGATGGATCAACTGGAAACGCTTGGCAAACAAATTGACGTTCCCGTTTTTGTCAAACGCGGCGAAACGGATGTTTTGAAAATCGCGCGCGAGGCTTTGAGTTTTGCGCAAACAAATAATTGCAACGTCATCATCTTCGACACCGCCGGCCGTTTACAGATTGACGAACCGCTTGTGCAGGAACTCGTGCGTTTGCGCGACCTGGTGAAGCCGTCGGAAATTTTGCTCGTCCTCGACGCCGCGACTGGACAAGAAGCTGTCAACGTCGCCACACATTTTGATTCGGCACTCAACATTACGGGATCAATTTTGACCAAGCTCGACGGCGACGCACGCGGCGGCGCTGCGTTGAGTTTGAAAAGTGTCACCGGCAAGCCGATCAAATTCGCGGGCGTCGGTGAAAAATTGGACGAGTTCGAGCCGTTTCATCCCGAACGCATGGCGTCACGCATTCTCGGCATGGGCGATGTCGTAAGTCTGGTTGAACGCGCCGCCGAAACCGTCAACGAAGAAGACGCGAAGCGCATGGAAGCAAAGATGCGCAAAGGCGAATTTTCGCTCGAAGATTTTCTGGAGCAATTGCGCGCGATGAAAAAACTCGGTTCACTCGAAAGCATCATGAAGATGCTGCCCGGCGGCGGCGATGCGTTGAAGCAGATTGATATCGGCAAGCAGGAAAAAGAATTCAAGCGCATGGAAGGCATGGTCTGCGCGATGACGCTGAAAGAACGACGCAATCCCGTGATTCTCAACGCGAGCCGCCGTCGCCGCATCGCCGCCGGCAGCGGCGTGACGGTGACGGAGCTGAACACGATGCTCAACAAATTTTTTCAGATGCAGACGATGATGAAAAAGATGGGTAAGATGTCCAAACTGATGGGTAAGATGGGCGGCGCGATGCCGGGGATGTTCCGAAAATAATCTACGCTTACGGTTGTGCCAACCGTGACAGCAGCGACGCGATGCTGGCACAACAATTGCGCCAAAAATTTCCAGCGCGCACGTTCTCCGACAATTCAATTCTTCAAAAAACTTGGTTTTACAATGGTTTTTCACCGTTCCGGCAATTGGCATTCCTCAAGCTAAAAGGGATGTGTCCGACAACTTTAACCATTAACCGAAAGGAAAATAAATTATGAAACTAGTGCAATATCAACGCCCCGTCGCGTGGCCAACGTTTGGCCGGCTGGCAAACTTGCAAGATGAACTCGACCGGCTGTTTGAAGCGCCGCTCACCGCGTGGGCGCCCGCGCTCGACGTGCATGAAGACAAGGACAGCTTCAGCGTGCGCGTGGAATTACCCGGCATGAAACGTGAGGACATCGAGGTCGCGCTGCATGACGGCGCGCTCGTCATCTCCGGCGAACGCACGGCCGAAAAAATCCACGAGGACACGGAAGTTCACCGGCAGGAACGTTACTACGGGAAATTTTCCCGCGCGCTCACGTTGCCGGCGGCGGTCGCGGGCGACAAGGTTAAGGCGCAATACAAAGACGGCATTTTGACCGTCACGCTGCCCAAGGCCGAGGAAGCCAAGCCGAAAGCCATTGCCGTCAGCGAATAAATTCGTCGCGAAAAATCAAAAGGCCGGAACCGGAAAAACGGTTCCGGCTTTTTTTGCGGCTCCGATGTCCGACAATACGGCGATTTTATTTTTCAAAATTATTCCGCCCTGGAAAAAATCAGCGCGGCGTGGTAGCCCCAAAAACCAAGCGAGTTGGACATAGCGTGTGTCACTGGCGTGGCAGGCGGGTTCAGCGGCTGCGCGTTGATCGGACAAAGCGGGTCGGGCTGCGCGCAGTTGGCTGTGGGCGGAATTTTCTGCCGCCGCAGCGCCTCGATGCATACTACGGCCTCAAACGCGGGCGTCGCGCCGAGGCAATGGCCGGTGACGGGCTTCGTGGAACTGCAAGGAACCGTCGCAGCGCGGTCGCCCAACAATTTTTTGATGGCGCACGCCTCCGCCTGATCGTTCATCTTGGTGCCGGTGCCGTGGGCGTTGATGTAATCAATTTGTTCCGCGCGCAGGCCGGCAATCTGCAAAGCTTGTTCCATGACTTGCAGCAGTCCGGAACCGTCTTCATGAACGCCGACGCGACCGGAATCATCCAGACAGCCGGCCCAACCGGCGAGCCGCGCCAGCGCCGTGGCTCCGCGCGCGGCGGCGGTGCGTGCGGACTCCAAAATCAAAAACGCGCTGCCCTCGCCGAGCGTGATACCGTTGCGCGCGACATCAAACGGACGGCAAACCTGCCGCGCGTCTTCGTGAAAACCTAATACGCCGGACGACTGCAATTGCGACAGCACGGCGAAATTCAGCGTCGCCTCCGTGCCGCCGACAATCATGGCGTCCGCCTTGCCGAGCAAAATCTGCTCCGCCGCCAGGCCGATGGCAAACGCCGCCGATGCGCACGTCGCGGAAACTGTCACGCCCGGCCCGCGCAGCTTGAACGGCTGGGCCAGCGCGCCGCCGATGCAGGCAAAAGTGTTGTTCGCGGACAGCGACGGCGGAAATTTTTGGTGGCCAGCCAAGCTGAAGGATTCGCTGCGTTTGCCAAGCGGCCCGCGCGATGAGCCGACCATGATGCCGACGCGTGCCGGTGGATATGCGTCGGTAAAGCGCGCCTGCTGCCACGCCTGGTTGGCAGCGAGCCACGCCATCTGCACACAGCGGTCTAGCTTGCGAACCGGGTGCAATTCCGGGCGCGTGGCGTCCAGTTCCGCCGCGCTGCAAACGGCGAACTGCCCGCGCTGCTGTTCCATTTCAAACTCGCGCCACGCCGCAGTGCTTTGTCCGGCCAGCGCCGCCGCCCACAGCGCCTCCACATTTCCGCCCGCCGCGCCGAAGCAGCCCTGACCCGTCACGACAATGGGATTTTCGTGGAGCAGATGGTTCAGGATGGAACTGGTCATGGCGCTGCTGATTTGGCGGCGGTTTTTTTCAGGCACAGGATGAAATCCCTCCGGCACTGCTCCGGGTGTTTCTGCCAGTGCGGCATCATTGCCTCCAGCAAAAATCTTCCGGCTTGCGGCCAGCCATCCTCGGTAGACAGAAATTCTTTGGGCACGGGCCGGCCCAGTTCCAAACGAAAGCGCCAGCCGCCCTCGTCAATGAGAGTTGCGGGAACCAGCTCCGCCTGCTGCCGGCTGGCCAGCCGCAGCGCGCCGGTGTTCATCAAAAAATTCCAGCCGTCGCAAAACGGCACCTCGATTTTTTTGTCATTGGATTTGCCGACATCCGCCGCGATGCACAGCGGGTTACCGGCGGCAACGAACGCCACCATTTCCCGCAACTGATCCTGGCAAAACACGGCGGGAATGTCCGGGTCGGGAAAACACCTGTCCAGATACACCTTGGCTTTTCGGCGGTTGATGGATTGGATGCCAACGAAACTTGCCGCGGGAATCCCGACGCTGCGCAGCCAGACTCGGATTTGTCCGAACACTCCGAAATGGACGAAGACCAGCACGATGGCACGGCCGTTTTGTCGCGCCGGTTGAATATGCTCCAACCCGTTGATGCGGCAGCGCTCCCGCCATTTTGGTTCGGCCAGCCGATCCGGAAAATAGTCCACGGTGTTGTTCAGGTAGCCGTTCATGCGCAAACGCCGGTTGAGCCGGGGCGACCACGCGGCCTCAAGGCACTCCGGCAGCGGCACGCAAGGGCGGTAATTTTTGAAGGCCGTGCTTATCAAGGCGCGCACAAAGGCGAATGGCAGCAGGATCCGGTAAAGATTTTGCACCGACAGCTTGCGCTCCAGCATGCGGATGATTCGGAGGCGCAACATGGGGTCGAGTCACATCGGCGACCATTTTCCTTCAGACATAAAGATAAACATAAATCGAGAACGACACCGCTGCCGCGCCCGCCGCCGCCGCGATGGACCAGAGAAAACTCCGCTTGCGCGCCGCGATGGCAAACGTCGAAATGATCACCGCCATCTGTGACGCCAGCATCCCGTAGAAAAATTTCCCGCTGCGGCGATGGTGTTTCTCGGCGGAGTAATTACTCTGGCGCACCTGCAATTCATAGACGCTCGCCACCGCCTGATTCAGCCGCGCCTCGGTCTCGTAGCGCGCCGCCGTGTAGCGCAGCCGCGCGGCGGAGAAGCTGCGGAACACATTTTTGTCGCCCGCCATCAACGCGTCGTCCAGCCTGTCCACGGACTTGTTGACCGACTTGGTCACGTCGTCAAAGGCGTTCGCAGCTGCCTGTGCCGCGCTCAAAGCCTCGGCCAGTGCCGCCGGTTTGATTTTCACCAGCACGGCGGCGACTTCGGATTCCGGCTGGGAATTTTCCACGTCCGCCAGCGCAGTGTTGATGGCGTCGTCAAATGTCGCGGGCGTGGCGGCGGGCAACTCATTTTTCACCAGCGCCGCGACCGTTGCCCTATCGACATTGGTCAAAACCTCCGCCGTCAGCGGCGTGATGTCCACCGCCGCGGCCAGCAGGTCAAGTGAATTGCGCGCCGACGCACTGCGCAGTTTTTTCGCCTGATAATAACCCCACTGGTCGCCCGCCTTGGACTGGAGCTGCGCCGCCGCCGAACGGTCGTATTGCGCGCGGGTCATCTCGCTGGACGCGAGGCCGGCTAGCATCGTGGCGACGACCGTCATCACAATGGGCGTGGCACCGATGATTTTCCCCCACTTATTCTGCGGCAGGTCTTGTTTGAGTTCGTCGGGAATCTGAATTTTTCCGGCCATAAGATTTTGCGATTTCGCGCGCACTTTACACAAAAGAATTTTTCTCCGCCAGCCTGCAAAACGCATTGCCGTCCGCCGGCAGAAAACCCACCATCTGCCTGTGAACGAAACGGCCACCGGGACCGGCGCGACCGAGCGCAAAATCATTTTGCTGCTCGGCCTGCTCGCCGCCGCGCACGTCTTTATTTTTTCCGCCGCGCTTCCGTTCTTCAGCAACGTGGATGAGCAGATGCACCTCGACCTCGTCGTGAATTATTCGCAGGGAAAAATTCCGCGCGCACTCACGCCGCCGAATGCCGATGCGCTGCCGTTCATGGTTATTTATGGCACGCCGGAATTTTTATGGACGCCGGCCTCGCCGGAAATTCCGCCGCCGCCGTGGAAATTGCCAATTGCGGATGTGCGCGAACAGCTTCTCGCCAAATATGACGCCTACCAAAATCATTATCAAAACCACGAAGCCGCCTCGCCGCCGCTTTATTACGCCGTCGCCGGCGCGTGGTGGCAGCTCGGTAAACTGCTCGGGCTCGACGGCGGACATCTGCTTTACTGGCTACGTTTCCTAAACGTGCCACTCATCGCCGTGCTCGTGTGGCTCGGCTGGCTCGCCGCGCAAAAAGTTTTTCCGGAAAATAATTTTATCCACATCGCCGTGCCCGCGCTCATCGCGTTCCTGCCGCAAACAACATTTTACGCCATCAACAACGACATTTTTTCGCCAATCACCTTTGGCGCTGTGTTCGTATTGTTGCTCTATTTTTGGGAAACAGAATTTCCCTCCGCGAAACTCGCTGTCGCGACCGGCCTCGCGCTCGCCGCGACGTTTCTGACGAAAATGTCAAATCTGCCGCTGCTCACCGTCGCCGGAATTTTTATCGTGCTGAAATTTTTCCGGCTGGCGCGCGCGGGAAAAATGCAACCGTCCGCTCCGGCGTTGTATTTTTTATTTGTTTCCGCCGGATTGCCGGCAGTCGCGTGGATGGCGTGGTGCAAAACCAACTTCGGCGACTTCACCGGCTCGGCGGCCAAAATCCATTTTCTTAACTGGACGCAACAACCGTTTGCCGCCTGGTTTCATCATCCGATTTTCACGCCGTCCGGCTTCTGGTTTTTTCTGAAGGGAAATCTGGCGACGTTCTGGCAGGGCGAGCTGTTGTGGCACCGCCAGCCGCTGGCGAATCCCGCCGTGGATTTGATTTACATTTTGCTGACGCTCGCATTGCTGCTAAACACATTTATTGCTTTGTTGAAGCGACCAGTTTCGTTTTCCGCGCTACAACGAATTGCGCTGTGGTTTGGATTCGCCAGTTTTGCATCGCTGCTGGCGTTCTTCGCACTGCTGTCCGTGAAATATGATTTCAACGACTGCTTTTATCCGTCGCGCGAACATCCGTTCTTCGTTTCCGGTCGGCTGCTGCTCGGCGCATTGATTCCGTTCCTGATTTTATTTGCGTGCGGCCTCGACCAGTTGCTGAAAAAATTCTCGTTGCGCGCAAAATTTTTAGCGCTGGCCTCGCTGCTCGCCTTCATGCTCGCATCAGAAATCACGATTGACTGGAACATTTTTCCAAACGCCTACAACTGGTTTCATCTGTGAGCGCTGTCCGTTTTGCTGCTTGGTTTTAACCCCGAATTTGTGTTTTAATGGCCACCGCCATTTTTATGGAAGACACGAATTCACTCATCGAACAGCGCAAGGCCAAGCTCAAATCGCTTGAAGCCAAAGGCATTTTTCCGTTTGCGAACAAGTTCACGCCCGATAGCAAATGCAACGATGCCCGCAGCGGATTCGATTCCGGCGCGCTGCCCGAAGGTCATCGCGTGTCCGTCGCCGGTCGCATCACCGCGCACCGCGACATGGGCAAATCCATGTTCATTGACGTTCGCGACCAGAGCGGACGCATCCAAGTTTACGCGCAGAAAAACACCCTGGGCGACGAACAGTTCAACATTTTCACGCACCTCGACCTCGGCGATTTTGTCGGCGTCACCGGAACTTTATTTCGCACCAAAACTGGCGAACCGAGCATCAAGCTGGAAGCGTTCACGATTCTCGCCAAAGCCCTGCGCCCGCCGCCCGCGAAATGGCACGGCCTCGAAGACACCGAGATCCGCTACCGCCAGCGCTATCTGGATTTGATCGCGAATCCTGACGTGAAGAAAATTTTTCTGCAACGCAGCGAAATCGTTCATGAAATCCGCCAGTTTTTTCACGCGCGCGGCTACGTCGAGGTCGAGACGCCGGCGATGCAGGCGATTCCCGGCGGTGCGGCGGCGCAGCCGTTCAAGACCTTTCACAACGCGCTCGGCTGCGAATTTTATCTGCGCATCGCGCTGGAGCTTTACCACAAGCGGCTGCTCGTGGGCGGCATCGACAAGCTATTTGAGATCGGGAAAAACTTCCGCAACGAAGGTCTCTCGCGCCGGCACAATCCCGAATTCACGATGCTCGAAGCCTACTGCGCGTTCGGCGATTACGCGACGATGATGGAAACGGTGGAGTCGCTCATCAAACATGTTGCGCAAAAAGTTCTCCGCACGCTCGTCATTGAAAACAAAGATGCCGAAGGTAAAGTTACCAAAACAATAGACCTGACAAACTGGCGACGAGTTAAATACAAAGACTTAATTCGGGAGCGGATAAAAGCCGATTGGTTCGAAATGAGTTCATCTGACCGTTTGGCCTACGCTGAGAATGTTTTAGAGATTGAAGTAGCAGGCAGGCCTTCTCGAAAAGCTCTTGAGACTGCCCTGCAAATCCAACCACTCTTCGCTCGTTTGAAATCTTATGCCGATCAAGGGATAGGTTTCACTGCGTTGCCAGCGTCTGATCAAGAGCAATTCAATTTGGCATTAAACGAAATGACCAAGCGACTGGAAGATATTAACCAAGGTGTGCAAGACTTTGAAGTCACACAGGCCGTATTTGAAAAGTATATTGAGCCAAGACTTATCAATCCAACCTTTGTTACTCATGTTCCCAAGGAACTCGTGCCGCTCGCCAAGCTTTCGCCCGACGACCCGACGACCGTCGAGGTCTTCGAGTGCTGCATCAACGGCCAGGAAATTTCGCCCGGCTACACCGAGCAGAACGATCCCATCGCGCAGCGCGCCACGCTGGAACATCAGGCTGGCGGCGAACAGCAGAAGCTGGACGAGGATTTTCTCGTAGCGCTCGAACACGGCATGCCGCCCGCCGGCGGCATCGGCATCGGCATTGACCGCCTGTGCATGATGCTCCTCGGCCAGGAAAGCATCCGCGACGTGATTTTGTTCCCGCAGTTGAAACCGAAGTGAGTTTATGTCTGAGCAGAACAAATGTTCTATCTGCGGATATGATGTAACTCCGGTTGGGATATTCCAAGGTGGGAGCACGAAGCTACGCTGCGTGAAGTGCGGTGAATATGAAATTGGAACTATTGCTGTTTCGGAGATTTCCAGTTGGACCCCGCAACAACGAATAAACCTTTGTGGTTGGATTAGAGAGAATCAGGGATTTAAGATTTTGAGTTCAAACTTGAATCCTTTGTCTCTGTTGCCAAACCTTTCAGTAGGAGAGAAAGGAGAGAAAATTCTTTTACGACTTGCTCAAAAATTTCCGAAACCTGGGGAATGGCTGGATTTAACAGGAGGTAATTATCAGGAGTTTCTAGGAATTGGGCGAGCTGCGGATTTTCACGAACTTGAATATTTATTGCGTGAATATTTGTATAGCGAGTTGCGTTATTTAATCGTTAATGAAACTCAAGTGACCTTTGGAATCGAGAGAAACTACAAGATTAGCCCAAAAGGCTGGGAATACATTGAATCAGCGAAGCGTGGAAACCCAAACAGTCAAATTGGTTTTGTTGCAATGTGGTTCGACGGAACTATGAATCAAGCTCATCTGGCAATTGAATCTGGAATTCGTAATGCTGGATACAAACCCTTTCGTGTTGACCAAAAAGAACATAACAACGACATCACCGATGAAATTGTTGCTAGAATTCGCGGCAGCAAATTTTTGGTCGCTGATTTAACTAACCACCGAAATGGAGTTTATTATGAGGCCGGATTTGCCAAAGGACTTGGCCTTGAAGTTGTCTGGCTTTGTCGCAAGAGCGATGAAAAAGGCCGTCATTTCGATATTCGACAATTGAGCACCATTTTCTGGGAGGAAGACAAATTGACCGAACTTTCAAAAGCTTTGAAAAATAGAATTGAAGCAACGATTGGACGAGGCCCGTTGGTAGAAAAATTTTAATCATGTTAACCGTAGCCGGACTTTCTAAATCATTTGGTGGCCGCGAATTGTTTGACGATGTTTCGTTGAACATCATGGCGGGCGACCGCATTGCCATCACCGGGCCGAACGGCGCGGGCAAATCCACGCTCATCAAAATCATCCTCGGCAAAGAGGAGCCGGATGGTGGCAGCGTGTCGTTCATCCGCGGCACGCGCGTCGGCTATCTGCCGCAGGAAAGCGAGCCGGCCGGCAATGAAACGGTGATGGAAGTCGCCGTGCCGCACGAGCACGAGCACGACGGTCAGTTTATCGCGAAGGTAAAACAGATTCTCGCCAGCCTCGGTTTCAAGCAGACGGATCACGACCGTCCGGCGCGGGAAATGTCCGGCGGCTGGATCATGCGCGCGCACCTGGCGCGCTTGCTCGCGGAAGAACCGGACTTGCTGATGCTCGACGAGCCGACGAACCATCTCGATCTCGAAACGCTCATCTGGTTTCAGGATTACCTGAAATATTATCCGGGCGCGATCCTGATGATTTCGCACGATCGCGAATTTTTGAACAATCTCTGCACGCACATCGCGGAACTGCGCGCGTCAAAGATCATGCGCTACACGGGCAATTACGACGAGTATCTGGTGCAGCGCGCGGCGATGGAAGCGACATTGATCGCCACGGCGAAAGCGCAGCAACGCGACATTGACCGGCTGCAACTTTTTGCCGACCGTTTTGGCGCGAAAGCCAGCAAGGCCTCGCAGGCGCAGAGCAAGCGCAAGCAGATCGAGCGCATCAAGGAAGACATGGTGCAGATTCCCGACGGCCCGGAATCCACGATGGGTTTTCGTTTTCCGCAGCCGCAGCGCAGCGGCCAGCGCGTGATCACGCTGGAGAAAATTTCCTTCGGTTACTGCAAGGCGGCAACGCCGGCGGCGCACGTTTTGGAGGACGAAGCGGCGCAGCCGACGCCAGACCATCCGCCGGTGAAGCTGCTTTACGAAAATCTGGATTTCGAAGTGGAACGCGATCAGCGCATCGTGCTCGTCGGGCCGAACGGCGCGGGCAAATCCACGTTATTAAAACTGCTCGCGGAAGTGCTCAAGCCGATTTCGGGCGTTCACAAACTTGGCCACAACACTAAGTATGGCTACTTCGCGCAGCATCGCGCGGCGATGTTGAATCCCAAGCATACCGTTTTTCAGGAGGCGATGGACACGCCGCAGCGCATCACCGAACAGGCCATCCGCACGGTGCTCGGCAGTTTTCTTTTTCGCGGCGATGACATTTACAAACCCGTGAGCGTTTTAAGCGGCGGCGAAAAAAGCCGGCTCGCGTTGGTAAAGTTGTTGCTTAATCCGCCCAATCTTTTGCTGATGGACGAACCGACGACGCATCTGGATTTGGCCAGTGTTGACGCGCTGATTGTTGCCCTCAAGCAATACCAAGGCACACTGGTTTTCATCAGCCACGATGTGCATTTCATCCGCGCGCTGTCCACGCACGTCGTCCGCGTCGAGGCCGGCACGCTGAAACATTTTGGCGGCGGCTACCAATATTATTTGGACAAGACGGCGCAGTCCGCGCGCGCGGCGCTGACGAGTTCGAGTTTTGGCAGCGTGGTCAGCCGACCGACCGCGCCGAAAGTGGATCGCAAAGAACAGAAGCGTTTGGAAGCCGCGCAACGACAGGCGCGCTCGGACAAAAAAAACGAAATTCCAAAACGCATCGCCACTTTGGAAAATGAAATTGCCGACCTCGAAGCGAAGGAACGCGATTACGCAGCGGAACTGGAAAAGCCGGAGACGTATCACTCCGGCGGCCGCGCGACACAGATCAACCGCGAACTGGCTCATTTGACGGATCGTTTGGAAGCGGCCAACGCCGAATGGGAAAAGGCGGTCGCAGAGTTAGCGCAGTTCGAAGCGGCAGCCGCAGCGGAATAAGTCTTCGATTTGCATTTTGAATGCGGTGTGGGAATGTGCAGTCAGAATTAAATTATGAAAAAATTAGCCATCATCGTTGGAATTGCGTTGGCCACCGGTCTGGGTGCGCGCGCCGAAGACGCCAAACCTACGCCCGACCAACTCGCGACCTGTCCGGTTTCCGGTGAGAAACTCAGCGGCGACATGGGACAGCCGTATGTGTTTGTTTACAAAGGTCAGGAAGTGAAACTGTGCTGCTCGATGTGCAAAGCCAAGTTCGACAAAAATCCCGAGAAATTTATCGCTGCGATCCGCGCTGCTGACAATGCGGACAAAAAATGACGACTAAAAAGCAAAATATGTCCGGCGTAAATTCCGCCGCTGGACGATAATTAAATTGTGAAAATTGCACTGGTCATCGCTTGCAGCCTGTTCCTGATCTTGGGACAGGCGACGATGGTGTGTGGTGCGAATGCCAGCGCGAGCGTTACCAAGCATGACTGTGGCTGCGGTGGCAAAATGAGTTGTTGCCAGCACGCTTCTGTTCCGCAACCGGTTTCGGCGACTGCGCCCGCCGGTTCGCAAAATCAAATTTTATCCCCCGTTCCGGCAATGGTGGTTTGGTTTTTGGCCAACACTGGAACCACTCAAATTTCCCCGACCGCTTTTCCTTCCTTGTCCATCGGCGCGGCGCCGATCTTCGCGCGCAACTGCGTCTGGCTAATCTGATTTCACCCGGTTAAAGCCCATGGTGTGCCTTGAGTTGGCGCGCTGCGGATTTCCTTTTTACTCCACGGAATTTTTGTGCCCGTGAATTGGCTTTTAATTTTTCCGCCATGCACAAACGGCGGCCAATGAAACACAAAAAAATTAGCTGAAAGAAAATTTATGAAATTGAAAATGATTATCGCTGTGGCCGTCGTCGCCGTGACGCTCGCAATGGTCGGTGCGGCTTGCAGCCATTCGCCGGAAAAATCTGCGTCCGCGAGCAGCCCGCCCACCTCGTATTACACCTGCCCGATCTGCGGCATGACGCTCGTGCCGGTTTATACGAATGCGCTCGCCACCAAGCCGTAATTGCGTATGAAAACCAAGGTTCTCCTGCTCGTTGTGCTCTCGACCGTCGGGGTCGCGGGCGCAATATGGTTATATTCGCAGCCACATTCGCCGATGCAAAATGCCGCCGGCAGCGGACGCAAAATTCTTTATTACCAAAGCGCGATGCACCCATGGATCAAGTCCGACAAGCCGGGCAAATGTCCGATTTGCGGCATGGATCTAGTGCCGGTTTACGAGGGCGACGCCGGCATGAACATGGACGGCGGCGTCACACTGAAATCGAACAGCATCACCGCGCTGAACGTCCAGACCGCGACCGCCGCGCGACAACCGCTGGCGCGGACGCTGCACGTCGCGGGCAGCATCGTCGCGAGTTCGCGGGCGGCGGCGTGGTTTGAATTTACCGTTTACGAACGCGATCTGGTGTGGTTGAAAATCGGCCAGACGGTTGAAGTCAACTTGCCGTCCGCGGCGGGAAAAATATTTCTGGCGCAAATCACCGTGCATGGCACCCGCGCGGGTGCGGACAGCGATTTCGATGCGGCCACGGATAGCATGAAAGTGCGCGCGGAATTTTCCGAGCCGCCGGTGACTGGCGGTGATCTCGGCACCAAAAAATTGTTCAACAACCTTTACGCCGAAGGTCGCGTACTTGTGAATTTGCCGGACGTGCTGGCCGTGCCGCGCAGCGCGGTGCTGTCGCCCGGCGCACAAGCCGTGGTTTATGTGGACGCGGGCGGCGGCCATTACGAACCGCGCAAAATTAAAACTGGTCGTGTCGGCGATGAACTAGTCGAAATCCTCGACGGTTTGAACGAAGGCGAAAAGGTGGTGACGACTGGCAACCTGCTGCTGGATGCCGAGACGCAAATTTCCCAAAGCGGCAACTGACGTTATGATCAACAATCTCATTGCGTGGTCGCTGCGGAATTGTTTTCTCGTAATTTGCGGCGCGGTGCTGCTCGCGGGTTTTGGCTGGCGCGCGTTGGAACACACGCCGGTGGATGCGATTCCCGACTTAAGCGAAAATCAGGTCGTGGTGTTTGCGGATTGGCCCTGACGTGACTTCACTTTTTCGGGCCACCTGATGTGTTAGTCTGGGACGCAAGAAAGGACCAGACGAATGAAAGGCAAACGATACACGACGGAAGAGAAGATTCGGATATTGCGCGAAGCGGATCGT